>JAABUN010006239.1_pt1 | contig 13906 bp, 9 predicted proteins | sample 5559311 | NCBI WGS metagenome assembly JAABUN01 (sample SAMN10711877, study PRJNA513370) | rock metagenome | isolation source: Antarctica rocks | place: Antarctica: Victoria Land, Siegfried Peak sud | reverse complement strand
TCGGGTACCGCCCACGGAAGGTGTCGGCGAGCCACCAGCTCGTGGTGGCCCGGAGGCCGTCGAGGACGCCCGCCTCGGCGAGGAAGAAGGTGCCGCTGCAGGCGGCGGCCATCGAGACCCCGCTGGCGTACCACTGCTCGACGTGGAGGAGCGCAGGATGGCGGCGCACGGCATCGATGACGACGGACGGACTGCGCACCCCGATCGACGGCATGACCAACAGCTCAGGGGGGTCAGCGGCCAGTTCCCCCCACGGGAGAGTCGGGACCGACAACCCGTGACCCGTCCGCACCCGACGCCCCCGGCCCACGACCACCACCTCGAAGGGCGCGGCCGCCAGACCCGCCTCCAGGTGCAGCACGTTGGCAGTCGTCAGCCCGTCGAGAATGCTCGCGAACCCGGAGTCGAGCATCCCGTCGACGGCCAGCACAGCGACCCGCATGGCGCGAACTGTACTCAACGTGGCGGACAGCGACGGTGCAGCACGCCCTGGAGCGAGCAGATGAGGCTGAGAGGCCCGCAACCGCGGGTCCTTTCACGCCCTCCAGGAGGAGTCCACATCATGACCGAGGTCACCGCCCATTCAGGTCTGCTGTCGAAGGTCAAGGTGCACGTCGAGGACCCCGGTGGTCCCGGTCGTCCCGTGGTGCTGATCCACGGCTGGCCGCTCTCGGGAGAGTCGTGGTCGGAGCAGATCGCCCCTCTGCAGGCAGCTGGGTTGCGCCCGATCGCCTATGACCGCCGCGGGTTCGGCCGCAGCGACAAGCCCTCCAAAGGCTATGACTACGACACCCTGACCGACGATCTCGCCGCCGTCATCGACGAGCTCGACCTGCAGGACGTGTCGCTCGTGGGATTCTCGATGGGCGGTGGCGAAGTCGCCCGTTACATCAGCCGACATGGCCAGGACCGGCTCCGCAGCGTCGTGTTCGCTTCCGCCGTCCCGCCGTACCTCGCCCAGACCGACGACAACCCCGACGGTCCCCTGGACCAGGCCACCGCCGACGGCATGGAGAGCGGCCTCAAGGCCGACCGCGACAGCTTCTTCCCCGAGTTCGTCACGAAGTTCTTCTCCGTCGACGGGACGCTGAAGGCCACCCCGGCGCAGGTCGACGACGCTGTCGCCCTGGCGAAGCAGTCCGACCAGACGGCGGCACTGGGCAGCATGGAGGCGTTCGCCGGCACCGACTTCCGCGCTGACCTGGCGAAGATCACTGTGCCCACGCTGGTCATCCACGGCGATGGCGACGGCGTTGTCCCCTTCGACGGATCAGGCAAGCGCACCCACGCAGCGATCGCCGGCTCCGAGCTTGTGGTCCTGAAGGGCGCGCCCCACGGCAACAACGTCACGCACGCCGGAGAGTTCAACAGCGCGCTCGTGGACTTCCTGACCCGCTGACCTCTCGCCGCCCCGACCGCCGCCCAGGCTCGGCTCCGATCTCGATCTCGACGTCGCTGACTCTCCGCAGCGGTGCCCCGGCCGCGGGCGCACCGCGCGAGGTGACGCGCAACGAGCCGAGCGGGACCGCGACCTGGGTGGGGGCGCGACGGCGTGCTGACGAATCTCAGTCGACGAGGTCGCGCACGACGGCATCGGCGAGCAGCCGGCCGCGCAGGGTGAGCACGGCCCGTCCGGTCGCGTGGTCAGCCGGCTCCAGCAGACCGGCCTCGACGTGGTGCGCGGCCGCCGACCGGCCCGCCGGCCGCAGCTCGTCGAGCGGGAGGCCCTCGCGCAGCCTGACCTCGAGCAGCACCCGCTCGACCCGGCGGTCCTCCGCCCCGAGCACCTCCCGGCCGGCGCCCGGCGAGGTGCCCGCCGCGATCCGGTCGGCGTACGCCTGTGGGTGCTTGACGTTCCACCACCGCACGCCGCCGACATGGCTGTGCGCGCCCGGGCCGACGCCCCACCAGTCACCGCCGCGCCAGTAGCCCAGGTTGTGGCGGCAGGGCTCGCCCCAGTTGCTCACCTCGTACCACCCGAGGTGCGACAGCGCGGCGTCGGCCAGGAGGTAGCGGTCGGCGAGCACGTCGTCGTCCGGGGCGGGCAGCAGCCCGCGGCTGACCTGACGGCCGAGCCGGGTGCCGTCCTCCACGATCAGGGCGTACGCCGACACGTGCGTCGGGCCGATGTCGAGCACCGCGTCGAGCGACGCCCGCCAGTCGTCGTCGCTCTCCCCCGGCGTGCCGTAGATGAGGTCGAGGCTCACCTGCTCGAACCCGGCAGCGACAGCGGCGCGTGCCGCCTGCGCCGGTCGACCCGGGGTGTGGGTGCGGTCGAGCACGCGCAGCACGGAGGAGACGGCCGACTGCATGCCGAACGACACCCGGGTGAAGCCGCCGGCGCGGAGCTCGGCGAGGTAGCGCTCGTCGACCGAGTCCGGGTTCGCCTCCGTCGTGACCTCGGCGCCCTCGGCGAGGCCCAGCTCGTCGCGCACCGCACCGAGGACGCGCACCAGGTCCGCAGCCGGCAGGAGGGTAGGGGTCCCCCCGCCGAAGAAGAGGGTGTCGACGACGGGCACCCGGTCGCCGAGCACGGTGCGGGCGAGCCGGACCTCCGCGAGGACCGCCTCGGCGTAGGACTCCTGGAGCGAGCCGCCCCCGAGCTCAGAGCCGACGTAGGTGTTGAAGTCGCAGTAGCCGCAGCGGGAGGCGCAGAACGGCACGTGCACGTAGACCCCGAACGGCCGCGTCCCGAGCCCCTGGAGCGCAGCCGTCGGCAGCGCGCCGGAGGCGGGCACCGGTTCTCCGGTCGGCAGGGCACTGGGCACGCATCAACTCAAGCAGCCCGTGCGGCGGGCTCTTCCCGGGCCGCCCGGCTGGACCGGCGGTGCACCCGTTAGCGTCGCGCCGCATGGAGATCGTGCTCGTCCGCCACGCGCTGCCCGTCCGGATCGACGCCACGCCGGACGGCGGGCCGGCCGATCCCGAGCTCGCCGCTCAGGGCCGCGAGCAGGCGTCGCGAGTCGTGCAGGCCCTCGCCGGCGACGACGTCGAGGCGCTCTACACCTCGCCGTCGCGCCGTGCCTGCGAGACCGCCGCCCCACTGGAGCAGGCCTTGGGGCTCACCGCCGAGGTCGAGCAGGGCATCGCGGAGTTCGACGCACAGGACGGCTCGTACGTCCCGGTCGAGGAGCTGCGAGCTTCCGGTGACCCGCGCTGGGACGCTCTCGTGTACGGCGACCTCTACAGCCCCCACGTCGACCCGGTCGCCTTCCGGCAGCGGGTCGTCCAGGCGGTGGAGCGGATCGCCGCGGCCCACCCCGGCGGCCGGGTGGTGCTCTTCAGCCACGCCGGCTCGATCAACGCGGCCGCCGGGCACGTGCTCGGCCAGGAGCGCTCCATCTGGTTCGCGCCGGCGTACTGCTCGATCACCCGCCTGGCGCTGGCCCGGAGCGGACGGCAGGGCGTCGTGAGCCTCAACGAGACCGGCCACGTGCGCGACCTGCTGTCGCGGCGCTAGGAGCCCGCTCAGGTCGCGGCCGGCTGGGTGCCCATCCCGTAGACGTCGAGGACGGCCTCGCGCAGGGCTGCCGCGTCGAGCTCACCGAACGGGCCGCCGGGGTACTCGATCGACCAGACGTGCATCATCTCGCCGGTCGGGCCCACGGCCGAGCCGGGCGGGCAGCCGCCACCGGGCGGCTGGCTGATCGCGATGCCCTGCGCCGGGTCGATGCACAGGTCCTCGTGGCCGTGCCACTGGGTGAGCGAGCCGCCGATGTTGGGGCCCTTCTCGCCGAGCGGCATCGTGTACATGCCGCCGACCAGGAGCGTGCCGCCGCCCGGGATCGTGACGTAGAGCAGCGACTCGATCCGCTGGGGATCGAGCGTCTTGCCGTCGCTGCGGTAGCCAGGGTGGCCGTAGTGGAACAGCCTGCCGCCGGCGTCGTGCGTGACCTTGTAGCCCTCCGCTTCCGCGACGGAGAGCACCTCGTACTTCTTGAGCGCAGCCCGGGTCTCGCGCAGCAGCTTGTCCGCGGCGGTGCGCTGAGACTCGGTCGGGGGCGTCGTGTCGACCTGCCCGTGGCCGTGGCCATCGGAGGAGGCGGCTCCCGCGGCGGCGTCGACCGCACCGGCTCCGGCGACCTCCCCGGCGCCGTCGTGTGTCGCGGCGCCCTCGTGCTCCGCGGCGCCCTCGTGCTCTGCGGCGCCCTCGCGCTCCTCGGGGGCGTGACCGTCACCGGACACGTGCCCGTCACCGGCCCCCACCGAGATCGCCCCGGCGGCCGCCGCGTGGTGCCCGTCGACCCCGCCGTGCCCCGGGTCTGCGGCGAGCGCTGCGGAGGAGGCGGCCACGACGGCGACGAGCGCCACCGGCAGCGCGAGCCTCGGCAGCGAGACCCGCCCGATCAGCAGCGCACCCGTGGTGGCGAGCGCGGCGAGCTCGAGCCCCCCGCAGATCCACGCGGGTGCGGACATCGCCTCGCGCTCCCAGGCGCTCGGCCCGAACGCCCAGCCGACGGACGTGACCGCGAACAGCCCCGCGAGCGCTGCCCCCTGCAGCGCGGCACCGACAGCGAGCAGGCGCCGGTCGGCGCGGAACCACACGGCGACCGCCCAGACGACCTGCGCCCAGCCGAGGACGAAGAAGGCGGCTCCCATCGACCAGTGGTGGTCGACGTGGCCGGGGGCGAGCCCGAGGTGGATCAGTCCAGCGCCTGCGGACAGGGCTGCGCTGACGGCGACGAGGGTGCGATCGGGAGTCTCCACGCCGCAGTATGGGATGCGGACGAGACGTGCGTCACGTGATCGGAGCGTCCGGCGCTGGACTGACACGTCCGTCTCACCGCTCAGGCGAGAAGGTCCGGCGTGCGCCAGGGCCGGTCGTGCACGTGGCGGTCGAGGAAGGCGAGCACCGTCTCGTACCAGACCCGGGTGTGCTGCGGCGCCAGCACCCAGTGGTTCTCGTCCGGGAAGTAGAGGAAGCGGTGCGGCATCGTCTCGGGGTCGTCGGCCCGCGACACGAGGTCCCACCACAGCCGCAGCCCCTCGCCGATCGGCACCCGGTAGTCCTTGTCGCCGTGGATGACGAGCATCGGAGAGGTGATGGCGTCGGCGTGCCGGCTGGGGCTGTGGGCGACGAGGGCCTCCGGCGTGAACATCCGCAGCCAGTACCAGGAGGCGTCGGTCGTCGGCGCGAACTGCTCGAGGTCCCACAGACTGGCGTGGGTCACGATCGCGGCGAAGCGGTCGGTGTGGCCGGCGATCCAGTTGGCCATGTAGCCGCCGAAGGAGCCGCCCATCGCGGCCGTCCGCGTCGGGTCGACCGCCGGGTGGGCGAGCGCCACGTCGGTGATGGCCATGAGGTCGGTGTACGGCGCGTCGCCCCACGCGCCCCAGCCGCGACGGACCATCTCGCGCCCGTAGCCGGTGGAGAGTGCGGGGTCGGGCAGCAGGACGGCGTAGCCCTGCGCCGCCATGAGCCACGGGCACCAGCGCCAGGACCAGCCGTTCCAGGAGGCGAGCGGCCCGCCGTGGACCCAGAGCAGCAGCGGGTGCGGTCCCTCGCCCTCCGGCAGCACGAGCCAGGCGCGCAGCGCGGTGCCGTCCGCCGCGGTCGTCGTGACCTCGCGGAGCGAGCCGGGCGGCGTCGGTCCGGTCGGCGGCCCGGGCAGCAGCACCGGCTCCTGGTCGGCGGCGTGCGCGTCGAGGCGCACCGGCGCCGGAGGGGCGTCCACCGCGTCGCGCAGCGCGTAGACGTGGGCGCCGTCGGGTGAGACCTGCAGGTCGGTGTAGTGCCCGGCGTCGGCGGTCAGCCGCGTGACCTGGCCGGAGGCGAGGTCGATCCGGAAGACCGGGCGGCGGCCGGCGTCGTCGGCGGTGACGAGCAGGGCAGACCCGTCCGGTGACCAGCGGTGCTCTGTCACCCAGCGGTCCCAGCCGGGCGCGACCTCGACCGGCTCGTCCGAGCCGTCCAGCGACAGCACGACGAGTCGCACGTCGTCCGGTTCGGTCGGCGTGGAACGCGTCTCCTGGACGGCGGCGACGCGAGTGCCGTCGGGGCTGACGCGCGGCGAGGTGACCTCGCTGCTGCCGTCGTCCACGAGCGTGCGGCGGTCCCCCGTCGTGGTGTCGACCGCGACGAGGGCGGTGCGGTGCGAGCCGCGCGGCTCGGCGACCAGCCAGGAGGTCACCGCGGTGCGCCCGTCCGGCGTCAGGTCGATCGAGGCCTGGTGGAGCGCCCGCCCCGGCTCGGGTGTGAGGTCGCGCCACGTGATGGTGCCGTCCCCGGCGAGATCACCTGCCAGCAGGCGGTTCTGGCCGACCCCGAGATCGCGGTCCCAGTAGCGCACGGGGTAGCCCGCGTGGAGCACCGCGGACACCGCGGCGTCCTTGCGGGCCGCACGTCGCTGCTCGTCGCTCTCGCCGTCGCCCGACCCGGGCAGCGTGTCGGACAGGGCGAGGACGGTCGGGGCGTCGCGCGCGGCAGTGACCGCGCTGAGCCCGCCCGGGCGCGTGCCCGCGACCCGTGCCTCTCCCACCGGCGGCAGCACCCACAACGCGGCCGGCGTCTCGTCGCCCGCGTCGGGGGTCTCCGGGTCCGGACGGGCGGAGGCGAACAGCACGCTGCCGTCGGGCGCGAAGACCGGTCCGCTCTCGCCCGTGCGGCTGCGGGTCAGGCGCCGAGCGGGTGCCTGACCGGTCGGGTCCACCTGCCAGAGCGCGGTGACGTACGCCGTGCCCTTGGGGTCGAGCGTCGCGACGGAGGTCACGAGGCGCGTGCCGTCGGCGCTCAGCGCCAGCCCGGAGGTGCGAGGGAGCGCGAGGTAGTCGGTCAGGTCGCTGTAGCTCATGCCGACCATCCAACCCGGCTGGTCCGACAGCCGCTGGCGACCGGGCTCACGCCTTGCCGGCGGTCTCCTGGCCGGTCGACAGGGCGGCGATGAAGGCCTCCTGCGGGACCTCGACCCGGCCGACCATCTTCATGCGCTTCTTGCCCTCCTTCTGCTTCTCCAGCAGCTTGCGCTTGCGGGTGATGTCACCGCCGTAGCACTTGGCGAGCACGTCCTTGCGGATGGCGCGGATGTTCTCGCGGGCGATGACCCGTGCGCCGATCGCCGCCTGGATCGGCACCTCGAAGTTCTGCCGCGGGATGAGCTCGCGCAGCTTGGAGGTCATGTTCGTCCCGTAGGCGTAGGCCTTGTCGCGGTGGACGATCGCGCTGAACGCGTCGACCGGCTCGCCCTGCAGCAGGATGTCCACCTTGACGAGGTCGGCGGCCTGCTCGCCGGACAGCTCGTAGTCGAGCGAGGCGTAGCCCTTGGTGCGCGACTTCAGCTGGTCGAAGAAGTCGAAGATGATCTCGCCCATGGGCAGCAGGTAGCGCAGCTCGACGCGGTCCTCGGACAGGTAGTCCATGCCCTGCAGGACACCGCGACGGCCCTGGCACAGCTCCATGACCGCACCCACGAAGTCGCTGGGCAGCAGCACCATCGCCTTGGCGACGGGTTCCCGGATCTCGGCGATCTTGCCACCGGGCCAGTCGCTCGGGTTGGTGACGACGACCTCCTCGCCGGACTCGAGCCGGACCGTGTAGACGACGTTGGGCGCGGTGGAGATGAGGGCGAGACCGGCTTCGCGCTCGAGCCGCTCGCGCACGATCTCGAGGTGGAGCAGGCCGAGGAAGCCGACGCGGAAGCCGAACCCGAGGGCCAGCGAGGTCTCGGGCTCGTAGACGAGCGCGGCGTCGTTGAGCCGCAGCTTGTCGAGGGCCTCGCGCAGCGCCGGGTACTCGCTCCCCTCGAGCGGGTAGAGCCCGCTGAACACCATCGGCTTGGCGTCCTCGTAGCCGCCGAGCGACTCGGTGGCCGGGTTCTTCACGGTCGTGAGGGTGTCGCCGACGCGGGCCTGGCGGACGTTCTTCACGCCCGGGATGACGTAGCCGACCTCACCGGCCGACAGGAACTCCGTCGGCGTCATGTCGGGGCTGACCACGCCGACCTCGAGGATCTCGTGGGCGTTCTGCGTCGACATCATCAGGCCCTTGTCCTTGGTGGACAGCTGGCCGTCGAAGACGCGCACGTAGGTGATGACGCCGCGGTAGGAGTCGTAGACCGAGTCGAAGATCATGGCGCGGGCCGGGCTGTCGACCGAGCCCATCGGCGCCGGGACGTCGCGCACGATCGCGTTGAGGACGGCCGGTACGCCCTCGCCCGTCTTGGCGCTGATCCGCAGGACGTCGTCGGGCTCGCAGCCGATGATCTTCGAGATCTCCTCGGCGTACTTCTCCGGCTGCGCCGCCGGGAGGTCGATCTTGTTGAGCACCGGGATGATGTGGAGGTCGTTCTCGAGCGCGAGGTAGAGGTTGGCGAGCGTCTGCGCCTCGATCCCCTGCGCGGCGTCGACCAGCAGCAGGGTGCCCTCGCAGGCCGCGAGGCTCCGGCTGACCTCGTAGGTGAAGTCGACGTGGCCCGGCGTGTCGATCATGTGCAGGACGTAGTCCTTGCCGTCGTCCGCCGTCCACGGCAGCCGGACGTTCTGCGCCTTGATCGTGATGCCGCGCTCGCGCTCGATGTCCATCTTGTCGAGGTACTGGGCCCGCATCTGCCGCGGGTCGACGACGCCGGTGAGCTGGAGCATCCGGTCGGCCAGGGTCGACTTGCCGTGGTCGATGTGGGCGATGATGCAGAAGTTGCGGATGACCGCCGGGTCCGTCGTGGGCACGTCCCAGTCTCGCACTGCCGGAGCGGGGGCCCGCTGACGTCCGGCGGGTGCCGCGCCCCCTGCTATCGTCTTCTGCGAACGCGTGCGTGCCGTCGGTGCCGCGCGCCTGCACCACTCCCCCACTTCGGAACTGAGGACGACGCAGCGTGGCGAACATCAAGTCGCAGATGAAGCGCATCAAGACCAACGAGAAGGCGCGCCTGCGCAACAAGTCGGTCAAGTCGTCGCTCAAGACGGCGATCCGCAAGTTCCAGAAGGCCGCCGACGCCGGCGACACCGCTGCTGCCTCGACCCTGATGCGCGACGCCAGCAAGGCGCTCGACAAGGCCGCCAGCAAGGGCGTCATCCACGCCAACCAGGCCGCCAACCGCAAGTCGGCCCTCGCCAAGCGGGTCGCCACGCTCCAGACGCCGGCTTCCTAGCCGCCGCACACGCCTCGACGGCGCCGGTCCCTGCGGGGGTCGGCGCCGTCGTCGTTGCCGGGGGCTCGCTCCACCGCGAGCATCCGCAGGTCGACGTCGGACACAGTCGGCGAGTCGGGCGTCGAGCTGCGGCGGACCCTCGTGGCAGGGCTCGGGCACCGGCGGCGTCCGCTCTGCGTGAGATCCACAGCGCTGGGGTGCTGTGGATCCGACGCGGTACGACGGCCGGGCGCTCCCGACCGGTCAGCGGCCGGCGGAGCGGGCCTGGACGACGGCGAGCAGCACCCGCTCGACGGCGTAGCCCGAGTCGACCGCGCCGCCCTTGACGTCGGCGTCCGCTGCGGCGACCGCGCACAGGGCGGACGACAGGCCCTCGGGGCGCCAGCCGCGGGCCTGGCGCTGGGTCTTCTCGACCTTCCACGGCGGCATGCCGAGCTGGCCGGCGATCTGGTGGGCGGGCATCCGGCCGGCGCTCGCGACCAGCGCCATGGAGCGCAGCGTGCTCGCGAGAGCGCTGGTGACGAGGACCGGCGCGAGGCCGGTGCTCTGCCCCCACCGGGCGAGCTCGAGCGCACCGCCGAGGTCGCCGTCGACAGCCCGGTCCGCGACGGTGAAGCCCGAGGACTCCGCACGGCCCCGGTGGTAGCGGCTGACCGCCTCGGCGGTGATCGGGCCGGTGGTGTCCGCGAGCAGCTGCGCCGCGGCAGAGGCCAGCTCGCGCAGGTCGTTGCCGATCGCGTCGAGGAGCAGCGCGACGGCGTCCTCGTCGACCGCGCGCCCGTCGGCCCGCAGCTCCCGCCGCAGGAAGTCCCGCCGCTCGCCGAACTTCGTGACCTTCGGGGCGTCGACCCGGCGGGGCTTGGTCGCCAGGAGCGACGTCAGCAGCGCCTTGCCCTTGGCGCCGCCGGCGTGGACCACGACGACCTGCACGTCCTCGAGCGGTGCCTGCGCGTAGCCGACCAGCTCGGGCGCGACGTCCTTGGCGAGGTCCTGGGCGGCGCGCACCACGAGCACGCGGGGCTCGCCGAACAGCGACGGGCTCAGCATGTCGTCGAGGTCGCCGCGCTCGAGCTCCCCGCCGGTCACGTCACGGACGTCGACGTCGGGGTGCGCGGCGCGGGCCGCTCGTACGACCGTCGTCACGGCGCGGCCGACCAGCAGGTCCTCGTCGCCGACGACGACGGTGAGGGGCACGGGGGACACGGCGGGCACGGTCCATCGTGGCACGCGGGCAGCCTGGGCTCAGCGGCGGCGCGAGGCCGGGCCGCGCGGCACCACCACGAGCCGATCGCCCCGGTGGGCGAGCGCCACGTCGCCGTGCAGGTCGGTGCGGAACAGCTCCGCTCCCCCGGCCCGCAGCCGGTCGAGGGTCGCCGCCGACGGGTGCCCGTAGGTGTTGTCGACGCCGACCGAGGTGAGCGCCACCGAGGCGCCGACCGCGTCGAGGAAGGCCGGCTCCTGGTGGGCACTGCCGTGGTGCGGCACCTTCAGCACCGTGGCCGACAGGTCGGTCCCCCGGACCAGCAGGTCGCGCTGCGCCTCGGGCTCCACGTCGCCGGTCAGCAGCACCGACGTCGGTCCGACCTGCACCCGCAGGACGATCGAGCTGTTGTTGGGGTCGGAGCTGGTACGCCGGTAGGGCCGCGCCGGTGCGACGACCTCCCAGCGCACCTCGCCGACCGCCCGCACCTCGCGCAGCGACGACCGCTCCAGCGGCACCCCGGCCGCAGCCGTCTGGCGCCGCACGTCCTCGTGCTGCTGCTCCGGGTCGTCGAGCGGACCGACCTGCACGAGACCCACCGCACGGTCGCGCAGGACACCGGGCAGCCCGTCGACGTGATCGGCGTGCAGGTGGGTCAGCAGCACGAGCGGCACCCGGTCGACGCCGAGCCGGCGCAGGCAGCCGTCCACCAGCGCCGGGTCGGGACCGGCGTCGACGACGACCGCACTCCCGGGGCCGGCCCGCAGCACGACCGCGTCGCCCTGGCCGACGTCGCACGCGACGAGGAACCAGCCGGGCGGTGGCCAGGCCGGGCCGGTCACAGCAAGGCTGCCGGCCACCAGCACGACCCCGACGACGCCGGCGAGCAGCGCCCGGCGCGACCGACGGCGGTGGAGCACGACGAGGACAGCCACCGTCAGGCCCGCGAGGAGCAGCGCGCCACCGAGCCCAGCCGGCCAGGGGAAGGACGCACCTGGCAGGGCCGCGCCGACCCGGGACAGCAGGACCAGCCACGCCGTCGGCAGCCAGCCGAGCCAGGCCACCGCCTGCGCCGCGGGCAGGCACACCGGTGCCAGGAGCGCGGCGAGGACGCCGGTGATCGTGGCGGGGGCCACGGCCGGCACGGCCAGCAGGTTGGCCGGGACGGACAGCAGTCCGAACTCGGCGGAGATCGCCACCACGACGGGTCCACAGGCGACCTGGGCGGCAGCCGGGACGGCGAGCGCGTCCGCCAGCCAGCGCGGCAGCCGGCGGGCCCAGCTCTCCCGCCACGCCGGGGCGAGGACCAGCAGTCCCGCTGTGGCGAGCACCGACAGGGCGAAGCCGGGGGCGGCCGCGAGGTCCGGGTCGACGAGCACGAGCAGCAGCACCGCAGCGGCGAGCGCCGGCATGGCGGCCCGCCGGCTGCCGGTCGACAGCGCCAGCAGGCCCACCAGCCCCATGACCCCCGCGCGCAGGACGCTCGGCGAGGGCCGGGCCAGGACGACGAAGCCCAGCAGGGCGACGACGGCCAGCGCAGGAGCCGTCCGCGGCGGCACCCGCAGCCGCGCGCACAGCAGCAGCACGGCCCCCACGACGATGGCCACGTTGGTGCCGGACACGGCGGTCAGGTGGGTCAGCCCGACGGTGCGGAAGTCCTCGCGGACCTGCGGGTCGAGCCGGCTGGTGTCGCCGACGACGAGTCCGGGGAGCAGCCCGCGCTCGGCGGCCGGCAGGGGGTCCACGGCTCGTCGCAGTCCTTGCCGCAGGTGACCGGCCACGCGCTGGACGACGCTCGGACCGGCCAGCACCTGCGGCGGCCCCCGCGCGGACAGCACCGCCGCGACGTCGTCGCCGGGCTCCGGGGGCCGCAGCCGCCCCTCCACCCGGACCCGCTGGCTCGGCAGGAGCCGCAACCACGCCGGGTCCGAGGCGAGCACCACCACCGGGGAGCGGAGCCGGTAGGAACGGCCGGCGTCGGACAGCAGCTCCACTCGTACGGAGGCGACGACCAGGAGCCGGTCCGCCGCGCCCGCCGAGTGCGCCCGGCGCGGGTCGTCGAGCAGGACGGCCTCGACGGTCACCGCCCCCTCACGGTCGGCCGCCGCAGCGAGCGGCCCGGCCGAGCGCGATGCCGTGTGGAGCGCCGTCACCCCGGCCGACGCGCCCGCGCAGCCCAGCGTCGCCGCGGCGACCAGCCAGGCGGTGCCCCGATGACGACCTCGGCGCTGGCGCGCTGCCCGCCACGGCAGATCGAGGAAGGGACGTCGGGGCGGCCGGCCCGGCAGGGGACCAGCGCCGTCGCGCCCCAGCACGAGCACGCTCACCGATGCCACGAGCGCACCAGCAGCCAGCACGAGGAGCAGCTGCGGTGGGAGCAGCCGCCCCTGCCAGGCGACGAGCCACGCGGCGACGGCGGGGACGGCGAGCCGAAGGTCCAGCGGGTCGCGGGCGCGCGGCAGCTCCGGCATCAGCGGTCACCCGGCGGGCAGCGGTCACCCGGCAGGCGGAGGCCGCCCGGCATCAGACGGCCACCTTGTCGCGCAGGTCGTCGAAGGTGGCCTCGCCGATCCCCTTCACCTCGCGCAGCTGCTCGACGCTGCCGAAGCGGCCGTTCTCGGTCCGCCAGTCGAGGATCCGCCCGGCGAGCACCGCGCCCACGCCGGGGAGCGTCTCCAGCTGGGCGGCGGTCGCCGTGTTGAGGTCCACCAGGGCGCCGGCCGCCGCGGCCTCCCCCGTCGCCGTCGGCGCGGCGCCCGGGGGCGGGTCGACCCCGACCAGCACCTGCTCGCCGTCCACCAGCTTGCGGGCGAGGTTGAGCAGGCCGGTCGACGCGCCGGACTCCGGGCCACCGGCCGCGGCGAGGGCGTCGGCGACCCGACTGCCCGACGGCAGCCGGACGAGCCCTGGCCGCACCACCTTGCCGGCCACGGCCACCACGAGCTCCTCGGCCGGCTCCGGCGCCGCGGTGGAGCCGCCGGGCTGCGGCGCTCCGCTGCGGACGACCTCCGGCACTGCCACGGCCACCTCCTGCGGCCGGCCGCGCAGGACGACCCCTCCGGTGACGAGCGCCGCCAGCAGCCCGACGACGACCAGTCCGGCTGCCCCACGACGTCCGGGGTCGAGCCGGGCGGTCCGCACGGCCACGGGCAGCGGAGCGGCCCACCGCCCTCGCTGCCGGTGCGCGCCGGGCGCCCGCGGGCCGTCGTCGGCACGCTCCCACGAGCGGAGCGGGGAGCCGTCCGGAGACCGGGGGCCGTCCTGGTCGAGCAGGTCGTCCGGCAGGGACGCCTCCCCCGCCACCACGACGTCGCCGTCGCTGTTGCTGTCGCTGTCGGAGGCGGTCACCGGCAGCGCGAACCCGTCGCCGCGCACGGCGGCAGGGCCCTCGCTCTCCGGCCCGTGGACCGCGGACGTTCCCTGCTGGTCCTCGAGAGCGACGCCGGGCGCCACGAGGTCCACCTCTGCGGGCACCCAGCCGCCGAGCCGCTCTGGCGCGAGCAGCGCGCGCACCCGGACACCGGCATCGGGCTGGAGGGCGGAGCGACGCAGGAGCACGGGTCGGACGCTAGGCAGCAGCGGCGGGTCCGGTGACCGCTGATCCGCAGCTGTGGACGGTCCA
>JAABUN010006238.1_pt1 | contig 13908 bp, 13 predicted proteins | sample 5559311 | NCBI WGS metagenome assembly JAABUN01 (sample SAMN10711877, study PRJNA513370) | rock metagenome | isolation source: Antarctica rocks | place: Antarctica: Victoria Land, Siegfried Peak sud | reverse complement strand
CACGGCAGATCTCATCCAACAGCGACGAGCCGGTCTCCTTGGCCTGCGAACCTTCCTGAACTACCTTGAGCATGGACGTACCTTCCCGAACCAGCGCGCCAACGCCGGTCCTGATCAGAGCTGCTAATGGACTTCAGATCATCCTCGGGAAGGTACGTTCCTTCACGCCACCAGGCCGAGGGATCCACAGGTTCTGATCATTGCTCCGACGGGTGGCACGGAGTCGTCTGGTATTTCAAGCTTGACCTTGACCCGACTGCTCGAGGGAGAGAGCTCCCGAACGGCTGGAGGGACGTCGACTACATCTTGGTCAACGACGTCATGGTGCAGCACCTCAATGGACTTTTCGACCTGCCGCAGTTGAGGCAGGCCTACCGACACAGCCGAGTCGTCCAGCAGTGGGGCGCAGGGGAGGCTCAAGTCCAGCTGCGAAAGATCGACCCGGAGATGCTGGCTTATTCGAGTCTGGACGAAGCCGCCAAAGCCACGCCTCAGGATCACACCGCGGTGAACACTGAACCGGGACCGCCATCTCTCACCGCTCGAGGCGGCACAGTCAGAAGGATCGGCGAATGAAACGCGTCCACCAGTATCTGTTCGTTCGCCACGCCCACAACTGGCTCCTGCTGCTCAGGTTCGGCCTGGTTGGCGGGTCCGGGGTATTTGTCAATCTTCTCGCCCTGGTCATGGTCCATTCGGTCGGCCCGGACGAAAGCTCGGTCCTGAAGAGCCCGGTGCACTGGTACCACCTCTACTCCACCATGGCTTTCGCGCTCGCGAACCTGTGGAACTTCCAGTTGAACCGGTTCTGGACTTTCCGCAGCAACAGGCATTCCAGTTGGTTGCGGGAGTACTTCCCGTTTCTTGCCGTCGGACTGCTCGGGCAGCTGTTCACCCTGTTGCTGCTCACCACGATGATGCACCCGGGCGGGCTCTTGGCGCTGCCGACCGGCGTGCTCGACGACAGTACCGGTTGGCGGACGCGTCTCTACTGGGCGCAGCTGATCACCATCGCCGTTGTCACCCCGCTCTCGTTCGTGCTGAACAAGCTCTGGACGTTCCGCAGCATGCGTTCCGCCGGTGTTGCGCGCGCCGCCGACCCGTCCCGGGCGGGGGCGGGGCCCGAGCCGCGACCCGTGCAGGCCGTAACCGGCCAGCCCAGCCGCTGAGCGCGACGGGGCGGTCAGATCTTGAGGCTCGGGTGCGCCTCGATAACGATGGCAGGGGCGCTGCGCTGCGATAACGGCGTTCCGGTGTAGACGCTGAGGTTGTAGGTCGACCCGTACCACTGGCCTGCCGCCCAATAGGCCGCACCCACCCCGCGGGCGTCCAAGGCTGCGTACAGGGCGTTTCCCACCGTGTTCCATCGGGTGGTGTCCCGGCTGTTGTCCCAGCCCAGCTCTCCAACAAAGCCCTTGACACCGTACGTCCGGCACCAGTTCAAGAACCGGGTCAGCTCGGTGGTTGCCCGGTCCTGCAGCGAGGCATAGCCGCGGCCTCGGGCGTCAGCTTCCTCTTCGGAGTAGCTGTGCCGATAGGTACCGCTGTTGTCGCGGTCGAAGTAGTAGTGGGCCTCGTAGACCACGGCGCCCACTAGGTCACTGATCCAGGGCTTGGGGTGATTCCCGGGCCAACTCTGGGCGCCCGAGAAGGCAACTCCCGACACGTAGACCGGGGTGCGGTCTTGGTTAGCCCGGATGGCGTCGACACAGAGCTGGGCGGATAGCTCCCACTGCTGCGCCTCCGACAGTGCGGCGGTGGCTGGCTCGTGTTGTTGGACTGTGTCCAGGTATACCGAGGCCGTGGCCGAGTCCTGCTGGTCTGACGAGAACTGGATTCCGACACCGCGGTGCTGGGACCAAGTGGCGTCGTCGGGTGTACAAGAAATCTTCGACCACCGCCCAGGGGTGAGGTCAGTATTCGAACCGGGCCGCCAGCGGTAGGAGGAGTCCTGCATCTCCAACTGCGCCGTCCACCGGGCCCCGGGCGCAGTATCAGGAACGAGTACCCAGGCCGACAGGGTGCGGCCCGCCGCCGGATCCAGCCTGTTCTGGGCAGCGCCGTTGGCGCGCATGTACTGGCGCCCGGCCGGCATCCGGCGGCTGATTCGAAGTGAAGCCTGGCCGTCGTGCAGGGTGCCCAGGGCATTCGAGCGTGCGACTGTTGTGTCTCCCTCACCGGCCCAGGGGTAAGAGCCATCGTCGAAACTGAACACAGTCGAGCTCGCGCTGGCGGAGGCCGGGCCCACCACGCCCGGGAGGTTGTGCGGCTCGTTCATCAGGCCGTAGCCCAGAACTCCAGCACGGCCCTTGAGTGCGGCGGAGAGTCGCGACCAGAGATTGACCAGGTGGGGGTTGGTCAGCTGGCCGTCGCCGAGCACCAGAGTGGCCCCGCCGTCTTCGGAGGATCGGATGTAGCGGGCGTAGTTGTGCACATCGACCAGCACCTTCAGTCCGACTGCTGCGGCTTGGTCGATGGTGTTGACCACCCGCTGGAGCTCGGCAGGCTCTAGCGGGCCCATCAGGACGGGCTGGACGCGCTCCCACCGGATCGGCAGCCGCACCATTCGGTGACCGCGGGCGGCCACGTAGCGGACGTCTTCCCGGGTCGGATATCGGTAGTCCCGGTCCACTACTCCGGGCAGATGCTCGGCGTCGTGCGTGAACTCCGCACCGCTCAGATTGATTCCTCGGTGCACCGGTCCTGTCGGCGGCTGCGGCAAAGCGCGCCTCCTCCCGAATGAAGCGGCGTGGCCAGCGGCGCCGGTCGGCCAGGCGGGTGCTGTGAGAGCGAGCAGAAACATGCGGCGGGAGACACTCACGGGGGATACGCACTTCCAGGAGCTAAGCAATCCCGAGACGACCGCAATCGTACGATCAGACGGGTTCGTCGGCCCACGGTTTACGCCGTGGGAACCGTGCGTCCAGAGCAATAGTCAGTCGGCCGCTCGCGGAGACGCTGTATCGCTGCCCGCGGGAGTGGAAGCAATGCTCGCGATCACCACACGGGCAGCCGTTGCGTGTCAAACTGAGCCGGCGGGGTGAGCATCGCCCGTTCGGGGGGCTGACCGTCTCGGGGTCGACCTGCGCAAGGACCCCTCCGTGGACAGTTTTGCCAAGCCTCTGCCCCGTCGCCACTTCCTGGTGGTGGCGTTGTCCGTCACGGCGCTGGCTGCGGTACCCCACCAGGCGGCCGCGGTCGTCCCGGCCTACTACGGCCGCGGGTACAACGGCGGGTACAGCTGATGGCGGGCCCTGGGCTTCCCATCAACATCGACCAGAGCTTCGCCGACTCAGGTACCGATCCGTCGATCAAGGCCCACCAGCAGGCTCATGACGCCGTGCACCGGATCGTCAACACCTTCGACACGGCGCTAGGCACAGCAGCGCGGGGGTACGCCCTCACCTGGAACGGCGGGGCCTACGCTCCGGCCGCACCTGCGGTGGCCAACAGCAAGTGACGCGAGGACGACTCCCGCCTCATCTACGCCGTGGCGCCCTCGGTGGAGAGCGGTCTGGTGGCCATCTTCGCCGACGCCTGGAACGACGACGCCCCGCGGCTGCAGGCGATGCTGAACTACCTCAAGACCAGCTACGGCGGCGGGCAGCTGGTCCTGCCCCCCGGTCGGACGTCGAACTGCAACTCCACGGTCACCATCCCGGCCGGGGTGCAGGTGGTCGGTTCGGCCACCAGCGTCTGGGACTTCTGGTACGCCGGAGCCGCGGTCAACGCCGTCGTCGTCAACGACAAGGAGTGCACGCCCATCATCGGGCTCAAGATCAAAGGCATTCAGTGGGACGCCAACCAGGTCAACCACAACACCACGACCTCCACCGGCATCAGGATCACCGGCTCCACCCTGAACTTCGTCGACGTCCAGATCTACGGATTCAACTGGGGGGTCGACTACACCAACGACAATACCTACCTGGTCACCTTCGTACGCTCCTCGATCACCAATTTCATGGTGGCCGTCAACCTCGACCTGGACAACGTCTGGACCGGCGGGCCCGCCAAGATCGCCAACAGCGGGGAGCGGATGAGCTTCACCGACTGCGTGATCGCCAACTGCGACACCGTCTACTGGGCGACCGGGGACGGCGCCGGGCTGTTCTTCCTGCACACGTCGATGGACTTCGTCGTCACCTGGGGGCGCCAGCAGAACGCCCACGTCTTCCTGACCAGCTGCCACCTGGAATCGACCTACTCGGGCCGGAACCGCTTCCTGTTCGACATCGCGGTCAACTCCCGGCTCTCGATGGTCAACCGCCTGTTCATCCTGGGCACGGCCGGCATCTACCACGCCATCAACCCCGCGAACGCCCCGTGGAACCTCGGGTGGGGCATGGTCAACTTCACGAGCTGCAACGCCAGCTATGCCCCCTCACCGGCCGCCCAGACGGCCAAGGCCGTGAACACCGACTTCTCCGAGTGCCTGGTGCTGGTGCCGGCCGGCGCGACCAAGGTCGTGGTCGCCTCGTTCTTCATCTCCCGGTGGAACCCGGTCAAGGCCGCAGTGGTGGCAGCATCCGGCGGGCCCGCTGCTGAGGTCACCGTGCGGGTCTCCGCGGTGAGCGTGGCCGACGCCACGGTGACCCTCACCCTGTCCGTTCCCGCTCCGGTCGGCACCTGGGAAGAGGTCGAGTTCTGAGATAGCCCCTGCAGCGTGAGTTTGCATGAAGATGCCGTACGCAGCATAATCATGCAGGTGACGACGACCGGACCGACGACCTCAGCATCGCTCGACGCGGTAAGCCTGGTCGAGAAGGCGTCGATCCTCACCGAGACGTTGCCCTGGTTGGAGACGTACGCCGGCAAGACGGTGGTGATCAAGTACGGCGGCAACGCCATGATCGACGACGACCTCAAGCGGGCCTTCGCCCAGGACATCGTGTTCATGAAGCGGTGTGGGGTGCATCCGGTGGTGGTGCACGGCGGCGGTCCGCAGATCTCCTCCATGCTGAAGCGGCTCGGTATCGCCTCCGAGTTCCGGGGCGGTCTCCGGGTCACCACTCCCGAGGCCATGGAGGTTGTCCGGATGGTCATGGTCGGACAGGTCGGTCGCGACCTGGTGGGGTTGATCAACAGCCACAGCACCCTGGCCGTGGGGCTGTCCGGCGAGGACGGCGGTTTGTTCACGGCCGAGCGCCGCGGCACCGTGGTCGACGGCGAGAAGGTCGACCTGGGCCTGGTGGGCGATGTCGTGCACGTACGAACCGAGGCCGTCCAGGGTCTGATCAACTCGGGCAGCGTCCCGGTGGTCGCGGGTATCGCCCCGGACGTCGACGGGGTGGTGCACAACGTCAACGCCGACACCGCGGCTGCGGCCCTGGCCGTCGCGCTGCAGGCCGAACGGCTCGTCGTCTTGACCGACGTCGAGGGTCTCTATCGTGACTGGCCCAGCAGCGCCGAGATCATCCGAGAGCTTTCGGCCTCCGAGCTGCGCGAGCTGATGCCGAGTCTGACCTCTGGCATGGTGCCGAAGATGGAGGCCTGCCTGCGGGCCGTCGAGGGCGGGCTGACCCGGGCCACCGTGACGGACGGCCGGGTGCCGCACTCTCTGCTGCTCGAGATCTTCACCAACGCGGGGATCGGCACGATGGTCACCCAGGACGGTTTGATCCGCCTGGGTAGCCGGGTGTTCTCGCGCGACGCGGGGATCCCGCCGCACGAGCTGAGCAACGGGGACTACGAATCCAGCGGACTGGGAGGGGCGGACCGGTGAAGGGCGAATCGACCTTGGTCAGCAGCGAGCTGACGCAGCTTCCTACCGGTTCGACCGCCGTTCTGGAGGCCTACGAGCAGTCGGTGATGAACACCTTCGGCCCGCCCAAGCGCGTCTTCGTCCGCGGCGAGGGGAGCTACGTCTGGGACGCCGAGGGTCGGCGCTATCTCGACCTGCTCGCCGGGATTGCCGTGAACGCCCTCGGCCACGCGCACCCGACGGTGCTGTCCGCCGTGACCGGGCAGATCGCCACCCTGGGCCACGTCTCCAACTTCTTCGCCACCCCGGCTCAGGTGGCCCTGGCTACCCGGTTGGGGGCGATGACCGGGGCCGAGGACACCCGGGTGTTCTTCACCAACTCTGGGACCGAGGCCAACGAGGCCGCGTTCAAGATCACCCGGATGACGGGCCGGACCAAGATCATCTCGACGGAGGGTGCCTTTCACGGGCGCTCCATGGGGGCGCTGGCCATCACCCACAGCCCCAAGTACCGGGCACCCTTCGAGCCGTTGCCCGGCGAGGTGGTCTTCGTGCCGTACGGCGACGCCGACGCCCTCGCAGCCGCGGTGGACGACACGGTGGCGGCGGTCGTGCTGGAGCCGATCCAGGGTGAGAACGGCGTGGTCGTGCCGCCGGCCGACTACCTGTCGCGGGCCCGCGCCATCTGCGACCGGCACCAGAGCCTGCTCTGGATCGACGAGGTGCAGACCGGCATGGGTCGGACCGGCTCCTGGATGGTGCACCCCGAGCAAGGGGTGCGGGCCGACATCGTCACCCTGGCCAAGGGTCTTGGCAACGGTTTCCCGATCGGGGCCTGCCTGGCCAGCGGCCGGGCCGCCCGCCTGCTCGGGCCCGGAAGCCACGGCAGCACCTTCGGCGGCAACCCGGTGGCCGCGATCGCGGGCCTCGCGGTGATCGCGGTGATCGAGCGCGACGGGCTGTTGGACCACGCGGCCGCCATGGGTGAGCACCTCGTCGAGGCCGTCACCCGGCTGGCCCATCCGCTGATCTCCGGGGTGCGAGGCCGGGGCCTGCTGCGCGGGATCACCCTGACCGCGCCGGTCGGCCCACGGGTGGCCGACGCCGCGCTCGACGCCGGGTTCATCATCAACGCACCACGCCCCGACGTGCTCCGGATCGCGCCACCACTGATCATCACGGCGGCGCAGCTCGACACCTTCGTCAGCGCGCTGCCGGGGTTGCTCGATCAGGCCGCCCAGGAGAGCACCCCATGAGCCTTCGCCACTTTCTGGCCGACGACGACCTGACCACGGCCGAGCAGACCGCCGTGCTCGACCTGGCGGACCGGCTCAAGACCGACCCGCACCTGATCACGCCCTTCACCGGTCGAGCGGTTGCCGTGCTCTTCGACAAGGCCTCGACCCGGACCCGGATCTCTTTCGAGGTAGGGATCGCCGAGCTGGGTGGGCACCCGATGATCATGGACTGCACCCTGTCCCAGCTCGGTCGCGGCGAACCGATCAGCGACACCGCCCGGGTGCTCAGCCGGCACGTGGCGGTTGTCGTCTGGCGTACGTCGGGCCAGGAGCGGCTGCAGGAGATGGCCGACTATTCCGATGTCCCGGTGATCAACGGGCTCACCGACTCCTACCACCCGTGTCAGGTGCTGGCCGACCTGCAGACCGTACGCGAACGACGCGGCACCCTGGCCGGTCTGCGGTTGGCCTACGTCGGTGACGGTGCCAACAACATGGCCCACTCGTACGCCCTGGGTGGTGCGGTCGCCGGCATGCACGTGGCGATCGGGTCACCGCCCGGGTTCCAACTCGACCCCGGGATCGCTGCCCGGGCTGCGGCCATCGCGAGCGCCAACGGTGCCACCGTACGGGTCGTCGACACCGCCGAGGAGGCGGTCGAGGGGGCCGACGTGGTCGCCACCGACACCTGGATCTCGATGGGTCAGGAGAACGACGGCGTCGACCGGCTGGCGATCTTCACTCCGTTCGCCCTCACCTCCGCCCTGCTGACGCGCGCCAAGCCGGATGCCGTGGTGCTGCACTGCCTGCCCGCCTACCGCGGCCTGGAGATCGAGGCCGGGGTGATCGACGGGCCGCAGTCCGCCGTCTGGGACGAGGCCGAGAACCGGCGTCACGTGCAGAAGGCCGTGCTGGCGTTCCTCGACGAAGCGGCCCGGTCGTGACCGTGACCAACGGACCCCTGACCAAGACCGCCCGCCAGGCCAGGATCATCGCGCTGCTCGAAGTCCACGAGATCCGGTCCCAGACCGATCTCGCCGAGCTGTTGGCGGCGGACGGCCTCCAGGTGACGCAGGGCACTCTGTCCCGGGACCTGGTCGAGGTCGGCGCCGTCCGTGTCCGCGGACCGGCTGGCCACCTGGTCTACGCCGTACCCGGCGACGGTGGCGACCGGACCCCGCACATCGGCGAGTTCGCGACCTTCGAGGCCCGGCTGGCCCGGTTGTGCACCGAGGTCCTGGTCACCGCCGAAGCCTCGGCCAACCTCGTCGTGCTCCGTACGCCGCCGGGCGCCGCCCAGTACTTCGCCTCCGCCATCGACCGGGTCGGCTGGGCCTCGATCCTGGGCACCATCGCCGGCGACGACACCGTCCTGCTGATCGCCCGGAGCCCCGGCGGCGGAGCCGAGATCGCGACGACCTTCCTGCAGATGAGCCGGGGCCCCAGGCCCGAGCCGAGCAGGACCCCACCACCGCTGAACCCAGAAGAAAAGGAATGACAACGTGAGTGATCGGATCGTGCTGGCGTACTCCGGAGGTCTCGACACCTCCGTCTGCATCGGCTGGCTGACTGAGGAGACGGGACAGGAGGTCGTCGCCGTGGCCCTGGACGTCGGTCAGGGCGGTGAGGACATGGAGGTGATCCGCCAGCGCGCCCTGGACTGTGGTGCCGTCGAGGCGGTGGTCATCGATGCGCGCGACGAGTTCGCGGAGGACTTCTGCCTGCCCGCGCTGCGCGCCAACGCCCTCTACATGGATCGTTACCCCCTGGTCAGCGCCCTGTCCCGGCCGCTGATCGTGCGGCACCTGGCCGAGGCGGCCAAGTTCCACGGCGCCAGCACCGTCTCCCACGGCTGCACCGGCAAGGGCAACGACCAGGTCCGCTTCGAGGTCGGTATCGCCAACCTGGCCCCCGAGCTCAAGGTGATCGCCCCGGTGCGGGACTACGCCTGGACCCGCGAGAAGGCCATCGCCTACGCCGAGGAGAAGGGGCTGCCGATCGACCAGAGCAAGAAGAGCCCGTATTCCATCGACCAGAATGTCTGGGGTCGCGCGGTGGAGACCGGCTTCCTCGAGGACATCTGGAACGCCCCCATCGAGGACGTGTACTCCTACACCTCCGACCCGGCGGTGCCTCGCGAGGCCGACGAGGTGACCATCACCTTCGAGGCCGGGGTCCCGGTGGCCATCGACGGCGAGAAGGTGTCGATGCTGCAGGCCATCCAGATCCTCAACGCCCGCGCCGGCGCCCAGGGCATCGGCCGGCTCGACATGGTGGAGGACCGGCTGGTCGGCATCAAGAGCCGCGAGGTCTACGAGGCCCCGGGGGCGATCGCCCTGATCGCGGCGCACATGGAGCTGGAGAACGTGACCATCGAGCGTGAGCTGGCCCGGTACAAGCGCGGCGTCGACCAGCGCTGGGGCGAGCTCGTCTACGACGGGCTCTGGTTCTCCCCCCTCAAGCGGGCCCTGGACACCTTCATCGACGAGGCCCAGCGGGCGGTCAGCGGTGAGATCCGGCTCGTGATGCACGCCGGCAAGGCCACCGCCACCGGCCGGCGCAGCGACATCAGCCTGTACGACTTCAACCTCGCGACCTACGACGAGGGTGACACCTTCGACCAGTCGCAGGCCCGCGGGTTCATCGAGATCTACGGTCTGTCCAGCAAGATCGCGTCCCGGCGCGACGCCTCCCTCGCCTGATGCCACCCCCGCTCCCTGAGCCTGTCGAAGGGCGTGAGCCGACCCCTCCGCTCCCTGAGCCTGTCGAAGGGCGTGAGCCGACCCCTCCGCTCCCTGAGCCTGTCGAAGGGCAGGGTCGGCTCTGGGGCGGTCGGTTCGCCGGGGGCCCGGCCGAGGCGATGGCTTCGCTGAGCCGATCCACCCACTTCGACTGGCGGCTGGCGGCGTACGACCTGGCCGGGTCCCGGGCCCATGCCCGGGCGCTGCACCGGGCGTCCCTGCTCACGGAAGCCGAACTGGCCGGAATGATCACCGGGCTGGAAACCCTGCAAGGTGAGGTCGACTCCGGGGCCTTCGGACCGGCGGAGTCCGACGAGGACGTGCACGGTGCGCTGGAGCGGCGGCTGATCGAGATCACGGGCGCTGATCTTGGTGGCCGGCTGCGGGCGGGCCGGTCACGCAACGACCAGATCGCCACCCTGATACGGATGTATCTCCGCGATGCCCTCCGGATGATCACCGTCGAGCTGCAGTCCGTGGTCGGCGCGCTGTACGACCAGGCTCGCACCCATCTCGGGGTGGCCATGCCCGGCCGGACCCACCTGCAGCACGCCCAGCCCATCCTGTTGTCGCACCACCTGCTGGCCCACGTCTGGCCGCTGCTGCGGGACTGCGACCGGATCCGGGACCTGGACCGGCGGCTCGCCATCAGCCCGTACGGCTCTGCGGCCCTGGCCGGCAGCTCGCTCGGCCTGGACCCGGAGGCGGTGGCGGCCGAGCTGGGTTTCGCGGGCTCGGTGGCCAACTCGATTGACGGGACGGCGGCCCGGGACCTGGCCGCGGAGGCGGCGTACGTGCTGGCCCAGATCGGGGTCGACCTCTCCCGGCTGAGCGAGGACGTAATTCTCTGGGTGACCCACGAGTTCGGCTTCGCCAGCCTTGACGACGCCTGGTCGACGGGCTCGAGCATCATGCCGCAGAAGAAGAACCCGGACGTGGCCGAGCTGGCCCGCGGCAAGTCGGGCCGGCTGATCGGCAACTTGACCGGTCTGCTTGCCACCCTCAAAGGGCTGCCGCTGGCCTACAACCGGGACCTGCAGGAGGACAAAGAACCCCTCTTCGACTCGGTCGACCAGCTGCTGGTGCTGCTGCCCGCGGTCGCCGGGATGGTGTCGACCCTGACCTTCCACCCGGAACGGCTCGAGGCCCTAGCCCCGCGTGGCTTCTCCCTGGCGACCGACGTCGCCGACTGGCTCGTACGCCAGCGGGTCCCGTTCGCCGAGGCACACCACATCGCCGGCGCGACGGTGCGCTACTGCGAGCAGCGAGGCTTAGAGCTCGGCGACCTGACGGCGGCGCAGCTGAGCGAGATCGCGGCCTCGTTGACCCCGGGGGTCCTGGACGTGCTCACCGTGCACGGGTCGATCAACAGCCGTTCGGGGCGCGGCGGGACCGCCCGGTCGAGCGTCGAGCGGCAGTGCAGCGACGTGCTCGACGAGATCGACGCGATCACCCGCTGGCTGACCACCGGGGGCGATTCCCGGCCGTCATCGGCGGGCCACGGCTGAGCTGTTTGCCCACAGGCGCCTGCTCGACGCACGGGTCGTCCCCAGATCGCGGGTGACGCCGTCCGATCACTCCGTCGCAGGACCATGCTCCGGGAAAGCCGAGCCAGCGAGGGAGCGTTCACGGGTGTCAACACCAACTACCTGGGCCACGTCGAGATCGTCCCGGGACTCAACCCAGCCGAGTACGACTACCTGACCGCCTTCCCCGAGAGCCGACGAACCGTACGCCCGGGCGGGCCCCTACGCGGTCCTGCCCCGAGACCCCGAGACCGGCCATGGAGATGCGGGGACGGTGCGCTACAACTCGGCGTGGGACGGTCAGCCCGGCTACTGGTGCCAGTGGGTGCCCTGTCCGCACGGCTGTTGCCTGACGTGGGACGGCAACGAGAAGTTCTACGCCGGGCTCGCGTGGCTTCAGTACCTGATCGACCACGTGCTACGCCGGGGTGTGTGGGCCCAGGGGAGTGGGGACGACCAGGTCGCCGACTTCAGCTTCGACCACCGGATGAACGGCCGGATCGTGGGGGAGCAACAGGACCTGCCTGAGCTCATTCTTCTCGAAGTCCGGGACGATGTCGTCGAACGCCACCTTCTTCGTCCGGGCGATCCGGACTACGGCCAACCCGGTTACCGCGGTATCGATGATCGACCGTGGATTGCCGGCGAGCGGCCGCCCTCTCGAAGCAGTCTCGACGACGATCTCTGGTCCGACATCATGGCCACCAAGCCCCGTGTGCGACGCAAGCGGGGGACTGCCTGACGGGCCGGGCATTATTGTGAACCCTCGTGAGCGATGTCATCGAAGAGCTGACCTGGCGGGGCCTGCTGGCCAACTCGACCGACGAGGAGGCCCTTCGCGCACACCTCGCCGCAGGGCCGGTGACCTTCTACGTAGGGTTCGACCCGACGGCCCCCAGCATCCACTTCGGGAACCTGGTCCAGCTGATGGTGGCGAGACACCTGCAGCGCGCCGGCCACCGCCCCCTGCTGCTCGTCGGCGGCTCCACCGGGATGATCGGGGACCCCAAGGACAGCGGGGAACGCACGCTGAACAGCCCGGAGACGGTGACGGCCTGGGTGAGCAACATCCGCCGGCAGGTGGAGAAGTATGTCGACTTCGCCGGGGACAACGCGGCGCAGGTGGTCAACAACCTGGACTGGACCGGACCGATGTCGGTGTTGGACTTCCTCCGAGACATCGGCAAGCACTTCCCGGTCAACCGGATGCTGGCTCGCGACGTGGTCCGCAACCGGCTCGAGGACGGGATCTCCTACACCGAGTTCTCGTACGTGCTGCTGCAGTCGATGGACTACCTCGAGCTCTTTCGCACGTACGGGTGCACCCTGCAGTTCGGCGGTAGCGACCAATGGGGCAACATCACCGCCGGGGTCGAGCTGGTCCGACGAGCCGAGGGTGCCCGGGTGCATGCCCTGGCCACCCCCTTGCTGACCAAGGCCGACGGTACGAAGTTCGGCAAGACGGAGGGTGGGGCCATCTGGCTCGATCCCCAGCTGACGTCGCCCTACGCATTCCACCAGTTCTTCCTGAACGCCGAGGACGAGAAGGTCATCGACTATCTGAAGGTCTTCTCCTCGCGCAGCCGGGAGGAGATCGAGGATCTGGAACGCCAGACCGTCTCCGAGCCGTTCCGGCGGGCGGCCCAGAAGGCTCTGGCCGATGACGTGACTGCCCTGGTGCACTCTGAGAGGGACCGGGACGCCGCCGTCTCGGCGGCGGCCGCCATCTTCGGGCGCTCCGACCTCGAGCAGCTGGACGTATCGGTGCTCGCCGGGGTGGTCGCCGAGATCGGTGGCGTAGAGATCACGGGGGGTGGAGAACTCCCCGTGATGGTCGACGCACTGGAGCGCAGTGGGGTGGTGGCCAGCAAGAGTGCCGCCCGGCGCGCGATCGCCGAGGGGGGTGCCTACGTCAACAACCAGAAGGTCACCGACCCGGAAGCCAGGCTCACCGAGCGGGACCTGCTGCACGGTCGGTTCGTGATCCTCCGGCGGGGCAAGAAGACGGTCAGTGCCCTTACCATCGTCGGGCGGTGAGCCCAACCGAACGGGCCGTCGCGGGGCCGTGATCTGGGACACGACCCCTCGAGTTGACCGTCCCGTCACCCAGGCGTAACTTTGGTCAAACCTCAACGGGGTGCAGGACGCAGCAGGAACCAGCTGGCTGTGGCCGACCCGGAGGACACCTTGATAGGCCGAGCACCTGAGACGGTGGGCGTGCACGACAGCCCCCAGAACCGGTCAGCTCAGGAACCACCTGGTGAAGCCGAGTTGAGTTTGACTTGGTTGTTTTTAGGGTTTAGTGTTTATCGAGTTGCCCCAAGCCGGGATTTGTTTCTGGTGCGGTGTGTGCCCGAATTTTGAGAACTCAACAGCGTGCTAAAAGTCAATGCCAAATATGCACTATAGAAACCCGTGCTTGGTGTGATGACATTGTTTGGGCCTTTCGGGGTTTGGGTGGTGTTGTTGTGCTGGGGCGGATTCCTTTGAGATTGATTTATCAGATAGACCCAGCAATGGGTTCTGTCAGGTGTCAAGCTTGTTGATTCGACGGTTGTTGGTTGCCATGTCTTCGGGTGTGGTGGCTGTATCCGATATTTTTCAACGGAGAGTTTGATCCTGGCTCAGGACGAACGCTGGCGGCGTGCTTAACACATGCAAGTCGAACGGTAAGGCCCCTTCGGGGGTACACGAGTGGC
>JAABUN010006237.1_pt1 | contig 13908 bp, 12 predicted proteins | sample 5559311 | NCBI WGS metagenome assembly JAABUN01 (sample SAMN10711877, study PRJNA513370) | rock metagenome | isolation source: Antarctica rocks | place: Antarctica: Victoria Land, Siegfried Peak sud | reverse complement strand
CCACAGCTGGTGCAAACGTACCTCCTTCGTGGGGTACACCGGCCCGGACGGGGCCGTCGGGCGTCAAGCAGGACCATGGTCTTGCTGGTCCGAGAAGCCTCCGGATTCATCCGGGGGAGTCGTCACTTCCCCTTGCCCGGATCGCACCACACCGCCCCTCCAGCGGGTGATTCGGGCTGGGCTATGCGCCGGGGACGAGGCCACGCACGGTGACCAACAGCTCGTCGAGGTCGAACGGCTTGCTGACCAATCCCGCGAAGCCGCGCTCCTGGTAGCCTGTGAAGGCACTGGGAGGGTGGGCGGAGAAGATCACGACCGGGGTACCTCACGCCGCCGCCAGGGCTTCCTCCACAGAGCGCCAGTGTGCCGGGTCGTCGTCGGAGACGGGGGGTGCCTCGGTATCGGCCAGCACCAAGGCGCACCGGATCGCGGCGAGCGCGCGCAGTGTTTGCTCATGGGTTGGGGAGACGACGACGCGGTAGCCCTCATCTTCGAGGGCATCGCGGACAACCGCAGCAATCGCCGCATCATCATCCACGATGAATGGATCATCATCGGCCACCAGGATTCTCTGGTCCATACATGCCCGCCTTGTCCCACGCCGTTGATTGTTGTATTCCCTCGCCGTGACGCAATAGTTGTTCCAAGAGAAGCACAAGTGGGCAAATCGCCGCCCAGAAGCAAGCCGTATCAAGGTATACGCCAACGGCGGCAAAACGGTTTACCTGTGACAGGAAGAGGGAAGACGCGCAAGCAGGAGTAGTTGGGGTGGGATAATAGACTCACACACCCCCGAGGCCGTCGAGCCCTAGAAAGGACGCCCTTTGGCCACGAAGCAACACAACCTCATGAGTGGGGTTGACCTCCACCCGAATAAAATAGGCGCCACCACCGGCACCGAGCTGACGGCAGATTCTTTGACGACGCTGGATGGGCGGTGGGTGAAGACGACGGGAAGTGTCAGAACTCGGTGCTGACTGGCCGGAATCGGAGTGAGATGGGCGAAAAGTGGGGATTGGCAGCACTGATCACGCCAGTGTCGGGGCATGCTGGAACTTGACGCCCGCGATCGACGGCCTGAGTGGGGAGAGGCAGATCGATGGTCACGACGTTGTCCGAGTTCTGACACTTCTCGGGTGGGGGCAGTTTCTCCATGTACGCTATCGGGGATGCCCCGGTGGGGGGTGGGCAACGCCCGGTGAGGGTACGCATCGTCATACCGGTGGATGAGGTGGGTCACGAGGCGGTGGAGTGGTGTGCGCATCGCCGCCTGCCTTTCGGGAGTAGCAATGACATGGCCCTCTCTGAAATACGACGCGCAACAAGCACAGGCGGGCACAGCGCGGAGGCTAGCACGCTCAATAACGACGCCACCGGCTCCCGCACCGTTATGACACGTAGTCCGGGCGCGCACTGTCCGTACCTGTTACACTTCTTGCCATGGAAACGGGTCACATACCCACCCTACGACACCCCCATTGTCGGGGTTTGTGTGCACCTTCCGCCCTCGTTCCCCACCCCTTTCCCCCTGTGCCCGGATCGCCATGTAACCGCCGCCCGGCGGGTGATTCGGGCTGGGTGTTGGTCTGGAACCTGCAATGAGGGAGGGGACAAGACGCAACAAGCACCCGGCAGGAGACCCTCGACCAGACCCAACTGGTGCTCCGGCAACAGCCCGAGCGCTGCTTCGTCTGTGGGCTGCCCGTCCCCGGCACCGACCCGGAAGCGCTCCTCCAGGCGTATCTCGATGCGGGACGCCAGCAGCGCCTCGCGATCGTCTGTGGCCGACGCGCCTGTCGTCTCACGCTGCAAGACGCGGCGAACGGGCTCTGGCAGCACCTCTTCGACGCGCTCACGCACTGGCCGGACCAGGTGATCTACCCCCACGGCCCGTACTGGGTGATCCGCCGCCCCCACCAGCTCACCTTCCGCACCGACCCCCGCCGCACCACTGCCCTTGCGGCGCAGTCGGTGGACGATCCGGACGACGCGGCGACCCTCCCCGTGGCCGAGCACCGCCCGCCCCGCCCGCGCCCGCTCGGTGTCGCACGGCGCGACCCGGCACGGCGTCCCTGGCCGCAGCGGAGCCGCCGCTAACGACGTGGCCGTTCACCCAGACCGTAAGAACAACCCCGGATAATCGAGCGACACCCCCCGAGGCCACCGCGCTCTACACGAAGGACTCACCTTGGCGACAATCGGGCGCGGTGCTCCGCACAGGGGTCCTTGACGGCGCGCGCCGCCGGCCGTACACTCCGGTCGTCAAGTCACGACAACGGTGATTAGGGTGACTTGATAGCGTCAAGGCGCTGCGGGCGTCGCGGTGCGGTCGCGTAGGCGGCGGGGGCGCGGGGGCTGCGTCGCGTAGGCGGCGCCGACGGCCATGCCGACGATCATGCCGGCTCTCGTGCCGCGTCGTCGGCATGGTCAACACCGCACGAGCGCGTCGACGGGACGAGGGCGTGTGCCGTCGACCGCGACTGCCGCGGCGCAGGCACCTGGTGGCGTCGATCATGACCACCACCACCGGGCCACGGCAGCCGATGACGCTCGTATATTACAAGGAAGGCGGTGACCGTGGACACGCATAGGGCGACGGATAACGCCGGGCTGCGCGCCGACCGGATGGCCCCGGAGGCCACGACCGCGGCGGCGCTCACCATGGCGCCGGACGCGGCGGCGCGCAACCCGATGGACGCGTACCTGGCGTCGCTGTCGCCGAACGGGGCGCGGGCGATGCGCGAGCGGCTGCGCGCGGTCGCCCGGCTGATCGGCGTGGCGGCCCCGCCCGGCCTGGCGCCCGAGGAGGCGCTGCGCGACCACTGGCACACCTTGCCCTTCGAGCGCGTCGAGCGCATCCGCCAGGCGCTGCTCGCCCGGGGGTCGGCGCCCTCCACCGTCAACCTCACCCTCGCCGCCCTGCGCGGCATCGCGCGCTACGCCCGCCGCCTCGGGCTGATCAGCGCCGACGACGAGCGCGCCCGCCGCGAGGTGGCCGGGGCGCGCGGGCAGCGGCCCCCCGCCGGGCGCGCCCTGGCGACCGCCGAGCTGGCCGCGCTCGCCCGGGCGTGCGTCGCGGACGAGGGTCCGGCCGGGGCGCGCGACCTCGCCCTCCTCGCCATCTGGCGGGTGGCGGGGCTGCGCCGCGCGGAGCTGGCCGACCTGCTCCTGGGCGACTACCGCCCGGGCGACCCGCCGACCCTGGTCATCCGCCGCGGCAAGGGCAACAAAGGGCGCGAGCTGCCGCTCAACGCCGACGCCGCCGTCGCGGTCGGGCGCTGGCTGCGCGTCCGGGGGCGCCGCGACGGCGCCCTCTGCTGCCGCATCGACAGGTGGGGCAACCTCGACCCGGCCCGGCGGGGCCTCTCGCCGCACGCCCTCTACAAGCTGCTGCTGAAGCGCGCCGACCAGGCCGGCATCGCGCACGCCTCCCCGCACGACTTCCGGCGCACCGCGATCGGCGACATCCTCGACGCCGGGCACGACCTGGCCACCGCCCAGCAGCTCGCCGGGCACGCCAGCCCGGTCACCACCGCCCGCTACGACCGCCGCGGCGGCCACGCCCGCGCCCGCGCCGTCGCCAGCCTCCGCTTCCCCGTGCCGGGCGCCGAGGAGCCGACGCCGGAGCGGGAGTAGCGCGCCCGGGTCCGGGCGGTGGCAGCGGTAGGCCCGGCGCGCCGCGATCGCCGCGCCGGGTTCGTCGGGGTCGCCACCGCGCCCGGGCCACCACCCGCCCCCGCGCGTCGCCCGGACACGGGTCGGCGCGGGTCACGGCGACAGCCGGTCGTCAAATCAATTACCTATGTCAGCCGAATTCCCGACTATGGTGCGTTCGTATGCTCATGTGGCGCCCGCCACGCGTGTGGTAGCGTTGCACGGACAAGCCTCGACGTGGTCCCGCCGTCGCCCGTGTGATGCGCGTGGACAGTCCGGTCCGGGCGTCGCGGTGCGGGCCGCGGGCAGGCCCGGGTCCGGGCCAGTGATGACATCCCGCGCCACCCCGACGCTGTCCGTACGGCTGGCGGCCGCCGCACGGGCGGCCTGCCAGGCGGCAGCGCCGCCTGCGGCCAGCACGCCCCGGGGTCCCGGCGGTAGGCCGCCCGGCGCGCGCGCGTCAAGCCGACCCGGCTCCCGCCGCGCGTGTCGAGCCCGCCCGTCGTTGCCCCCGGCGCGACGTGGCCCAACCGCGGCCGACCGCGGACGCGTGGCCGGTAATCGGCAGCGCGCCTGCTTTACTACGGATCTCAAGGGATACGTCGCCTGGCAGCGCCCCGCCCCCACCGGCCGCCGTCTCGCGTGCTGACGACGCCGCGGTGCCATGCGCGGCACGGCGGCCGGTGGGGCTGACGCCGGCGCATGTGGCGGCGCAGGGCGGCACCGCGCGCAGCAACCGCACCTGTGGGCACTCGGGACCACGACGTCGGCCGCTCGCGCCGGGTCCCGCCGGTCACCCGCTCCCGCCCGGACCCGGCGACGGTGTGCGGCGACGACCTGCCCGCCGGGGACGACGACGTCCGGCGGGCAGCGTCGCGCCTCCCGGGCCCTCGCCGTGACCGCGCGTCGCCCGCTCGCCCGCGTGGTCGAGGGGAAGTCGTCGAGTGCGACGCCGTGCTGCGTGCCTGCCACCGGTCGGCGGGTCGCGCCGGGCCGGGCCGGGGGATCGCGTGGCCCTCCCGCGCGGCGACGATCCGCGGCGCGGCGCGCGAGCCGCCGCCCACCGGCGCGAGCGCGGGCAGCAGGACACGCCCACGGCGCGGTCGTCGTCGCGACGTGCGTGCTGCGCCGGCACTGACGCAGGCGGGGCGGGCGGCCTGCCGGTTGCTCGTCCGGGAGCGGGCACAGTCACGCGCGACGGCGCGCCGACCGCGGGGTTACGGCAACCCGGTGCCCGCGGCCCGGGCCTCGGTCGCCGCCCAGCCGCCGTCGCGGAACTCGACGAGGACGGCGAGCGCCTCGCCGCGCAGCGCCCGGTGGCGGTCGGCGGCGACCTGGAGCGGCGTGGCCGGGGCCGCCGGGCGGCAGGGCGAGCCCGCCGGCAGGGTCGTGGGGGTCGCCGGGTCGCCGAGCGGCAGCGGCACCCCGGTCGGGGCCTGCTGGAACGCGATCACCGTCTTGTAGCCCTCCAGGCCGGTCGTCGTCAGCCGGACCCCCGCGTCGCGGGAGCCCGCCACCACCGACCCGTCCGGGGCGAGGAGCGGCACGAAAGCGACGGGTGCGTCAGACCATCGCGCCGCGCCGACGATCGCGAACTCGGTGAGGCACCGGCGCGGTGTCCGGTCGCTCCGATCGATCAGCGCGCGCAGGTCGTCCAGGACCGCCGGGCGCAGGCCGGGCGGGGCGGGCTGGCCGGCGGCGAGCGCGCCGAGGGCGCGCAGCACCAGGTCCGCCTGCGCCCGCTGCGCGGCCCGGTCGGCGGCGGGGTCCGCCGTGGCGACGCGCGGCGCGGACGGGGGCACGCGCCCGACGCCCCCCGGCGGCGTCGGGGCGGCGGCGACCCCGGTCACGGGCGCGGGGACCAGGGCCGCCGGGGGGGCGGTCGCGGCCGGCGCCCCGCCGCAGCCGGCGAGGGCGAGGGCGCGCAGCGGCGCGGCGGCGGGCGGGGCGGGGCGGGGCATGGCGGTCCTCCATGGGGGGCGGGCGCGGGCGTCCGCCGGTCCCTACTCGGCGAGCGAGCCCGAGGCGGTCGATACCGCGATCCCGGTGATGATCCAGCCCCCGTCGCGTCGGGCCAGGGTGAGGTCCACCGGCTGCCGCGCCAGCGGGCGGGTCGCTGTGCGCGCGGGCCGTCCCGGGGCGGCGGCATAGGCGACCGTCGCGGTGCCGCGGAGCCGGGCGGTCAGGCGCGCGGTGTCGCCCGTCGGCGCCGGCGTGCGATCCCCGGCGTCGGGCCGGCGCTCCCAGTGGACCGGCAGGGCCGGGTCGAACGCGGTCAGGCGGGCCGGGTCGCCGAGCGTGGGGTTGTTGACGACGATGCGGCGCGCGACGTCCTCGGCCACCTGCGGGCTCAGGCCGTCCGGGAGGGGGCGGCCCGCGGCGGCGGCGGCGATGGCGTCGAGGGCCAGCTGCGCCTGCCGCGCCTGCGCCAGCAGGTCGGCGGGGCCGATCGTCGCCGGGGTCGGGGCCGGGGTGGGCGCGGCGCTCGCCCCCGCCGGCCCCAGGGCCAGGGCGAGGGCGAGGGCCGGGGCCGCGAGGGCGGCGACGAGCCGGGCGCGGCGGCGGGCGAGGGGGACGGGGCGTGGGGCCATGGGGGTCCTCCTCCGTTCCGGGTGGCGCGGCGTCCGTCAGGGATGCAGGCGCGCGTAGACGACGCGGACGCTGTCGTAGGCCCCGACCGTCGGGTCCCAGGTGCCCGCGCCGGTGATCAGCGCCAGGTTGGCGTCGTCCGCCGGGCCGAAGATGTGCGACATGGGCGCGTCCGCGGCCGGATAGACGGCGTTCTCGCCGATCACGAACCGCTGCGCGACCCCCGCCGCATCCACCACCACGACGGTGTCGCCGGGCGCGAGCAGGGCGAGGTCCCAGAAGACGCCGGGCCCGACGCCCGCGACGTCGACCTGGCCGACGAGCGCCGCGTTGCCGGGGATGCCGGGCACCACACCGGGGGCGTACCAGGCGATCGTCGCCGGGTCGGGCGGGTCGGCCATCGCGCCCGCGGCCGTCGCACCCACCGGCACGATCGGCGCGGAGACGAGGATCGCCGGGACGCACAGCCGTACCGGGGCCGCGGCGACCGCCCGGCCCAGCGGCGGGACCGCCCCGCCCGCATACGGGGCGCACGGATCGCCCGGCGCGTAGCCGCGCGGCGTTGGCACGGGCGTGGCGGCGGGGGCGACCACGGTCGCGGCCGGGGCCGACGCCCCCCGCGTGGCGATCGCCGCGACCGTCGTCGCGGGCGTCCCGAGCGCCGCCGTGCGCGGCGCGGTGGCGGGGGCCGGGGTGGCAGCACCCGGCGGCGGCGGCGCGGGCGTGGCGAACGCGGCGGGCGGGAGCGGGGCGGTCGCCCGCGTCGCCGCCGGCGTGGTCGGCCGCGTCGTCGTCGCCGCGACCGTCGGGGCGACCGACGGGGCCGTCGGCGCGGGCCCGCCGCCGCAGGCGACGAGCGCGAGGAGGAGGCCCAGCGCGGCGAGGCGCGGGCGGGGGCGCGGCGGGGTCATGGGCATCGGTGTCCTCCTGATCATGCGGCATGGTCATGGGCGCGTCGCGGATCGTGGCGGTCCGGGGCGGTGGCGGGCGACGGGTGTCGGCTGCCGGGTGCCGTTGCTGCCGGCACCCGCGTCGGCGGGCCCCTGGCCACCGCGGCGGGGCGCACCGCTCGCCCGCGGGCGCGGGCGGCACGGCGTGCGGCGGCATCCCGGCGGGGGCGACGGGACCGGGCGTCCCCGTCGTCGCCGGGGCCGTCGCCGCGCCCGGCCGCGAACGCCCGCATCGTCCCGCTCATGCCCATCTCTCCTCCCGTGGCCGCGCCGCCCGTCGCGGCCCGCTAGCCCTCACGCCGCACAGCATATCACAGAATATCTTCTGTGTTCGCCCCCCCCCCCCCCCCCCGATACTGCGGACAGGGAACGATGGCGCGACGCGTGGGGTGGGGATGTTGCCGCGGGAGGCGTTCGGGCGGGTGCTGCGGGCGCTGCGCGAGGAGCGCGCCCTGTCCCAGGAGCGTCTGGCCGAGCTCGCCGGCGTGCACGACACCTACGTGAGCCTCCTGGAGCGCGGGCGCAGCTCGCCGACCCTGGAGACCCTCTTCCTGCTCGCCCACGCGCTGGACCTGGCCCCGTCCGCGCTCCTCGCCATTGTCGAGCGCGAGGTCACCGCGCTCCCGCCGCCGCGCCATCGCTGACCCGGCGGCAAAGGCGGGTGTCGCGCCGCGTCTCACCGATATCCGCGTCTCTCGCGAGCGGCGCGGTATCGCCGGGCACCCCCCCCGGGCACGGGTGCCCGCCTGACCGGGGTAGCGTGCGTTCTCGCCGCCGCGGGGCGAGCGGCACACGTCGCGGCCGACGACGTGGCGCCGATCGGCCGATCGGATGGGAATCGGCGGTGGCGGACGGGCTGACCGTGCGGCGCGCGGCGCTTGGGGCGGCTCGCCCTGACGCGCCGCGCGCGACCCCGCGCTGGCCCGTGACGCGGTGGCCGGGAACCCGCGCCCGGCGCGAAGTCGCCGCCGATCTCCCGACCAGACCCTCCTTAGCCTCGCCGTCAGCAACCTCAGTGACGCACATCACGGTCTTGAGTGCTGCTCAGGCCCTACTCTCACTGCTTGCCGCTTCCATCATCGGCCTGAGGCTTGCACGGAAGACGCGGCGCGCGGATCGCCTACTGCCTCGCCCTGCTCGCCCGCCTCCTGCCCGGGGCAGATCAAGGCAAGGTAGCGCCCCCCGCCCGCCGCAGCGGACGCACGCTCACCATAACAGCCCCGTTCTCCTCGTCCTTCCGGCCCTCGGCCCCGACATCCTGCCGCTGACCGGCCCCTGCCACACGAAGTGCCCCGCGAAGGGAGTGTCAGACAACAAGATTTGGTACGCGACGCGCGGGGCGTGTAGACTGCGAACATGAAGTGCGCCGCCGTGGCGAAATAGAAATGCACCACTGAGGCTGCTGCCGTAGTAGCACCCCGTCGAGAGACGGGGGGAAGGATGTTACGGCAGATGGAACGCAGCGCGATTCACTTGTTGGCCAAACGGGGCAAGAGTCAGCGGCAGATCGCCGAGGAATTGGGCCGGAATCGGCGCACCATCGCGCGGGTGCTCCGCGAGCCGGTCGAGCAGCGACCCGCCAAGCGCTATCGCCGCTCGAAAGTCGACCCCTATCGCGCGCAGATCGTCGCCTGGCTCGCGGCGGGGCTGACGGCGGCGCGGATGCTCGAGCTGGCGCGGGAAGACGTGGCACGCCCGTATCGGGGCGGCGACAACGTCTTCCGCTCGATGGTCCGGCGCATCCGCCGGGAGCAACAACAACAGCACGCGGCGGCGGACGTGCCGATCCGCTTCGCGGGCCTGCCCGGCGAGTATCTGCAGGTCGACTGGGGCGAGGTGCGGCGCTTCCCGTTCGCGCAGCAGGCCCCGGCCACGCGCTACTTCCTGGCCTGCCGGCTGAAGTACAGCCGCTGGTCCTGGGTGCGTTTCACCGCCGACATGCGCCAGGAGACCCTCTTCCGGGGGCTGGTCGACTGCGTCCTGGCGCTCGGCTGGGTGCCGTGGGTGCTCGTCTTCGACAACATGAAGACGGTCACGAGCGGGCGCGACGCCGCCGGCGAGGCGGTCTGGACGCCGGGGCTCCTGCAGCTCGCCGGGGAGTGCGGCTTCCACCCGCAAGCCTGCGACCCCGGCGCGCCGAACCAGCAAGGGAGCGTCGAGGCGCTGGTCAAATGGGTTAAGGGCAACTTCCTGCCCGGCCGCACCTTCGCCGACGACGCGGACCTCGCGGCGCAGCTGGCCGACTGGCTCGGCTACGCCAACAGCCGCCCCTCGGCGGCGACCGGCACGCCGCCACAGGACCGCCTCGCCGCGGAGGCGGCGCAGGGCGGCCCGCTCCCCGCCACCGTGCGCGACTACGGCCTACTGGTCCCCGGACAGGTCTCGCCCGAGGCGCTCGTCGCCGTCGGCGGCAATCGCTACTCCGTGCCGGTCGCCCACGTCGGCGCGCCCGTCGCCGTGCGGGTCCATCGCGAGCGGATCCGCCTCTGGCGCGACACGGCCTGCGTCGCGGACCACCCGCGCGCACCGGATGGCGCGGGGCGGCGCGTCGTCGACCCGGCCCACTTCGCCCCGCTCTTCCCGCACAAGCCGCGCGCCCGGGCGATGCTCGCCCGCGAGCGCTTGCTGGAGCTGGGCGGGGCGGCCCCGGCCTTCATCGCCGCCCTCTCCCGGCAGCGGCGCGCCCACCTGCGCGAGGAGCTGCTCGCCCTCGACGCCCTCCACACGCGGCACGGTACGGCGGACCTGCTTGCGGCGATGGCGCTCGCGGTCGACGCGGGGGCCTACAGCGCCGATGCGCTCACCCTGCTGCTCGCCGCGCCGTCCGCCGCCACCCCGCCCGCCGTGCCCCTGCACCTCCCCGGCGTGCCGCCGCAGGAGGCGGTCGACCGGCTGCTCAGCGCCTACGAGGCGCTCGTCCACGTCGACACCGCCCTCCCGGAGGTGACCTCATGAGCGCCGGACTCGCCACCCTCCTCGAACAGGTGCAACTCGCCCAGGCGGCGACGGTCCTCTCGGCGTGGCTCGCGCGGGCGGCCCACGAGGAACTGGGCTACGCCGACTTCCTCCAGGGGCTGCTCGAGGAAGAGCTGGCCGCGCGCACCGCCGCGGCGACCCAGCGCCGCCTGCGCGACGCCGCCTTCCCCTTCGCCGCGACCATCGAGCAGTTCGACTTCCGCTTCCGCCCCGACCTCAAGCGCCAGGTCGTGCTGCGCTACCTCGACCCGACCTTCGTCGCGCAGGCGGGCACGCTCACGCTCATCGGGCCGCCCGGCCTCGGCAAGACGATGCTGGCGATCTGCGTGGCCACCAAGCAGGTGCAGCTCGGGTACACCGCCCGCTTCGTCACCGCCCAGACCCTCGCCGCCCAGCTCGGGCGCACCGGCACCGTCGTCGGCCGACAACGCCTCCTCAAACCGCTGCTGGCCTGCGACGTGCTCGTGCTCGACGAGCTCGGCTACCTGCCGACCGAGCCGGCCTTCGGGCCGGCCCTCTACGAGGTCATCGCCGGGCGCTACGAGCGCCGCCCGACGATCCTCACCTCCAACAAGAGCCTCACCGAGTGGGCGAGCATCGTCCAGGACGTCTCGCTCGCGGCGGCGTTGGTCGACCGGCTGATGCACCACGGCCAGGTCTTCTATTTGAAGGGACCCTCGTGGCGGACACGCGGGCAGACGGTGGGCCAGCCACCGACACCGGAGGCGGCGGGCTGAGTGGCGCACTTTTATTTCGCCAACGCGACTACCCATGGTGCGCTTGCAAGGTTCATCGGCAGGTTTGGTGAGCGGCGGGCGACCCGCCCCCGGACGCCGCGCGGGCACGGCGGCGCGGTATGCGACAATCGGCCCTTCCTGAGTCGCCACTCGCGGGAGGTCTGCCGCCATGCGCGCCGCCACGCTCGTCCCCGACCCGGCCGCCGTAACACTGGAGGAGATCGTCGCCGATGACGCGGCGATCACGCTCATCGTGCGCGCACGCCGCCCGACCGCCTGCTGCCCTGTCTGCGACCATCCCGCCGTCCGGATCCACAGTTGGTACACCCGTCGGCTTGCCGACGTGCCCTGGCAAGGGCTGGCGGTGTGCCTCCGTCTCCGTTCGCGCCGCTGGTTCTGCGACAACCCGGGCTGTGTGCGGCGCATCTTCACCGAGCGGCTGCCGACAGTCGCCCCGCCCCACGCCCAGCGGACGCCCCGCCTCGCCACCATCGTGCTGGTCTTCGGCGTCGCTGTCGGCGGCACGCCCGGCTCGCGCCTGCTGGCCGACCTGGGGATCGCGGTGAGCGGCGACACGCTCCGGCGGGCGGTCGGCGCCGCCGCGCTGCCGGACGTCGGCGCGCCGCGCGTCCTCGGCGTGGATGACTGGAGCCTGAAGAAAGGGCGCGCGTACGGCACAATCCTCGTCGACCTGGAGGCGCGTCGCCCGGTCGACCTCTTGCCCGACCGTTCCGCCGCGAGCCTGGAAACGTGGCTGAAGGCGCACCCGGGCACCACGATTATCTGCCGCGATCGCGGCGGGGCCTATGCCGACGGGGCGCGCCAGGGCGCGCCGGACGCGGTCCAAGTGGCCGATCGCTGGCACTTGTTCGCCAACCTGGGCGACATGCTCGAGCGTCTGCTGGTGCGGCACCACGCCGTGCTCGGCCAAGTGCGCCTGGCCCCGGCGGCATCGCCCGCCCCGCCGACGCCGGCCGCCCCCGACCCCGGCAGCCTCACCCCGGCGGCCGGCCCACCCGTGCCGCAACCGCCGACGCGGGCCGCGCGGGAGCGCGAGCGACGCGACGCGCGGCGAGAGGCCCGCCACGCCGAGATCCACGCGCTGCACCGTCAAGGGCTGGGCATCCGCGCGGTCGCCCGGCACCTCGGCATCAACAAGCGCACCGTCCAGAAGTATCTCGCCGCCCCGCGCTGCCCCCACCCCGGGCCCCGCCCGAACCGTCGCCCCGCCATCGCGCCCTACCTGCCCTATCTCCGCGAGCGCTGGGACGCGGGCGAGCGCCGGGTCGACACGCTGTGGGCGGAGATCCGCGCGCGCGGTTTCCCCGGCGCGGCACCGCGCGTGCGCGAAGCGCTGGCACCCTGGCGACGGGAGGCGCGCGCAGCGCGCCAAGTGACCGCCGGGATGGCTCCGCCGCCCCCGCCGCGCCCGGCGGGCAAGCGGTGCGCCCCGCGCCAGGTCGCCGCCTGGCTGGTGCGCCCCCCGGAGGACCTGAAAGCGGCGCAGCACGCCTACCTCGACGCCCTGGTCGCGTTCTGCCCGGCGCTCGACGCGGTGCGTGCGCTGGCGCGGGATTTCGCGCGTCTCCTCCGCGAGCGCGACGCGTCGGGGCTGGAGGCGTGGCTCGTCGCCGCGGAGTCCTGCGGCGTGACCGAACTTGGCGCGTTCGCGGCCGGCATCCGACGCGACCAGCCGGCGGTCCAGGCGGCGCTCGACCACGCGTGGAGCAGCGGCCAGGTGGAAGGGCAGGTCAACCGGCTGAAGCTGGTCAAGCGCCAGGCCTACGGCCGGGCGGGGTTCGCCTTGCTCCGCCGCCGGTACCTGCTCGCGTCCTGATCGCGCGTCCCGCAGCGCCGACCGAACAACGGCGCGAAGCACGTTGCCGCACCGCGCCGCCGTGCCCGCGCGGCGTCCGGGGGCGGGTCGCCCGCCGCTCACCAAACCTGCCGATGAACCGCTTGCAAATCGCCGCCTACACCTGCGAGCTGCCGACCCAGCGTGAGCAGCCCCTGAGCCGCTACAGCACCGCCGACCTGACGCGGCTGATCGCGGCGCACCCGGACGCCCCGCCGATGAGCGCCAGCACGATCTGGCGCATCCTCGATACGGACGCGCTCAAGCCCTGGCAGCACCAGCACTGGCTCTACCCCCGCGACCCGCAGTTCGCCGCGAAGGCCGGGCGCGTGCTGGACTTGTACGCCGGGTGGTGGGCGGGGGCACCGTTGTCGCCGGACGACTGCCTCATCAGCGCCGACGAGAAGACGAGCATCCAGGCGCGGGTGCGCTGCCACCCCACGACCCCGCCCCGCCCCGGCCAGGCGATGCGCGTGGAGCACGAGTACGCGCGCGGCGGCGCGCTGGCCTACCTGGCCGCCTGGGATGTCCGCCGGGGCGGCGCCATCGGGCGCTGCGAGGCCACCACCGGCATCGTCGCGTTCGACAAGCTGGTGGCGCAGGTCATGGCGCAGGAGCCGTATCGCGCGGCCCCGCGCGTCTTCTGGGTCGTCGACAACGGCAGCAGCCATCGCGGCGACACCGCCGTGGCACGTCTCCAGGGGCAGTATCCGAATCTCATCCTGGTGCATCTGCCGACCCACGCCTCCTGGCTCAACCAGATCGAGCTCTACTTCTCCGTCGTGCAACGCAAAGTCCTCACCCCCAACGACTTCACCGACCTCGCCGCCGTCGCGACGCGCTTACGGGACTTCGAGGCCCTCTACAATGACACCGCCGTGCCGTTCAACTGGCGCTTCACCCGCGCCGACCTCGAGGATCGCCTCGCCGCACTGCCAGACCTGCCGCCACCCCGCCCCAGTGGGGCTGACGCCGTGCAGATCGTCGCCTAACCCTACACGCTTTTGCGAAATCGACCACTAAGGGACTCTCCCGGAATTAGCTATCCCGGTGGATGGGAGGTGGGGGGATGTCGATGAACCATTTGCCCAGGGTTGGATGCCTGGTGAGGTGCGTCTCCACGTCGGCCATGGCCGCCTTGGTCAGC
>JAABUN010006236.1_pt1 | contig 13911 bp, 18 predicted proteins | sample 5559311 | NCBI WGS metagenome assembly JAABUN01 (sample SAMN10711877, study PRJNA513370) | rock metagenome | isolation source: Antarctica rocks | place: Antarctica: Victoria Land, Siegfried Peak sud | reverse complement strand
TGCCACGATTACATACACATGGGCAAAAGGCACAGCCTAATTGAATCGGGAGCCGTGTAAGGCGAAAGTTTTATGCACGGATCTAAGAGAGAGGGGCGCGGGATAATACCCGCCCTCGACTCTACCACAAGGCTTTGGAAAGGAATCAGTTAGAGCCGCATTAATAGCGGGGTTTGAAAGGCTGAGTTATCATCGCATTGAAGCTGCAATTAATTTAGATAACCAATCATCAATTGCACTTGCTCAGAGTGTAGGTATGCGGAAGGAGTGTATTCGTCGTGGCTTTCTTTACGAAAACGACCAATGGGTCGATCACTTCATTTACGTTGCGTTACCACCCGATCTGGGTTTGATCGAAAAGCCGCCAGAGATCGCTGCATAACAATATCCAATGAAAAACGCAGGCTACGACCCGTACAATCAAGCAATCCTTATTTCAGAAAGCTTAAAAAACTAGATTAAATGATCGCAACCGCTTTTGATTTTCTATTTCTAATGGTCGGCTACATTGTAAAGTTGGAAAACGAGCGATCGCACGTCAAAAAGCGTTCGCTACAATTTACTGCATAATGTACCTGCTTGAGGACAGATATAATTCCTTGTCCCAACACGTTAAATTAGAAGTACGCAGTCAGACCTTCTCTACAGCATGAATTTACCTAATCTTGATTCGGAAACTATTGATCGCATCCTCGAAATGGCGTGGGAAGATCGCACTCCCTTTGAAGCGATCGCTTTACAATTTGGATTACAAGAACCTCAAGTTATTGAGCTAATGCGGCAACAAATGCAAGCATCTAGCTTCAAAATGTGGCGCAAGCGTGTAAGTGGGCGCAAAACTAAACACCTCAAACAGCGCGACTTTATAAGCGGGCGTTTTCGCTCTGACAATCAAAAGGGTTCGTAAAACTCAATGAGCTTTTTTGTAAAAAGGTTTTTTAACTACCAATGCTGGGTAAGTTTTTCCTCTAATTTCTACTTCCAATGATTGCCCAATTTTAGCAAGTTCTGTAGGCACGTAAGCCAACGCCACCGGATAACCCAAGGTTGGTGATATTGTCCCGCTAGTAATTTCCCCTACAATCCGACCGTTTGATAATACTTGGTAGCCGTGACGGGCAATATTGCGTCCCTGCATTTGCAAACCTACAAGTTTCCTCGGTACTCCCGCTAATTTTTGCTGCTCTAATACCTTTCTGCCAATAAAATCGCCTTTAGTATCTAAATGCACTAACCAGCCTAAACCCGCCTCTAGAGGCGTAGTAGTTTCATCAATATCCTGCCCGTAGAGTGCCATTGCTGCCTCTAAACGCAACGTATCTCTTGCGCCCAAGCCGCAGGGAATAACACCCGCCTCAAACAGATTTTGCCACAGCTTTACACCTACAGTTGGCTCTACCATAATTTCAAAGCCATCTTCTCCTGTGTAACCCGTCCGCGCCATAAACCCTGGCTGCTCTAATACAGTAGCGTTGAGGTGTCCAAAAGCCTGAATTGGGGTTAAATCTTCTTTGACAAATTGCTGTAAATAAGTAGCCGCTTGAGGCCCTTGGACGGCAATTAATACCTGTGGGGGTAGCTCCTGTAACTGTGCTAAATTTGGGTCTAACTGTTGCAACAACCAGGCTTTGTCTTTAGCATTAGTTGCAGCGTTGACAATTGCGATCGCGCGCTGCTGCCCTGTATTATCTTCTCCTTGGTAGTAGAAAATAATATCGTCAATAATTCCCCCTTGAGGATTTAATAGTACAGTGTACTGCGAAGTCCCGCTCTGCAATCGGCTTAAATCTGAAGGAACTAAACGCTGAAATTGAGCAATTAACCCTTTACCCTGACAAGCAAACTTACCCATATGGGAAATATCAAACATTCCCGCCGAAGTTCTTACCGCTTCATGTTCGCGTCCAATCCCTCCAAATTGTACGGGCATTTCCCAACCGCCAAAGCTAGTCAATCGGGCTTTGAGTTCTACAGCTAACTGAAATAGTGGTGTTTGAGCTAGAGGTTGCAGTAATTCTTCGTTCGCCACAGATAGTTATTTTGGTAGGTGAATATTACCTTTATATCTTGGTTTCTAACCTTGGCTAGGGAAAGTTTTTTCTAAAGCAGCAAGTCTTCTAACAATCTTTGTTTAGAATCAGTTAGGACATCGTGAGTACGATGCTAGTTTTTAGTAGTTGTCAAAGTTTGACGTATTGGTTTTAAAAAGCGTTCCGCATTATTAGTAGCCACAGAGCTTTTTTCCTACATTGATAATGTCCCTAAGCAAAGCTCCACTGCTTCTTGAATATCAGTTACAGTTTCTTCAACCGAATCTCCTTGGTTTGACAACCTGCTTCACAAGTTTTTGAGTAGACTATCATAGTTGCTGTGAGAGCCGATCCAAAACCAAACGACTGTTTCTGAATCTTTAATGACTCCTACAGCACGCCAACCTGTACCTGATCTTACCGAGTAAGTAGGCTGCTTAGTATTAAGCCTTTTAAACTCTAGGCTTGGATGTGAAGGATTCTGTTTCCAAAGCTTGTAGTTTTTTCGTGCGGTTTTTTTGACTCTTTCGGGCAAATCAGCAAAGCATTTGATAAACTCATCGGTCAATTCTGACTTCATAGTTCATCAAAACCTATTTCCCTAGTTCTACCATTTACAGAATCACTGAGAGCTTTTGTGGCAAGCTCGTCCATTTTTATACTCTGTGTTTGAGACAAGAGTTGCTGCCACTTTATTTCATTTTCAACATCTTCGATTAACTGTTCGGCCAGTTCATTCTGCAAATAATCAGGTAAGTCTTGTGCTTTTCTGAAAGCTTCTGTTAGTAAAGTAGTCATATATGCGGATGCTCTTGATTAGAATACCATTTTGAGTTAACTGCTAATTATTCCATTTTAATACATCCAGATAACAGAGCCTATCACCAGTTGCAGATAATTTCTTCATAATAATCCCGAAAAACTAAGAAAATATAGATCGCTTTACCGCCCATAGCTACGATACTAGGCAATAAACCAGTAAGTTATATTCGTATAGTAGAGCGCTATTGAGAAATCTTTATGATATTTGGACTTGGCAAAAAAACAACTATCCCTACCGCCGAAAAAGCACTGCCTGGGCGATCGCAATCTATGCAAGTACCCAAGAGCCATTTCGTCAATAATAACCCCCTCCAGCCTCCTTATCCTGATGGTATGGAAACTGCTGTATTTGGACTTGGCTGTTTTTGGGGAGCAGAGCGCAAGTTTTGGACGATAGAAGGCGTTTACACTACGGCGGTAGGCTACGCTAGCGGAATTACACCTAATCCTACCTACGAGGAAGTTTGTTCGGGAATGACGGGACACAATGAAGTAGTTTTAGTTGTCTTCGATCCCAAGGTTGTCAGCTACGAAACTTTGCTTAAAGTTTTCTGGGAAAGCCACAACCCAACTCAAGGAATGCGTCAAGGTAATGATGCCGGGACTCAATACCGTTCTGGCATTTATACTTATTCCGATAGTCAAAAGCAAGCTGCCGAAGCTTCTAAAACCACTTATCAGCAAGCACTAACTAAAGCAGGCTACAAAGAAATTACTACCGAAATTGTTGATGCTCCTGAATTTTACTTTGCTGAAGGCTACCATCAACAATACCTCGCCAAAAATCCCGGTGGCTACTGCGGTTTAGGTGGCACAAATATTTCTTGTCCGATTGGCGTTCAGGTTTAACTTCTTCAACTAAAAGTAACAAAACATTGACAAGCGTATTCATAATGAGTACGCTTTGTATTAGTTTATAAAGACTGAGGAGCTAAATTAATGTTGACCACTAAAGAAGGGCAAATAGTACCTGCTGTCACCTTCCGTACTCGCAAAGACAATCAATGGATGGATGTAACCACCGATGACTTATTTGCAGGTAAGACTGTAGTTGTATTTTCATTGCCTGGGGCTTTTACGCCAACTTGTTCGTCAACGCACCTCCCTGGTTATAACGAGTTAGCGCCAGTCTTTAAAGAAAATGGTGTAGATAGTATTATTTGCATTTCTGTTAACGATACCTTCGTAATGAACGAATGGATGAAAGATCAACAGGCAAACAACCTTACAGTAATTCCTGATGGAAATGGCGAATTTACTGAAGGGATGGGAATGCTGGTAGATAAAGCAGACTTAGGCTTTGGTGAGCGATCATGGCGCTATTCAATGCTCGTAAAAGATGGCTTGATTGAAAAAATGTTTATTGAGCCAAATGTACCTGGCGATCCCTTTGAGGTATCGGATGCGGATACAATGCTCAGTTATATAAATCCTGAAGCTGTAAAGCCTAAAGTAGTATCTCTGTTTACAAAAGTAGGTTGCCCTTTCTGCGCCAATGCTAAAAAAATGCTCACTGAGCATGGCTTGGAGTACGAAGAAATAGTATTGGGCAAAGACATTACCAATCGCTCTTTACGGGCTGTCACGGGGGCAATAACCGTTCCTCAAGTGTTTATCAATAGCAAGCTAATCGGCGACTCTGAAGCCCTCGCTTCCTACCTTCACGCTTCCTAGTGCATTGGTAGAGACGTAGCAATGCTACGTCTCTTAATAATTAGGGCGATCGCCAATTAAATTAAACATCCCTCCAAACGTAGATTCTTTTGTTATGGCTAAAAAGTCATGGGGAAAGCCAAGCTCAATTGTGCTGACATCATCTAGAAATTTTAAGTGTTCGGTTGATAACTGAAAATCAAGACAAGCTAAATCTGCTTGCAACTGGGAGATTTTATTGGCTCCCAAAATAGGGATAATACCTTTGCTACGTACCCAATTGATCGCTACTTGGGCGGGAGTGCAACTAATTTCCTGGGCTATTTGTTGCACGAGACTTGCGATCGCAAATTCGTAATTAGTTAATTCGCCAAACTCTAATTTATCCAAAGATACGGCTTCCGGGAGCGGTTGACTATTGGCTTTTCCTTTTAAAAGAATCCCACTTGCCAAAACAGACCAAGCAACTATGCCAATATTAAGCTCTTGTGCCATTGGTAAAAGTTCGCGATCTGGAGTACGTTCTACTAAGCTGTACTCAATTTGAGTAGCAATAAAGGGTGTCCAGCCACGCAACTCGGCTATAGTATTAGCGCGAGATATCACCCAAGCAGGAGCATCGGCAATACCAATATAAAGTATCTTTCCTGATCGCACCAAATCGTCAAAGGCGCGCATAATTTCTTCTATCGGAGTCACAAAGTCCCAAGAATGCAGCCAAAATAAATCGATATAATCGGTTTTGAGCCGCTTAAGACTTCTTTCTAAAGACTGCACCATGTTTTTGCGCTGATTGCCTGCAAGGTTAGGATCGTTTGTTGGCAAGCTATCAGTGTATTTTGTAGATAGAACAATGCGATCGCGATCGCTAGCGATAAATTCTCCTAAAAACTTTTCACTACTACCGCCGTTATAAACTTCGTTGGCAGTATCGATAAAATTTCCCCCGCCTTCTACAAACGCATCAAAAATTTGGCGGCTTTCTGGCTCGGAAATTCCCCAGCCAAAATCTTCTCCAAAACTCATAGTTCCTAAACAAATTTCTGAAACCCTTAGCCCACTGTTTCCGAGTAACTTGTATCTCATAACCTTTTATTATATTTATCTACTGTTTTAAGCTCAAAAAGTATTTTTTGGGCAACTTGGATTAAGGCTTTGATAATTTTCGCTAAATCTTGATGAAAACACTATTAGGTTGCGAATTTTTGTCCATTACATTTGACTAAACTAGGTTAATACAGTTAAAATGAACGATTTGCACTGTCTCTAAAATTAGAGCGTTGTTGGTTGTTTATTAACGAGGTGAACATGGCAAAGCGCCGTAACCCCAAGAAAGAAAAGGCGCTACGGAACCAGGCATATGCCCGGAAGTTTCGTAAACGGACTACTACAGGGCGGTTCCAAAGAAGGTTTAATCAAAGATCGCCTAAGAGTGAAGAAGACGAAGGAGCAGCTACAACGGCTGCTGACTAAGGAGCAGCTAAAGCATGATTAATTAAAAAAAAGTGGCAGCAATTAGTTCGCTGCCACTTTTTTATTTATTTATTTATTTATTTAAATAACGTTGCAAGTCTGCGGTGCGTTGCTGTGTCACTCTAGAGATGCAAGCGGAGTAAGCAGCAGATGCGCCCGTACCTCCTTCCCATTCCCCTGCTTCGTATTCACAAGTGCGATCGCGAAACTTAATCCACTCTAACTGAGCTTGGGTTAATCTTTGCCTTTGTTGGCTAGATATTTTTGGTCTTAATTTTTGATAGGTTTGGTTAAGTTGGCGATCGGCGGCTTTGGCTTCCCGCGACGTGCATTCATTAATTTTTACGGTAGTCGTGGCTTTAACACAATTAATAGATAGTGTTAATGGCGGAGCAGCAATACTTTGTCCACCAAACAGAGAAATATTTGCAGCAATTACCGTTAATAAGCGCCAATTCATGCTTTAACCTCGATTTGAACGCGAGCGGTTGCGATCGCACTTTTTACCTGCTCAAAGCCTGTACCACCATAACTATTACGGGCTGCAACTACTTGACGAGGTGCGATCGCATCATAGATATCTTCAGCAAAGGCTGGGTGCAATTGTTGCCATTCTTGCAGACTTAAATCTTTAAGTAATTTCCCTTCAGCTAGGCAAGTTTTGACTACTTTACCAACTAAATTGTAAGCAGTGCGAAAAGGAATACCCCGCGCTGCTAAATAATCGGCGACATCTGTTGCATTAGAAAAATCTTCTGCTACAGCTTCAGCTAGGCGTTTAGTTTGAAATTCTAAACCTTCTTGAAACAAAATTGTCATTGCTTCCAAGCAAGCCCTAACAGTTTTTACCGTGTCAAATAAGGCTTCTTTATCTTCTTGTAAGTCTTTGTTGTAAGCCAAAGGTAGCCCTTTCATCAACATCAATAACCCTTGCAGATGTCCGCAAACTCTCCCAGTTTTGCCCCTCACTAACTCCGGTACGTCGGGATTCTTCTTTTGGGGCATAATGCTAGAACCTGTCGCACAGCTATCGGTTAGCTTGACAAATCTAAATTCTTCTGATGACCACAATATCACTTCCTCAGACAGGCGGCTGAGGTGAACCATGATAATGCTGGCTGCGCCCAAAAATTCAATGGCAAAATCGCGATCGCTTACTCCGTCTAAACTATTTGCATAAACTCCATCAAAATGCAACAGTTCGGCGGTGTAGTGTCTATCAATAGGGAAAGTTGTCCCCGCCAAAGCACCGCTACCGAGAGGAGAGATATTTACTCGCTTATATACATCTTGCAGGCGTTCCCAGTCACGCTGAAGCATTTGCAAGTAAGCGAGCAGGTGATGAGCCAAACTTATCGGTTGAGCGCGTTGGAGGTGGGTATAACCGGGGATGAGCGTTTCGACATTTTGCTCGGCAATTTGAAGCAAAGTTTTTTGAAACTTGCGGATATCTGTACTAATAAACTCTATTTTGTCGCGTAGATATAAGCGAATATCTGTACCAACTTGATCGTTGCGGGATCTAGCAGTGTGTAGTTTTTTCCCTACATCCCCAGTAATTTCTGTTAGCCGTTTTTCAACAGCAAAGTGTACGTCTTCCGCTTCAACTCCGGGGGTAAATTGTCCGCTCTTGTACTCAAGGCGTATTTGTTCCAATCCTTGAACTAATTGCTCGGCTTCCTCTGGGGGAATAATCTTACTATGAGCCAGCATTTTAGCGTGAGCAATGGAACCTGTAAGATCGTACTCAATTAATTCAATGTCAAAGCCAATACTAGCATTGAAAATTGCGATCGCTGGATGCAAAGCTGATTCAAATCGTTGGCTCCAAGTTGGTTGTTGACTCACAGCACCTTATAAGGACGGTTTTCGTCCCTGATAATACAATAAATAGACATTTAACTATAAAGGTTTTATTTATTTCAGTTTGTCAAAATAGATGCAACGGTTGCCCCGCTTGATAAACTAACAATTAGTTAGTAGCTAGTCAGACTGCGGAACAAATAACCGATAATTAATCCTGTTAGCAAAGCCCAAATTTGACCAGTAGCGACAAAATGACCAAAAACTCTTTGTACGTCACCTGCTAAATCTGTTTGCTTGAGAGTTTGAGCTACAATAGTCCAATTAATGGGTAGCTTTAGCAGTAATTGAGATAGGGGATCGTAGCCTTGGCTGAAACTATTTATAAAAGTGGTTATGCTTTCAATTGCCATCATTATTTTAAACTCCTAAAGTAAAAACTCAGTTTTAACACCAAATAGCAAATAAGCCTCCAATTGTTAAACGTGGAGACTTATTTGCAAATCTGTCTCTGAGCAATATACAGGAAATTAATAGTTTTTAGCTAAATGCGTGGCAAGTGGAGATAAAATTAATTTTCTGCTTTTAAGGCAAAAATCTTCTCTACAATATCCGCTACAACTATATCCGGCGTAGAAGCTCCCGAAGTTACTCCGATTGTAATTGCACCTTTTGGTAGCCAGTTTTGACTCACTTGCAAGTTACCATCTAGCAACCGATGCTCGATTCCGTTGGTATCAATGCGTTCAACGCAATCGATATGATAAGAAGCTATATCCCTTTCTACAGCAATTTCTTGCAAATGGGTAGTATTAGAGGAATTAAAACCGCCAATTACTACCATCAAATCTAACTTTTCTTCGACAAGCTGAAACATCGCATCTTGACGTTCTTGGGTAGCATCGCAGATAGTGTTGAAGGTTTGAAAATGCTCGGTTAGCTTACTTGGACTATATTTTCGCATCATTGTCCGCTCAAACAACTTGCCAATAAGCTCGGTTTCACTTTTGAGCATGGTAGTTTGGTTAGCAATCCCAATTTGTTTCAAGTCTTCATCGGGGTTGAATCCCTCCGAATGAGCGCGGCTAAACTTGCTCATAAATTCGGCTGCATCGCCGCCATTGAGAATGTAAGACGCTACATACTCTGCTTGAGCGAGATTGAGGACGATTAAATACTTCCCAGCAAAGGAACTTGTGGCGATCGTTTCTTCATGGTTATATTTACCATGAATAATTGATGTATAATCGCCCTTTTTGTGTTTTTCAACGGTATTCCAGACTTTAGAAACCCAAGGACAAGTAGTATCGACGATTTTACAACCTTTATCGTTGAGTAGCTGCATTTCTTGGACGCTTGCACCAAAAGCGGGGAGAATCACCACATCGCCAGCATTGACAACAGAAAAATCTTTATCACCGTTAGTTACCTCTATAAATTGCACCTGCATTTCTCGCAAACGCTGATTTACCGAAGGATTGTGGATAATTTCGTTAGTAATCCAAATTTGTTCGGTAGGGAAATGCTGGCGAGTTTCGTAAGCCATCGCTACGGCGCGTTCTACACCCCAACAAAAGCCAAAAGACTCTGCTAAACGAATCGTGACATCGCCGCGCGTAAGAGTGTAGTTATTGTCGCGGATAAGCTGAACTAAATTGCTTTGATACTCGGATTTCAACAATGTAGCAACTTCGGCTGCTTTCCCAAATCCTTTGCGGTGGTAGTTTTCCGAATGTTGAAGCGACTTTTTAAAAGCTTTTGTATCCATTATTTATACGCCTTAAGGCAAATTTAGATTAAATCGGAACTAGTGAAATTGTAGACTAATTCGTTTTACCAGCATCTAATAAAATTTCTGCACCAAAACGCACGGGATCGGTACAAGGTAATTGTGTTTCTTTTTGAGCTTGATTTATGGCTTGACGTGCCATATTTTCATCCAAATGCGCGGTATTAAGTGCGATCGCTTTCACTTTCACCGCCTTAAATGCTCCCCCCGCCGTCGCTACACTTTCATAGAGCTTTACGACCTCTGTAAGCGGTGGAATCACGACATTTGGGTGATTGCGGACGTTAGTTTGTCCCGCACGGTGGACTAAAATCAATGTCGTTGGTTGCGTACCCCGAATTAAAGGTAAAGTTGCGGTAGAACCAGGATGTAAAAGCGATCCTTGTCCTTCTACGTGCAAAATGTCGCAATCGCCGTAACGCATAACTAATTGCTCTACCGCGCCTGCTGCATAGTCTACCCGTACCGCATCTAAAGCTACACCATCGCCGGAGATCATAATTCCCGTTTGTCCAGTAGCGAGAAAATGCGATCGCATTCCCTGTTTTTGAGCGGCTTTATGTAATTCTAAGCTAGTAGACATTTTACCAATTCCCATATCCGTACCAACGGTAAGGAAGCGCTGACAGGAAAGAGTTTGCGCTTTAGCACTAGCAACTTCTATATTGCTTGGTTCTTTTCTAACATCCCAAATCCATTGTCCAAGTTTGAGTGTCTGAAATTCTGGCATAGTCTTCATTGGAGTATGCAAACCATTAACAATTGATAAACCTGCGGCTATAGCTTGCTTAATTTCTGTCAACCATTCAATAGGTAATACTCCCCCAGAAGGTGCGATTCCAATTACTAATACGGATGGCGCATAGTTCAAAGCTTCGTCTACAGTACCGACAATCGGCACATTACGATTAATTCCCGTCAATTGTGGTAGCGATTCTCCCGCACACTGGCGATCAATTACAGCGACAATAGAAGCATCGCTAAACCGCAGTAATGCTAAACCTGTTTTGCCATAAACACCTTTAACCCCATCATGGAGCAAAATAGCAACTTTTTCGTTACTTCCCAACCGCACAATATTCTACTCCCAAACCTGGTTTATTATTAGGCTGCAATCTTCCTTGTTGCATTATTGCACCGCTAAAAGGATCATCTGTTAAATTCAAGTGACTATCCAAATCGAGATAATCCGCTAAAGGCGATAAATGTACGGCGGCGGTGTTTGCCAAGGTACTATCAGAATAACAACCAAACATTATTTGCAATCCGTAAGCTTTCGCAGTATGTACCATCCGCAGCGCTTCGCTTAATCCGCCAGCTTTCATTAGCTTAATATTAATTCCCGCTACAGAGTTGGCAAGTAGGGGGATGTCTGCGCACTTCAAGCAGCTTTCATCAACAAATATCGGTAAAGGCGATCGCTTTTTCAATTCTAGTAGTTTATTTTCCTCTCCTCTTGGCAAAGGTTGTTCTACATACTTAATTCCCCCTTCTCCCAGCCAAGCGCACATTGTCACCGCGTCTTCCAGACTCCAACCGCCATTAGCATCAACAAACAATTCTTGAGTGGGTGCTACTTCTTGCACGGCTAACAGCATCGCTTTATCGGCTTCAATTCCGGCGGTACTTCCTAGCTTTATTTTTAGTACCTTGATATCTAATAGTTGCAACCAATCAATGGTTCGTGCTTGTGCTTTTTCGGGGGAATTGATGCCAATTGTCACCGAAGTTGGGACAATGCGATCGCAATCTAACCCCCACAATTGCCATAAAGGTAAGTTTACCTGTTTTCCCAACCAGTCGTGCAAAGCCATATCTATCGCCGCTTGCGCCGAAGACGGATAGGATTGCAATACTTGCTGAATTTGTTGCCTTTGCAGAGGATGATAATTACTTAAAATTGGTGCAACTTGTTGTAACTCTATTTGCAGCATTTCGGTAGATTGGCTATGGTTTCCTAAAGAAAAAGGCGAAGCTTCTCCCCAGCCTTCAATACCATCTTGTGATACTTTCACCCAAATATTAGTTGTTTGCGCCGTTGTACCGCGACTAATAGTTAAGGGAAAACGCTTATTTACAGTGAATATTTCAATGCTAATTTGCATAAGTTAGGTAGAATGTGCGATCGCAATGGAGAATTTATTATGAAAGAACTACCAGATGATAACAAACTGCGATAACTTCTGGGACTTGCTAAAGATTTTGAACGTAAAGCTAGAAAAATGAGTGAAGTAGCAACAGAAATAGCCTATAAGTGGCAAAAGAAAGCAGAAGCTAAACGTAAAGCAGCAAAAAAACAATCTCCTTCCAGTGAAGTTATTTAAGCAAGAAAGTAGAATAAGATCGCACTGAGTTAAAGCAAAGTTACTCTAGAGTAACTCGGTTTTCTGGGTAATTTACTATTAATTTAAAGATTTTCAGCCATTGAGAACCCAATAAAATCTCTCTAATTTCATCTCCAGCAAATACTGGGATTTCAAACTCTTGTTCATCTATGCTTATTTTGCCTAAGTAAATATCAAAAGTTGCTTCTCCTTGTGCTGTTCTCATTTTATCTTGACTTAAAAATATCCAATCAAGACTTGCTAATTCTTGCTGACTTATCGCCAAAAACTCTGTAAAGCCAGTGTCTAGCATTGCTTCTGCCGAAAAGCTTAATCCGTCTCCAGTAATTAAATCAATTTCAAAATATATTTGCCCATTTTCTCCAAATCGCCCTTGGATCATATTCTGCCACTAACGCCAGTTTCATTAATCCCAAACAGATGATGAATGACATTAGGATGTTTTTCCTGTGCTTTTCGACTGGCAACTTCCTTATCTTCGTCGATAAAATAATCTCCGCTATCTGGTTCAATAGCAATATACCAACCGTAGTATTTATCTAATATTTCCGGCTTCAACTGTTCAAAAATCGGCCAGCAGCGTTGATAAAAAGCTTCCCTTCTTGCCCGATTCGCTGCCTTTTTTTCGTCCGACAATTCAATCCCTGGAAAAACTCTACCGCGTCGAACATTGGGGTTAGGTGTAGGTTGAGTCATAGGTAATATTTTTGATTAGTTTTCTCTACTCTAAAAGATTGTTAGAGACAAATGCTACAGGAGCGATATTGTATGTCTGCAAAGGGACTATCCGCGATCGCCTGTTACGGGAATTGAAATGCGATCGCAATCTCACCCCTACAAAGCTAAGTTTGCCTGTTTTCTCAGCCAGTTATGCGATCGCCATTTCTACATTGCGAGGAGAAAAGATCCAGCTACTAATATCCTTCTCCTCGCCTGTGGGAGCGGGATTTAGAGTAAAAAAGAGCGATCGCACCAGCAAACTATCGGGTTATTTATCAAAACATTGTTAGATATTCCTAAATATTGGGAATACTAATGTCAACCAACCAATCCTGACGCAGGGTAAATAATATGTTGACGATAAACTGGCAAGAAGAAATTACATCATTACAGAAAAGTTTAAAGCTTGAAATTAACAAAATATCTGCTGGTTCAGAAATTAATATAATCAAGCATATTTGCATCAACAACCTAAAAGCAAAGCTAGAACGATTAGAAGAAATTGAAACAATCCTGAATATAGATAAATATAAACTTATATTTATTGGTACGATTGGGCAAGGAAAGACAACAGCCATTTGTCATATTTTTAATTTAATAAGCGATTTTAGAGTTTCCAGAACCAATAATAACAGAACTAAAAATTTCATTGCAACTAGAGAGTTATTATCAACAGGATCGGGAAGAACTACTATATGTGAGGTGATTCTTAAAGCTGCGGAAAAAACCTACATAGAAATAGAGCCTTACACTGTCGATGAGATGGAAAGTCTTGTTTTTGAATTCTGCGACTCTATTACAAATGAAAACAATCCTAATTCAGAGTCTAAACCAATTATTTCTCAAGAGATTGAGAGAGCTATTAGGAATATAACAGACCTTAAAATTGTTCATAAATCGGTTACTGAAGATGATAAAACTAGAAGTATTCCAATTGACAGAGCCAAAAAATTATTTGAAGAATTTGGAGAAGATGTACTGAGAAAGACCGCATTGAATAACGCAAATCTTGAATCTAGAACCAATACCAAAATTGAGTTTGACAATCAAAATAAAGAACAAGAATGGATAAAAGATACATTTGCTGCTATTAACAGCGCTCAGTTAAAAGAATTTGGTATACCGAGAAAAATAAATCTTTACGTCAGCGATCTGAGGGGGTGACATAACAGCTACAATGCATTCATGATAAGCTTCATAGCTCTCATGCCTCGTAAATAATACTCTAACTTATTACGATTAATTCTCATTAATTTCTCGACGACTTCCCAACAAT
>JAABUN010006235.1_pt1 | contig 13913 bp, 15 predicted proteins | sample 5559311 | NCBI WGS metagenome assembly JAABUN01 (sample SAMN10711877, study PRJNA513370) | rock metagenome | isolation source: Antarctica rocks | place: Antarctica: Victoria Land, Siegfried Peak sud | reverse complement strand
GATCGAGCCTGGCGTGCCCTGGACCCTGGCCGAGGGCGCCGGCCCCCCGCTGCTGCTGGCGCTGAAGTCCGGCAACTTCGGCGGGCGCGACTTCTTCCTGCAAGCGTTCGAGCGCCTGCCGTTCGAGAGCCTGGCATGATCCGCCCCATGACGGAAACCGAGACCCGCGCGCAGCTTGTGGAGCTGGCCGCGAGCCTGTTCGCCCGCGGCTTCTCGGTCGGCAGCGCCGGCAACATCAGCGTCCGCCTGCCGGACGGCTACCTGATAACCCCGACCAACTCCTCCCTGGGCCGGCTGGACCCGGCGCGGCTGTCCCGGCTGGACCGCTCCTTCGCCCACATCGCCGGGGACAAGCCTTCCAAGGAGGTGTTCATGCACCGCGCCTTCTACGCCTCCCGGCCGCGGGCCGGGGCGGTGGTGCATCTGCACTCCACCATGGCGACGGCCGTGGCCTGCTTGCAGGGCTTGAACCCGGAGAACCCGATCCCGCCGCTGACCCCTTACTTCGTCATGCGCGTCGGCCAGCGCCTGCCGGTCGTGCCCTACTACCGTCCCGGCGACCCGGCGATGGAACCGGCCATTGCGCGGGAGGCGCAGACGGCGCGGGCGGTGCTGCTGGCGAACCACGGCCCCGTCGTCAGCGGGCGCAGCCTGCGGGACGCCGTATATGCGGCGGAGGAGCTGGAAGAAGCCGCCAAATTATTCCTGCTGCTCCGCGGCACGGCGACGCGGACGCTTATGCCGAAGCAGGTCGAGGAACTGCTGCAAGCGCAAGAATAGGCCGCTGCTCCCTCTCCCTCCGGGAGAGGGCCGGGGTGAGGGAGGCAGCACGCACAAAAGGCGGCCCGGAAGCGCCGTTGTCCGCCACGGGCCATCAACGGCTCTGCGCGGCTTCCCTCACCCCGACCCTCTCCCGGAGGGAGAGGGAGAAGTGACCGCCCCGGCGTCCGGCGACGACCTGCTGCAAGCCAGCCGGAACGCCCTACGCCGAAGCCGTCGAGCCTTTGCCCTTCTTGGTGGCCGGGCTGCCCTCGCTCAGCTTCTTGGCGGCGGCGCTGCGGGCGGCGGGGGTCTTGCCGGTCTTCATCTCCTTGGCAGCCTCGCTCTTGGTCGCCGGGGCAGCCGCCTCGGCGGTGTCCGGCTTCGAGGCGGCCTTCTTGGCGGCAGTCTTCTTCGCCGCGGGCGCGGCCGGCGCCGCGTCCTTGGCAGGCGCCTTCGCAGCGGCCTTCGGCGCCGCCTTCTTGGGCGCCGCAGCCGCGGCCGGCTTCGCCGCTGCCTTGGCAGGTGCAGCCTTCTTCGGAGCGGGAGCGGCGTGCTCCGCCGCCTTGTGCTCGGCCTGGGCAGCAGCCTTGGCCGCAGCCTTTTTGGCAGGCGCCTTCTTGGCCAGCGCGTTCTCGGAGCCGTTCGTCTCGGCGGCGGATTTCGTCTTGGCCCGCACGGCCATCGCCTGCGCCCGCGGGCGCTTCGTGGTGCTGTCGTCGCTCATGGTGGAAGCCTTTCTTGACCGGATTGCATCACGCACGCAGGGGCGGCAGCTCGGCGGGGCACGGCCGGGTGTCGGCAAGGTCCACGCATGGCCTCCGCGGCGGCACCACCCCGTTCGCAGCGCGTCGCCGCGAATCCAGGACATGCCCGCTGCTTACGCTGTCACGCAACTGCACAGTATCTGTCAATAAAAACCAGCAACGATAGTGTAGATCGCACCCTCCCGCCGCCGCACGCCCGGCGGCGGCGGGAACGGCGCTACCGCTGCGCCAGCGGCACGAAGGCCAGGTCCTCCGGCCCGGTGTAGTTGGCGGCGGGCCGGATGATCTTGTTGTCCACCCGCTGCTCGATGACGTGCGCGCCCCAGCCGCTGGTGCGCGAGATGACGAAGATCGGCGTGAACAGCGCCGTCGGCACCCGCATCTGGCTGTAGGACACCGCGCTGAACCAGTCGAGGTTGGCGAACATGCGCTTGGTATCGGCCATCACCGCCTCGATCCGGTCGGCGACCTCGAAGCCCCGCATGTTGCCCGACGACTGCGACAGCCGGCGCGCGACCTCCTTGATGACGACGTTGCGCGGGTCGGCGATGGTATAGACGGGATGGCCGAAGCCGATCACCACCTCTTTGGCGGCGACGCGGGCGCGTATGTCCATCTCCGCCTCGTTGGCGCTGGTGTAGCGGGCCTGTATCTCCAACGCGGCCTCGTTGGCGCCGCCGTGCTTCGGCCCGCGCAACGCCCCGATCCCCGCAGTGATCGCCGAGTAGATGTCCGACCCGGTGCCGGCGACCACGCGGGCGGTGAAGGTGCTCGCGTTGAACTCGTGCTCGGCATACAGGATCAGCGAGGTGTGCATCGCCCGTTCCCACTCCGCGCCGGGCCGCTCGCCATGCAGCAGGTGCAGGAAGTGCGCGCCGATGCTGGCGTCGTCCGTCTCCACCTCGATGCGCCGGCCGTTCTGCGACCAGTGGTGCCAATACAGCAGCATGGAGCCGAGGCTGGCCATCAGGCGGTCGGTGATGTCGCGGGCGCCGGGGTGGCTGTGATCGTCGCGCTCCGGCAGGGCGCAGCCCAGGGCGCTGACGGCGGTGCGCATCGCGTCCATCGGATGCGTCGCGGCCGGCAAGGCTTCCAGCACCGTGCGAACGCTGGCGGGGATGCCGCGGAGGGCCTTCAGCTTCGCCTTGTAAGCGGCAAGCTCCGCCGTGTTCGGCAGCCAGCCGTGGACCAGCAGGTGGGCGATCTCCTCAAACTCGCTGCTTTCGGCAACGTCCAGGATGTCGTAGCCGCGGTAGTGCAGGTCGTTGCCGGTGCGTCCGACGCTGCACAGGGCGGTGTTCCCTGCGGTGACGCCGGACAGGGCCACGGACTTCTTCGGTTTCGGAGCCGTTTGCACTTCGGACATGACATTCCCCCCAAGTTTGCGCTGCTTCTCTCTCTCCCTCCGGGAGAGGGCCGGGGTGAGGGAGCGGGCAAGCGCCGCCCTCACCGTAACGAGGGCTGCGGGCCTTCGGCACCGGCGGTGCCCCGCTCCGCAACCAAGACCCCCTCACCCAACCCTCTCCCGGAGGGAGAGGGCTTCAGAACGTCAGAAGATGCCGGGCTGCCCGACCTTCACCGTGCCCTCGGGCATGGCGACGTGCAGGCGGTGCAGGTCGCCGGCGCGCAAGTCCGGCAGCTCCTCGCAGGCTTGCAGGAAGCGGCTGGCCTCGGCCGCCGCAATCAGCCCATCGGTCATCACCCGGAACTTGTTAATGTAGTCCGGTCGCGTCCAAGGCGTCGCGCCCATCGGGTGCGCATTGGCGACGGCCATCTCATCGGCGATCACGCTGCCGTCCTTCATCCGCAGCTCGATCCGTCCGCCGAACGCCAGGTCCTCATGGCGCCGGGCATGGTAGCGCTCGGTCCACTTCGGGTCCTCGACCGTCCGCACCTTATGCCACAGCGCCACCGTATCGGGCCGCCCCGCGCGCTCCGGCGCATAGGAGCGGACGTGGTGCCACTCGCCGTCCTGCAGCGCGACCGCGACGATATACATGATGGAATGGTCCAGCGTCTCCCGCGACGCGCGCGGGTCCATTTTCTGCGGGTCCCCGGCGCCGGTGCCGATGACGTAGTGCGTGTGGTGGCTCGTCTCGATCACTACCTCCTCCACGGCATCCCAGTCCCGCACCTGCTTGCCCATGCGGAATGCCAGATCAATGAGGGCCTGGCTCTGGTACTCCGCCGAGTGCTGCTTGGTGTAGCTGTCCATGATCGCGCGCTTGCCCTCCCCTGTGCCCGGCAGCGGCACCTGGTAGTGCGCCTGCGGCCCGTTCAGCAGCCAGGCGACCACGCTGTCCTCGCCCTCGTAGATCGGGCTGGGGGCGCCCTCCCCGCGCATCGCGCGGTCCACCGCCTCGATGGCCAGCTTGCCGGCATGGGCGGGGGCGTATGCTTTCCAGGAGCTGATCTCGCCCTTGCGGCTCTGGCGCGTCGTGAAGCTGACGTGGACCGCCTGCTGCACCGCCTGGTAGATCGTCTCGGCCGGCAGGCCCAGCAGGGTGCCGATCCCGGCGGCCTGGGCCGGGCACAGATGGGCGATGTGGTCTATCTTGTGCTCGTGCAGGCAGATCGCGCGCACCAGGTCTATATGCACCTCGTATCCCGTCGCCAGGCCGCGCAGCAGCTCGGCGCCGGACTTCTCCAGCGTCTGCGCCACGGCCAGGATGGGCGGGATGTTGTCGCCGGGGTGGCTGTAGTCGGCGGCGAGGAAGGTGTCGTGCATGTCCAGCTCGCGCACCGCCGTGCCGTTGGCCCAGGCCGCCCACTCCGGGCTGACCCGAATAGTGTCCGCCATGCCGAACACCGTGGCGCCTCCCGTCCGCCCGGCGCGCACGGGATGGCCCAGCGCCATGTCGCGGGCGCTCGTGCACGGGTGGCGGTTGACGCTGGCGATGGCGACGGCGGCGTTGTCTATGACGCGGTTCACGATCATCTCCGCCGTGTCGGCGGGCACCGGCACCGGATCGGCGGCGACGGCGGCGATCTTCCAGGCAAGCTGGTCCTCCCGCTTCAGCCGCGACTTCGACGGATGGACGCGTATGTCATGGAGCTGCATGGGTGGTATCCTGCAAGTGTCTTGGCGGCATGGTGCGCCGCTCATAAGGTCGCCACAATGCCTCGGCAATCGCAGGGCTTCGGCACTCTCGGAGCCTCGGCAATCCCGGAGCTTCGGCGATTCCAGGCTTCAGCGACGTCAGGGCATGGCAAGGTGCCTGGCGCGCAGTGCACGCCCTGGCGAAGGTGTCGCGGGCCGGACCACATCGGAGGATCATGCCGTGCGTCGCAGCCTGTCCCTCGGCTTGTCCCTGGCCTCCGCCGGCCTGCTGTCCGGATGCTACGCGGTCGGACCGCAGCCGCTGTATGCGCCGGGCTACCAATACTCGTCGCCCCGTTACGCCCCGCCGCAATACGCCCCGCCCCCGCCTCCGGTGACCGCATACCCGCCGCCTGGCAACTTGCAGCCGGGATATCCGCCGCCGCAGGACGACCCCGCAAATCCGGAGCCGCTGCCGGCCCCATACGATACCCGCATCCCTGATACCCGCGCCCCTGAGCCTTTCTCCCCCTCCATGCTCGAACCGTCCGCGCCAAGCTCACCATCGGACAACGACGCCGCGGCGCCGGCAAGGCCGGACGCGCAGCCTTCCGCCACGTCCGACGCCCCCGCCCCGGCAAGGCGCCCCACCCGGACCGCCACTCCCGGGGCCAGCGTGCCCCTGATGGGCTTCCGCCCGATGCGCGGCCAGCAGGGGCTGTAGCCGCGGGGCGGCCATACCTCGCTTTCGGGTTGATGAACGGCGTGCCAGGTCTAATGTGGGTGTTGATCGTGCCGCCGCTTGGATCAAGCCGGCGGCCCGTTCCGGCCATCCCTGAAGCCCGGTAGAGGAGGCGACGCCCTTGCCCGACCAGACCCCTCCCGTGCGGTGGCAGCCCGACCGCACGCCCGCGGTGCCGGCCTGGCCGGTGCCGCCGATGCCGACCGCCATCGGCCGCGGCATCATCGGCCGCTGCCCCGCCTGCGGGCAGACGCGCTGCTTCAGCGGCTACCTGCGCGTGGTACCGTACTGCGTCGCCTGCTCGGCGCCGCTGGGCAGCCTGCGGGCCGACGACCTGCCGCCCTACCTCACGATCTTCATTGTCGGCCACGTCATCGTCGGCCTGATGATGTGGGTCGAGAGCGCCTATCGGCCCGACTTCTGGGTGCAGGCGGCGCTCTGGCTGCCAATCAGCCTGGTGCTGACCCTGGCGCTGCTGCGCCCGGTGAAGGGCGGCGTGCTGGGCCTGATGCTGAAGCTCGGCATGGCCAAGACGGACGACGAGTGACCGGTTCCGGCGCCGCGTCCCCGCCGCCCGGCCTGCCGCCCCTGCCCGGCCCCTCTCCGCTGCCGGGCCTGCAGCGCGTCGTGCTGGCCGGGGAGGCGCTGACCCGGCTGTCCCCGATCCTGGAGGCCGACCGCGCCCAGGCCGTCGCCGACCTGGAGGCCGAGAACCGCTTCCTGCTGTGCGGCACGCCGGAGCGGCCCGCCGTTCCCGGCCCCTACGTGCTGCACCTATCGGTCCAGGAAGGCCGCCTGGTGTTCGACGTGCGCGACGCCGGGGACGCGCCGCTGCAGATGCTGGTGCTGTCGCTCGGCCCGTTCCGCGGGCTGATCAAGGACTATCAGATGCTGGTGGACAGCCACATGCTGGCCGTCGAAGAGGGGCGGGAGGGGCGCATCCAGGCGATAGACATGGGCCGGCGCGGGCTGCACAACGAGGGCGCGGCCCTGCTGCAGGAACGCCTGGCCAACAAGGCCGGCATTGACCACGAGACCGCCCGGCGGCTGTTCACGCTGGTCTGCGTGCTGCACCAGCGCATCTAGACGCCTGCGCCACGAAGCCTCCGACACGAAGTCCGGTGATGCACACCCTATGAAGTCCCCATCGTGAAGCCTGCGCCATGAAAATTGACGGCACCCCGTTCCGCACGATTTGGCTGGACGACGACGGCTGGTCGGTCCGCGTCATAGACCAGACGCGGCTGCCCTGGTCGCTGGACTTCCTTCGCCTGCAGGACGTGCAGGCCGCGGCGCACGCCATACGCTCCATGCAGGTGCGCGGCGCCCCGCTGATCGGCGCCGCCGCCGCCTACGGCATGGCGCTGGCACTGCGGACGGATCCCGGGACGGACGCGATGGAGCGCGCGGCGGAGCAGCTCGCCGCCACCCGCCCGACCGCGATCAACCTGCGCTGGGCCTTGGACCGCATGTTGACCCGGCTCCGCAACACCGCCACGGGCGCCCGCGCCGCCGCCGCCTACTCCGAGGCCGCCGCCATCGCCGACGAGGACGTGGCGACCAACGCCGCCATCGGCCGCCACGGCCTGCCGCTGATCGAGCAAGCCGCCGCCGCCAAGGCCGCCGCCGGCCAGCCGCCCCAGCCCGTGAACGTGCTGACGCATTGTAACGCCGGGTGGCTGGCGACGGTGGACTGGGGCACCGCCCTGGCGCCGATCTACGCCGCCCACGACGCCGGCGTCCCCGTGCACGTCTGGGTGGACGAGACCCGCCCGCGCAACCAGGGGGCGGCGCTGACGGCGTGGGAGCTGGGCAAGCATGGCGTGCCGCATACCGTGATCTCGGACAACGCCGGCGGGCACCTGATGCAGCACGGCCGCGTGGACTTGGCCATCGTCGGCACCGACCGAGTGACGCGCACCGGCGACATGGCCAACAAGATCGGCACCTACCTGAAGGCGCTGGCCGCGCATGACAACGGCATCCCGTTCTGGGTGGCGTCGCCCGGCAGCACGATAGACTGGACGGTGTCGGACGGGATCGCGGAAATCCCCATCGAGGAGCGGGACGCCGCCGAGGTCACGACCGTCACCGGCCGCGGCCTGGACGGCAAGGTCGCCACCGTGCGCGTCACGCCCACCAGCAGCCCGGCCGCCAACCCGGCCTTCGACGTGACGCCCGCCCGGCTGGTGACGGGCCTCATCACCGAGCGCGGGTGCTGCGACGCGACGCTGGGCGGGCTTGCGGGGATATTTCCCGAACACGCCTGATACCGGCCCGCATTGGTCCTGGTTTGGTGCCGGCGCGTCTCCGCCTGTGCTGGGCGGCAGCAAGGGATAGGTCAACCCTTATGCGGCCCGGTACGACACGATCGCATCCCACCCGCTGCAAAGGCGTCCGGACAGCTTTGTGGCCGGACCTGGGCGCCAACTGGTCCGGGCGGTGCGGCAGCCGCATGGGCGATGCGCGATAATGTGATGCGCGCTTTGCGGACCGGGCGATTGAGCCGGCTCCGTAACCGTGTCATCCCAACGGCATGAACTTACGTCCGCTTCCGCTGCTCCTGCTGCTGGCTGCCTGTGCGGGCCAGGCGGGACCGGGCGGCGCCCTCGTACAGCCCGGCGGCATCGCCACGGACGCGCACGCGCCAGGTTTCGCACGCCGCCCCTATGAGCCGTTTTCCCGCCAGAACACCATCGCCATCGCGCAGCGGGAATGGCGCGCGTTCGGCATGAACGTGAACGACGACCCGCCGGACCAGCAGAACCAGCCGCGCGACCTGCGCCCCGACCACCAGCCCGGCCTGTGGCAGCGCGTCGGCGAATACTGGTGGCTGGGCCAGAACGCCGGCGGCCGTGAGGAGGATTGGACGAGCAAGTACAACGAATACGGCACCCCCTATGCCGGGGACGCGCCGGCCTGGTCGGCGGCGTTCGTCTCCTATGTCATGCGGACGGGCGGGGCGGCGGACCGCTTCACCTACTCGCCGCTGCACGCCGACTACATCAACGCCGCCGCCCGAGGCCAGGGCGCGCTGCGGACGGAGCGTCCGGACAGCTACCCACCGCAGCCCGGCGACCTGATCTGCACCGGCCGCGGCAGCTCCCGCAACATCCGGTTCGAGAGCCTGCCGGCCCCGACGTTCCTCAGTCATTGCGACTTTGTGACGGAGGCGCTGCCGGGCCAGCTCATCGTGATCGGCGGCAACGTGGACGCCAGCGTGACGATGAAGCACGTCCCGACCGGCCCGACCGGCCTGCTGGCCGAGCCGGGCGGGCAGGCGTACGACCCGCGCTACAACTGGTTCGTCGTGCTGCACGTCCTGTATGACAGCATGAGCTAACCCGCCGCTTCCTGCCTGCTGCTCCCTCTCCCTCCGGGAGAGGGTCGGGGTGAGGGAAGCAGCAAGCACGACGCCTGCCCGCCTCAGCACCCATTCAGCGAGGACGGCGCTTGCGGCCTCCCTCACCCCGGTCCTCTCCCGGAGGGAGAGGGAGAAGCGCAGCTAGCGCTGCCGCCAGGGCAACCCCTCGGCTTTCCATCCCGCCGCGACGCCGCGGTGCCCTTCCGCGTCCGGATTACCCTCGAACCCATCGGCGACGTTATAAGCATGCGGAAAACCCGCCGCCACCGCCGCCTGCGCCGCAGCCATGCTGCGGGCGCCGCTGCGGCACAGGAACATAATGCGGCTCTCCGGCGTCAGCCCGGCCTCCCGCAGCGCGCCCACGAAGTCCGGATGCGGCTGCATCGAGGGATACACCTGCCACGGTATCAGCACCGGCTGCTTCCCGGCCCCGCTCAGGTCGGGCAGGCCGACGAAGGCCCACTCGGCGTCGGTCCGCACGTCCACGAGCTGCGCGTGCGGATCGCTTTGCAGCGCCTGCCAAGCCTGGGTTGGGAGGATGTTCTCGATCATGGTAGGCCCCCTGTTGTCAGCCCGAAGGTGCCCCAGCATGACGCCAACCACAAATCCCGGCACCGCCCCTGCTAGCAACGTCACCGCCGGCAACGTCACCGCCAACGCCGTCGTGGACGGCCTGCCCGGCGCCATCGGCAACACGCCGCTGATCCGCCTCAACCGCGCCTCGGACGCGACCGGCTGCACCATCCTGGGCAAGGCCGAGTTCATGAACCCCGGCGGCTCCGTCAAGGACCGCGCCGCCCTCGCCATCATCCTGGACGCCGAGCGCCGCGGCGTGCTGCAACCCGGCGGCACCGTCGTCGAGGGCACCGCCGGCAACACCGGCATCGGCCTGACCCTGGTCGGCAACGCCCGCGGCTACCGCACCGTGATCGTCATGCCCAACACCCAAAGCCGCGAGAAGATAGACTTCCTGCGCATGATCGGCGCCGACCTGCGGCTGGTCCCGGCCAAGCCCTACCGCGACCCCGGCAACTACGTCCATGTCAGCCGGCGCATGGCGTCGGACATGGGCGCGGTCTGGGCCGACCAGTTCGACAACCTGGCCAATCGGGAGGGCCACCGCCTGGGCATGGGACGCGAGATCCTGGAGCAGACCGGCGGGCGCCTCGACGCCTTCACCTGCGCCTGCGGCACCGGCGGCACCCTGGCCGGCGCGTCCCTGGCGCTGAAGGCCGCACGCCCCGGCATCCGGATCGTGCTGGCGGACCCGGAGGGCAGCGGGCTGTTCGGCTGGGTCAAGTCCGGCGACCTGTCCATCAGCGGCAGCAGCATCACCGAGGGCATCGGCCAGGGCCGGGTGCCCGGGAACCTGGAGGGCATCGAGATTGATGACGCCGTGCGCATCACCGACCGGGTGGCGCTGGAGCAGGTGTTCGGCCTGCTGATCCACGAGGGCCTGTCGGTTGGCGGCTCCGCCGGGCTGAACGTGGCAGCGGCCATCGAGGTGGCCCGGCAGATGGGGCCGGGCCACACGGTGGTGACGATCCTGTGCGACGGCGGCGCGCGCTACCAGTCCAAGCTGTTCAATCCGGAGTTCCTGCACTCCAAGGGGCTGCCGGTGCCGCCGTGGCTGGCGTCGGGTGAGGCTTAGAACCGGCAACTGTCCGGCACCGCCACTATCAGCGATTTGCGGCTTGGAAACCTGCTGATGATGCTGGCGGCCATCCGCTCTGACCCGCGCGTCATTGCGAGCCGCCCTTGCGGCGCGGCAATCCAGAGGCCGCGCCTGCTGCCGCAAAGCTGCCGCGCTGTGCTCCGGGGCAGTATCCGGCCCCGCCCGGAGGCGCCCGACGAGGCGCCAACGAGGCGCAAGGACTTGCCGGGGTCGTTGCACGAAGGAAGCAGGTCGCACTTCTGCCGAGGGCGCCGATGCGCTATCTCTCCCGCATGGATCACGACGACACCACCTCCCGCCCGCTCCCGACGGGATGGCTCGACGCCATGGACGAGAGCGACGCCGATCTTGCCGCAGGACGCATCGTGTCCGCAGACACCATCCATACGGAGCTGCGCGCGAGCATCGCCCGGCTTGAGGCAGCGCAGCTTGACGCGGACCGGGCGGACCCGCCGCAACAGGCACCCAGGCACGGCACCGCATCCAACCGGCCTTGATCGGCTACACGGCGCGGGCTGCGCGTCAGGTCGCGGAGTTGCAGGAACACTATGAGCGCGAGCGGCGGCCGGAGGCGTCCCGCAACCTGGATGCGGCGCTGCACGAGGCCGAGCGCCGCATCGAAGGCGACTCCACCGCCGGGCTGACAGCCCCCCGGCCCTACCCGGCGCTTGCGCGGCCAGGGCAAGCCTGGGTCAAGGTCGGCCCCTATTGGGTGCGCTACAACACTCGGACGCCGCTGGTCATCACCGGCGTGTTCTACGAGACCGCTGACATCCCCCGCCGTGCGTAGCTGCGGTGCGCAATGACCTTGGAGGCGCTGCCGCTGTCCCGCCCCTATGTGCGCGGCACGCCGCAACAGGCCAGGGCTTACGGCATTCGATACGAAGATGGTGCGTGCCGATTTGGACGGCAGCCCAGCACCATCAGGCCGCCGGCGAGCCGAGCCGCCCATCCGTCATCCGGTTTATCAGCGCATAATACCCGGTGATATGATCGTCCATCCGCAGGTTCGCCTCCGCCCAGGCGCGGGCGCCGGCGCGCAGCCGGGCAGCGCCCCTCTCGTCGTCCAGCACGCCCAGGACCGCATCCGCCAAGGCGGCCGGGTCCTGGAACGGCGTCAGCAGCCCCGTGGCCCCGTGCTGCACGAACTCCTGCACCGGCGGCGTGTCGCTGCCGATGATGGCGCAGCCGCAGGCCAGCGCCTCCCGCAGGGACCACGACGCGACAAAGGGATAGGTCAGATAGACGTGCGCGTCCGAGCGTTGCAGCAGCCGGACGTAGGTCTCGTAGTCCAGCCGCCCCGGGAAATGCACCCGGCTGGCGTCCAGGCCCGGCCCGACCTCGCCCATCAGCCACTCGCGCCAGGTGCCGTTGACCAGCCGTGCGCCATAGCTGACGCCGTCCGCGCCCACCAGCACCACCTTGGCGTCCGGCCGCTGCCGCAGCAGCGCCGGCAGGGCGCGCATGACGACATGGAAGCCGCGATAAGGCTCCAGGTCGCGGGCGACATAGGTGACGAGCTTGTCCCCCGGCAGCACCTCGAAGCCCGGCAGCGCCAGCGGCGCGTCATGCGCGGCCGGATCGGGCCGGCAGACATCCAGGTTCACGCCCTCCGGCAGGACGGTGATGCCGGGCTGCGCCCAGGCGGGATAGGACCCTTGCTGGAAGCGCGTGGGCGTCTGGCCGTGGCCGGGGTTGGTCAGCGCCAGCAGGTTGATGGCGTTCTTGGCGCGTATGCGGGACAGGGTCTCGACCGGCGAGGGAAATTCCGGATCGAAGTTAACGTCGTAGCCGTGCAGGTTGTAGAAGAACTCGAAGTAGCCGAGCAGCGGCACGCCGGGGAACACGTCCTGCATGTTCAGCATCTCGCCCCAGCCGTGGTGGCCGATGATGATGTCGGGCTGGAACCCGAGCGCCCGCAGGTTCGCGGCGATGGTGGCGACCAGCCCGGCGCGGGTCATCGCGCCATCGAACTCCTGCGCGTCCCGGTGCGTGCCGGGGGGCGTGCCAGGATACGTACCGGAGTCTGGGGAGGCGGGCATCCGATAGACGGCTTTGCGGACGCCCGGGATCAGGTTGCCGTTCTCCTCCGTGATGAACACGAGGTCATGGGCTTGCTGGTCCACCAAGTGCCGGACCAGGTGCAGGAACTGGCCGGGGAAGTTCTGGTGGACGAACAGGAACCGCACGGCGCGGCGCGGCGCCGCGAGCGGGTCAGCGCCGCCGGGTCGTGGCGGGTGTGCGCTTGGCCGGCGCCTTGGCGCCGGGCTTGGCCGGAGGCGTCGGGGCGGGTTCCGCTGGCTCGGGCGCAGCACCAGCCTTGGCGCGGGACGGCTTTGCCGGCGTGGCTGCCGGGACCGCTGGCGGCAGAGCAGGCCGGCGGGCAGAGGGCTGCGCCCGGCCCGGCTTCACGGCAGGCATGGCCGGCGCAGGCGCCGCGGCGGCACGGGCCGGCTTGCGGCCGGGCTTGGCGGCGGGCGCAGGCTCCTCCGCGTCGTCCCCGGCACCGGCGGCACCCGCCGGCTGCAACGTGACCTGGAACGCCTCCAGCGGCGACAGGCTCGGCGCCTCGACGGCGCCGCCGTCGGCCACCGGGCCGACCTGGGTGCCGTCCACGAAGGTCGCCGACACCAGCACGGTGTAGGCCGATGCCGCCGCGCCGCGCAGCCGCACGCGCAGGCCCAGGATGGGCAGCGACATGCCGCGGCTGCCGCAGAACTGCCCGCCCTCCGCCCAGGGCGACAGCCAGCCGCGGCCCAGCACCGCCTGATATTCTATGTCGGCAAGGCCGATGCCGCTGCTGGGCGCCAGCCCGAAGCCCTCCACCCATCGCTTGCTGCCCGGCTCCCCCATCCACTCGCCCAACCGGCCGCCCACGTCGCCAAGGCCATAGATATGGGCGGCGACCTCGACGGGACGACCGGCATCAAGCTGCGCGGGCGATGCTTCCTCCGCAGGCTCGGGCGTCTCGGCCACCTGGGCCGTAGGCTGGTCGGACAGGCGTATCACCTGCAGCTTCGGCGCGTCATGGGCGCCGTCGGCAGACTGGTAGATGGTGACGAGCACCTGCGCCGGGCCGCCGGTGATACGCACCAGCGCGGCGCCGGCGTCCCCGCCCAGCCAGCCCTGCCCGTCGAAGCCGCTGATGCCGACCTGCCCGGACAGGCCGCCATGCCCCGGCGCTGCCGTGATCCGCACGCCGGGCAGGCCGGTCGCCGCGTCGGGCGGGACGGAACCCGGCGTGTTGAACACGCAGAACAGCCCGTCCTCCATTGTCATCAGGTGCGCGCTGACCTTCAGCTCGGTGATCGGGTTGGTCGAGGGCTGCGTCTTGGCATCAGGCGTCTTGGATTTGGACGTCTTGGACTCGGGCGTCTTGGCGTCGGGCATCAGGCTCTCTTCTTGCGTGGGGCGGAGCGTTCGTGCTCAGGGACGCCGGACCATAGCGACCGGGCGCGGGACGGCGCAAGGCGAGGCAGGCGAAGTCTGGACGGGGAAGGTTTGGACAACGGGCGCTTGATGCCAACGACCTTTTGCCCTGACCGTCTCCGTCTTTGCGAGCCGGC
>JAABUN010006234.1_pt1 | contig 13920 bp, 11 predicted proteins | sample 5559311 | NCBI WGS metagenome assembly JAABUN01 (sample SAMN10711877, study PRJNA513370) | rock metagenome | isolation source: Antarctica rocks | place: Antarctica: Victoria Land, Siegfried Peak sud | reverse complement strand
TCCCGGGCCGGTGCCGGACGCGGTCGCTCCGGTCGTTCCCAACGGCAACGACTCACGGCGCCGACCGTCTCCCAACCGTGGGCGCGTCCGCTTCTGGCGCTGCACCACCGGCCGCGCCCAGGCGCAGGCCGTGGCCGGCGAGATCGACGCCCTTCTCAGTGGCGGCGGCGGGATCGCGCCCAGCCGCATCGGCATCCTCATGCCCTCGCTCGAGGAGCACGGACCCGAGCTTTCGCAGGCACTCGAGGAACGGGCCGTTCCCTTCCGGGCGGTGGGTGGCACGGCGCTCTTCCGGCGCGCCGAGGTGCGCGACGTGCTGGCCTGGCTGCGTCTTCTGGCCGACCCGGGGGACGCCCGTGCAGTGGTCCGTGCTCTCTCGCGACCGCCGATCGAGCTGCGCTCGGTTGACCTCGCCCGGCTCACCCAGCACGCACGGCGGCGCAAGCTCGACATGGTGGCCGGAGTGGCTGCGGCCTGTCACGGGCCGCAGCTCTCCCCCGAGGGGCGGGAGCGCGCCGAGGCCTTCCTCAAGCTCCATCGGTCTGCCTCGTCGGCGTTCGACGACCTGCCGCCCGACGCCTTCGTCCACCGGCTGGTCGAACGCATCGGCGTGCGCCGGCGGCAGCTCTTCGCCGCCCAGCCGGAGGCCGTCGAGCGGTTGCGGGCACTGGCCCGCCTTAGCGACCTGGCCACCTCCTACACGCGCCGCGAGCCCGAGGCCAGCGCGCGCGACTTCGCCCGCTACGCCGCCGCGGTGGCGGAAGCCGGCCTGTCGGAGGACGATCTGATCGCCGAGGACCTCGGCGAGACGGTGCGAATCGCACCGATGGACGCCGTCCGTGGGCTCGAGTTCGACTGGGTGTTCGTGCTCGGCCTCGAGGCGCGGCCGCAGGCGGCCGTCCGAAACGGCGCAGACGTGCCGCCCGAGCTGCGCGGAGAGCACGTGGCCACCTCGGACCCCGCGCGGACAGCTCTGCGGCTGGCCATGACCCGCACGCGCCGCGGGTTGGTCCTCTCCTGGGCGGCCACCGCCCCAGCGGCCCGACCCTCGCCCGCGCTGGACACGGCCAGGATCGCCCTCGGCGCGGACGAGGAGCTCTTCGAGGAGCAGCTCTTCGGCCCCGGCGAGGGCCTTCACTCGACCTTCCGCCTGCTGCGCGATGACGTGCTCGACACGGTTTCGCGCGTTGGCGGGCGCCTCGGCGAGATGCGCCTCGACACCTACATGGACGTGTCCGAGGCCGTGGCCCGGCACCTCGAGCTGATCAAGGTCGCGGCGCTGATCGATCGCACGCGCCGCGGCGAGAGCGTCGACCAGGCACTCGCCGAGGTGAACGAGCTGCTCCTGCAGGACGCGAGCCCGGCCCAACGGGAGCTGTTCGGGGCGTCCGCCCTCGACGGCTACCTGCGCGACACCGAGCGCGACGAGCGCCGCCGGGCGGCCGCCCTGGGTGACCGCACGGAGCCCTCGCTCGAGAGCTTCATCCCCCGGCGCGGCGACGGGCTGATGCTGTCGGCCTCCGATATCGAGACCTACCGCCTCTGCCCGCTCAAGTACAAGTTCGCGCGCGTCTTCCGCATCCCCCAGGAGCCGACGATCAACCAGCGCTTCGGCATCGTCGTGCACCAGGTGCTCGAGCGCTTCCACGTGCACGGCGGCGGGTCGCTTCCCACGTTGATGGAGCTGTTCGAGACCTCGTGGCGGCGGTCGGGGTTCGGCGATGGCAACGACGACCTCCAGTTCCGCGCCAAGGCCGTCGCGGCCCTCGAGCGGTACTGGCACCTCGACCGCGAGCACGAGGGCGAGCCCGTGTCCTTCGAGCGGCCCTTCACCTTCCGTCTCGGACGCCATCTGGTGCGCGGTCGCGTGGACCGTGTCGACCGCCTGCCGGGAGGCGGCCACGAGCTGATGGATTACAAGACCGGAGCCCCCAAGAGCGCCGACGAGCTGCGCGACGACGTGCAGCTCTCCCTCTACCAGATGGGCGCGCGCAGCTCGTGGGGCCTCGAGACCTCAGGTGGGAGCTACTACTACGTGCTCGACAACGAGAGGGTGCCGGTCTCGCACACCGAGGAGGAGCTCGAGCGAGTGCGCACGACGGTGGGGCGTGTGGCCGACGGCATCCTCGCCCAGGACTTCGAGCCCACGCCGGCGCAGCCGCTGTGCTCGTTCTGTGACTACCGGATCATCTGTCCGGCGGCGGAGACTTGATCAGTCGTCGTACCCATCCGGGTGGCGCTCGTGCCACTCCCAGGCGTCGGTCACGATCTCGCGCAGGCCCTTCTCCGGTGCCCAACCCAGGTCCGCCTTGATCCGGTCGCTCGCGGCCACGAGCCGTGCCGGGTCGCCCGGCCGGCGGGGGCTCTCGACCACGGCGATCTCACGGCCCGTGACCTCGCGCGCCACATCGATGACCTGGCGCACCGAGTAGCCGGTCCCGGTGCCGAGGTTGTAGATCAGGTGCTCGCCAGGCCGCGTGGCCTCGAGTGCAAGCCGGTGGGCCACGGCGAGGTCCTCGATGTGGATGTAGTCGCGGATGGCCGTGCCGTCCTCGGTCGGGTAGTCGGTGCCGAAGACGCTCACGTGATCGGCGTGCCCGGCGGCCGCGCGCAGGACGTTCGGGATCAGGTGGGTCTCGGGCTCGTGGTGCTCACCGAGGTCCCCGCTCGCCCCGGCGACGTTGAAGTAGCGAAGGCTCACGGCGCCGATCCCGTGCGCTGTGCAGAAGCCGGCGATCATCTTGTCCACGGCCAGCTTGCTCTCGCCGTAGGGGTTCGTCGGAGTGGTGGACTCGTCCTCGCGGATGGGCACGCGGTCCGGCTGGCCGTAGGTGGCGCAGGTGGAGGAGAAGACGAGCCGACGGACCCCCGCCTCGCGCATCCCGTCGAGCAGGTTGAGCGTGCCGGTGACGTTGGTGCGCCAGTAGATCTCGGGCTGCTCCACCGACTCGCCCACGAGCGCGAGAGCGGCGAAGTGCAGCACTCCGTCGAAGCCCTCGGACACGACGGCGGCCGTGCCCTCACGGTCGAGCAGGTCCACCTCCGCGTGCCTGGCCGCCGGGGACAGGGCCTGGCGGTGACCGCGCGAGAGATCATCGAGCACGGTGAGCTCGTGACCGGCCTCGAGAAGCTGGCGGGCAACCACGCTCCCCACATAGCCGGCGCCTCCGGTGAGCAGGAGCTTCAAGCGGCTACCGACCCTCGTCCGGACCGCGCTGGCGCAGGAAGCGCTGGAAGTCCCGAGCGATTGCGTCGGCCGAGGGAATGTGCGGCGTCGGCTCCTCGTCATCCTCGTCCATCGACTCCTCGAGCTGCTCGACGAAAGCTCGCACCTCGGGGTCGCTCGAAACGGCGGCGCTCACCTGGCGCTCGTAGTCGCCCGTCGCCTCTTCGAGATCTGTGGCGTCGATCACCACGCCGGCGATGCCCTCGAAGCGGCGCAGCAGCGCGAGGGCGGCCTTGGGATTGGGCGCGGCGGCGATGTAGTGGGGAACCGCGGCCCACAGGCTGGCGGACGGCAGGTTCGCGCGCGCGCATGCGTCGTGGAGCACGCCGACGATCCCCGTGGGTCCCTCGTAGTTGGAGCGCCGGAAGCCGAGGCGCTCGATCAGCGACTCGTCGGATGCGAGCCCCGTGATCCCGACCGGGCGCGTGTGCGGCACGTCGGCGAGCAGGGCGCCGAGCGTCACGACCATGCGCACGTTCAACTCCCGTGCCACCTCGACGACGGCGTCGGAGAAGCCTCGCCAGCGCAGGGACGGCTCGGTGCCCTGCATGAGCACGATGTCGCGCTCGGCGCCGGGAATGTGGGCGGCGTGAAAGGTGTTGGACGGCCATTCGACCACTCGCGTGCGCCCTTCCGAGAGCTTGATGTTCGGGCGCACGGCGGTGAAGTCGTAGAACTCCTCGGGGTCGACCCGGGCGATCGGGGTGGCATCGAACGAGTCGACCAGGAAGCCGACCGCGGCCGACGCCGCCTGTCCGGCGTCGTTCCAGCCGGTGAAGGCACAGGCCAGCACGGGGTCGCGCAACTGAGGGCGCTCGGTCCAGACGATCGGGTCCACCCGTTCACCGTACCGAAGGCGCGCGGAGGCTCGATCGGTAAGGATGCGCGTAATGGGACGCCTGGACGATCTCGACCTGTCGTTGAAGTTCGACAAGAAGGAGGAGGCCGAGCGGCTGGAGGCCGCGCAGCGGCGCCTGCTGGAGCTGCGCCTGGTGCTCGGCGGACTGGTGCGCGGCGAGCAGATCGGGCCGCCGGTGTGCGTGCTGTTCGAGGGCTGGGACGCCTCGGGGAAAGGGGGCGTGATCAAGCGGCTCGTGTTCGGTCTCGATCCCCGCCACGTGCGAGTGGCGCAGTTCGCTGCGCCCACCTACGACGAGAAGCGCCACCACTTCCTCTGGCGCTTCGGGCCGGCGCTGCCCGGGTGGGGCGGCATGGCGGTGCTCGACCGGTCCTGGTACGGCCGCGTGCTCGTCGAGCGGGTCGAGGGCTTCGCGGACAAGGGTCAGTGGACCCGGGCTTACGACGAGATCAACGGCTTCGAGCGGACGCTCGCCGCCGAGGGCATGATCCTCGTCAAGTTCTGGTTGCACGTGTCCTCGAAGGAGCAGTTGAAGCGCTTCCAGCGGCGGCAGAACGATGCGCTGAAGGCCTGGAAGCTCACCGAGGAGGATTGGCGCAACCGCAAGAAGCGCCGCGCGTACGTGAAGGCCGTCGAGGACATGCTCGAGCGCACGAGCACCGAGCACGCTCCATGGCACCTGGTCGAGGGCGATTCCAAGCGGTACGCGCGCGTGAAGGTGGTGGAGACCGTGAATGAAGCGATCGAGGCCGGCATGAGGGCGCGCGGGTACGAGCCGCCGCCGGAGGGGGCGCTCGGGGACGCCTAGGACGGCGGACCGGGATCATGCGCGGGATGGAAGTCCGCCCCGCGCGCCTCGAGGACCTCCCGGCCGTGACCGCACTGCTCGAGGTTCTCGGCCGACCGACCCCCGAGACCGGTCTGGAAGATCGCTTCAAGGACGTGTACGAGGAGCAGCTCGCCGACGCGCGCACTCATCACCTGGTGGCCGAAGGCGACGGCGAGCTCGTCGGCTTCTGCTCGCTCCACTTCCGCGGCCGGCTGAACCAGACGCAGCTAGAGGCGTGGATACCGGACCTCGTCGTCTCGCCGGCCGCCCGCAGGCAGGGTGTCGCACAGGCGCTGCTCGAGGCAGCGGTGTCGGCAGCACGGGAGCGACACTGCCACCAGCTCACGCTCGAGTCGGGCTACACGCGCCTCGACGCCCATCGCCTGTACGAGCGCTTCGGCATGACCGACGCCGGCAAGTACTTCGGCGTGCGGCTGAGCGACCCCGACTGACTTCGGGCCGCGCCAAGATGCCTGATCCGTAGGATCGCGGGCATGACTACCAATCCGTCGCTGACGCTCCACGTGCTCCCGCCCTCGCACCCCTGCATGACGGCGGAGGCTGCCCTGCGCCGCAAGGGCCTCGAGTACGAGCGGGTCGTGCTCACCGCCGGCCCGCACACCGAGGAGATGGAGCGCCTCTACGGGGCGGGCAACAGCACGGTGCCCGGGCTGCTCGTCGACGGCGACCCGGTGCATGGGTCCGTCCCCATCCTCGAGCGGCTCGAGCAGCTCGCGCCCGAGCCGCCGCTGTACCCCGAGCCGATCGCCGACGCGGTCCGCGAGGCAGAGCGCTGGGGCGACTCCGAGCTGCAGGACCTCGGACGGCGGCTGCCGTGGGGTGCGCTGCACTTCCGACCCGAGGCGATGGGCACGTTCGGCGGGCCCGAACCCCTCGACGCGGAGGGCACGGACTTCGCGATCGGCTACGTGCACGCATCGTGGAAATACCACCGCATCACCGCGAAGCGGCTGGCCGAGGACCTCGACGGACTGCCGGCCAAGATCGATCACGTGGACGCGTTGGCCGGCGACGGTGTCATCGGGGGCGAGACGCCGACCGCGGCCGACCTGCAGATCGGCGCAACCGTCCGCGTCCTGATGACGGTCGCAGACCTGCGACCGCTGATCGAGGGACGGCCCGCGGAGTGGGTGGCACGACGGTGGTTCCCGGACTACGCCGGCGAGGTACCGGCCGGGGCGTTCCCTGACGGTTGGGTCCCGCAGCAGGCGTGAGGGTGGGGGGCGTGCATCATTTCGGCTGGTCTCGGGTAGGCTCGGGAGCATGATCAGCCGACTGTTTCGCCTCCTCGCGGCCAAGCGTCTCATCGACGCGTTCCGCGCCCGCCGACGCCGCTAGCCGGACAGGCCCGCGCAGTGCGCTTGCTCCGGCCACTGAGCCCAGGCGGCGCGTCGACCTCCTGAGCGCGAGCTCCGCGACGGCCCACGCATAACGCCGCGGCGGGCCTCTTGGGCCCGGCCCTTGCGACGGGAGTAACCCGAAGGGTCATTGGTCCAGGTCGAAACCGATGTCTCAAGGTCCCCACCGCCCGCACCGATGTCAGCCCTCACGCCGTCGACCGTGGGAGTGCTGTGGGAAAGCAGAACAATCGGACCCTGATCGCCTATCTGCCGCTCGTGTTCGTCGCCACCTTCCTCGTGGTGATCGCTCCCACGCTCCTGGTCTTCTGGCTGCGCAAGTCCGGCGTGGTGACCTCCGCCTGGACCGGGACGGGCATCGGCGTGGTGGTGTCCTTCATCGTCTCGTACGCCGGCGCAGCGTTCTGGAAGACGAGAACGCACTCGCGAGACATCCTCTTCAGCGAGCTCATGGTGTGGGGGTGGGTGCAGCGCTGGCGCAGCGAGCGTCGGCTGATCGCCGCATCAGACCTGCTCGGGCTGACGACCGGGCGGCCTAAGGCCATCTCGAACGGACAACTCACCAATGAGCAGAAGGCCAGCCTGCTGACCCAGCTCACCTCCGGCCTCGAGGCCAGGGAACCGTATACCCACGGCCACTCCCGGCGGGTCGCCCGCCATGCCTCGAACATCGCCAAGCGCATGGGGCTGTCGCGCGAGGAGGTCGCCAAGATCCGTGCTGCCGGGGCGATGCACGACGTTGGGAAGCTCGAGACGCCGATCGCGGTGCTCCACAAGGAGAGCCCGCTCTCCGAGGAGGAGTACGCGATCGTCAAGCGACACCCGGTGGAGGGGGCGGCGATGGTCACGACCCTCGGGGACGACGAGCTGACCGCGATGGTCCGCCACCACCACGAGCGGCTGGACGGCACGGGCTACCCGGACCAGCTGGCCGGGGAGGCAATTCCGCTCGGCGCGCGCATCCTCGCGGTCGCCGACACCTTTGATGCGATCACCTCCACGCGGCCGTACCGCCATTCGTACCCGCACAAGAAGGCGCTCGACATTCTCACGGCCGAAGCCGGCACCCAGCTCGATCCCGACGCGGTGCGCGCCTTCTGCGCCTGCTACTCCGGCCGGCGCCCGCTCGCCTTCTGGACGATTCTGGCCAACGGGCGCCCGAGGCTCGCGGCGTGGCTCGGCGGCGGGCTGGGCAATGCGCAGGCGGCCACGGCGGCGAACTTCCTGGCCACGGCCGCCGTGGCGGCGGGGGCAGGCAGCGCGCTGGCGGCGCCACTGGTAGACGCTCCGAAGGATTCCTCCCCGGCGCTCGCGGACTCCGGCGACTCCCCGGCATCGTCGAAGACTCCGCGCCGGTCCCCGGCGCTCGCGACCCCCAGCTCTCAGCAGAGGACCTCGAACCCGGCTCGACCCAGGTCCTCCGGCAGTCGACCGGGCGGGGGCACGAGGAAGCGAGCGGCCGGCGGTCGGGATACGCGCGGCGATCGGGATAGGTCCAGCGGGCGGGACGACAGCGGCGGTCCTCCGAGCAACGGCCAGAAGGAGATCGCCTTCGTCCCAGACACAGCCAACGGTCAGGACACGCCGACTGGGCAGGACAACGCAGTCGGCAACGGCAATGGCGCCGGTGGCAACGGGCCCAAGGGCAACGGCAACGGCGGCAATGGCGCCGGTGGCAACGGGCCCAAGGGCAACGGCAAGGGCAAGGGGCAGGAGAAGGACAAGGACAAGGACCCCGCCGTCAATCCTCCGCCGGACGGCTCGCCCGGTCAAGGCAACTGGAACGGGAACGGCAAGCCGTTTCTGGACCCGCCGGACCCGCCGGACCCGCCGGACTTGTCGGACTTGTCGGACTTGTCGGACCCGTTGGGGAAGCCTTTGGGCAACGGCCACGGGAAGCCCGGCGGGTCACTACCGGTGCGCGACTGAGCGACTGGGCACCAGGCCAGTCCCACCGCCGGTGGGCAGGTAGAGGCAGCGACCCTGACGCTCTAGCGAACGATTGCGCTCATCCGAACCGCTCTCGAACCGCTCGAGACACCTCCTGCGGCGCGTCCTCCTGCAGGTAGTGCTTGGCATTCGGCAGCTCGACCACGACGTGGTCGGTGAACGTCTCGCGCATCCGGGGCAGCAGCTTCTTCGCGGGAAAGGCGATGTCGCGCATCGGCCAGGTGATCAGGGTTCGCTTGCCCCCCAGCTCGCGAGGGACGGACGTCGCCAGTTCGGCGAGCCACGGCGTCGCGTCGACGAGCTGGCGTGGGAGCTCCGCAACCCCTGCGCGTGAGGCCGGCGTCGGTTGGACCGCGCGGTAGTGATACATCTCCGCATTGGTGAGCTTGAGGGAGGTGGCGCCGGGAATGAGACGGTTCACGAAGAAGTTGCGTCTGAGAATCGCGTCCTGCAGTGGTGGGCTCGACATCACCCGGCTGAACGTCCTCGTCCGGCGGTCGGCCGGCCAGAACCACGTGTTGCCGAGGGCAAGACCGGCGACTCGATCGGGCTCGGCGGCGGCCACCGACGTGCCGATCGGTCCACCCCAGTCGTGGCCCATCACGATCACGTCACGCAGGTCGAGCTTTCTGACGAGGTCCAGCACGCATGCGGCGTGCTCCGCGGCCGTGTATCCGAACTCGGCCGGGCGGTCCGAGAGGCCGAAGCCTAAGTAGTCGACGGCGACGCAACGAAAGTCCGGTCGCAGCGACTTGATGATCTCGCGATAGAGGAAGCTCCAGGTGGGATTCCCGTGAAGCATGAGGATCACCTGACCGCTTCCCTCGTCCAGGTAGTGCATGCGGCCGGCCGAGCTCTCGAACCACCTGGACTCGAACGGGAACAGGTCGGGCGAGGGGGTGAAGGAGATGTCGTGCATTGGCCCGCATTAAATCGAGCCTGCCACAGATCGCCGTGGCGAGTGGTTCAGACCCTCACGGGCGGGCGGCAAGTCTGGCTTCCAACCCGTCGAGGATCCGCTCGAGGCCGTCGGCACGGACGCGACGGTGACCAGCACGACGCCCTGTGACGTTCGGCCGGTACGCCCGAGCGCTCGACTAATCGTGACCCCCCGAACCGTTCGCGCCGGTAGGCGCACGCGCTTCGACGTGCGGGTGAAGTCGGCAAGCGACCTCTGCAGAGGCGGCGTCGCCCTTCGACTCGGTGCCGGTCGGGCGGTCAGCAGCAGCGAGGGACGGGCGACCGTCGTCACTTCGCTGTGGAAGCCGGGGCTGAGGCGGGTGCGCGTCACGGCTGCCGGCTGCACCGTTCGTTCCACGTCGGTGAGGGTCCGTCCGCGGGCAGGAGCTACCCAGCCACGCGAACCTAGACTCGCCGCGGGGCGGCAGGGGTCTGGTGGCCCATCCGGTCTTCAAAACCGGCAGGGCGGAGCAGCCCTCCGCTTGGATGGTTCGATTCCATCGCCGCCTCGTGAAGTGACATCATCTGAGCGCGCGTGGCGATCGACCTCAACGCGGACCTCGGGGAGGGCTACGGAGACGACGACGCCCTGCTCGAGATCGTCACGAGCGCCAGCGTGGCGTGCGGCTTCCACGCTGGCGACGCCGACACGATGCGGCGCACCTGCGAGGCGGCGGCGGAGCGCGGCGTGCGGATCGGCGCGCACGTGAGCTACCACGACCGTGAGGGGTTCGGACGGGGCGCGCTCGAGGTGCCGCTGGATCGGCTGGAAGCGCAGGTGCGGGCGCAGGTCGAGGTCCTGGCAGGGTTCGGAACGGTCGTCTTCGTGAAGGCGCACGGTGCGCTGTATCACCGAGCCGCTGCCGACCGGGCGGTGGCGGAGGTAATCGTGGCGGCGGCGGGCGAGCTCTTGGTCGTCGGACCGCCGGGAACGGTGCTGCTCGACGTGGCCGGGCACCGGGGAATCGCCGAGGGCTTCGCCGACCGTGCCTACGCCGCCGACGGCGGCCTGGTCGACCGATCGCGGCCGGGCGCGCTGCTGAGCGGGCAGGCGGCGCTCGACCAGGCGCGAGCGCTGGCCGCGAGCGTCGACACGCTCTGCGTGCACGGCGACACGCCTGGGGCGGTCGAGCTCGCCCGGGCGGTTCGGCGAACGCTCGAGGCGGCCGGGCTCGAGGTGCGCGCGTTCGCCGGATGATGCGCCCAGCCGGTGATCGAGGCGTGCTCGTCGAGCTCGACGGCAACCCGCCCGCACACGCCCTGGCGACGCTGATCCGCGAACGCTTCGGCGACGCCGTGTGCGACGTTGTGGCCGGGCACTCGACGGTGCTGATCACCTGGACGGGCGCGGCGCTTGACCCGCGGGTGGCCGACGCGGTGGAGGGGTTCTCCTTCGACGCGGCCTCGCCTGCCGTACGGGGCCGCGAGGTGACGCTCGAGGTGACCTACGACGGGCCGGACGTCGAGGCGGTCGCGCAGCACACAGGCCTCAGTCCAGAGGAGGTCGTTCGGCGCCACCGCGCGGCGGAGTACCGCGTCGGCTTCATCGGCTTCGCGCCCGGCTTCGCCTACCTCGTCGGCGGCGACCCGGCCCTGTGCGTCCCACGCCGCAGCGATCCACGCGAGCGCGTACCCGCGGGTGCGGTCGCACTGGCCGGCGAGTACTGCGCCGTCTACCCGAGCGCGTCGCCCGGCGGCTGGCAGCTCATCGGACGCACGGAGGCGACCATGTTCGATCCCGCCGCCGACCGACCCGCGCTCCTCGAGCCCGGCGACACGGTGCGCTTCGCGTGATCGAGGTCCTCTCCCCCGGCAGCCTCACCACGATCCAGGACCTGGGGCGGCCGGGCTGGGCGCACCTCGGTGTCCCGCCGTCCGGCGCCGCCGATCCGCGCTCCCTCCGGCTCGCGAACCGGCTCGTCGGCAACGCCGAGGGGGCGGCGGTGCTCGAGGCGACGATCCGGGGACCGGTCCTGCGCTTCGATCGAGCGGCCGTGGTGGCGCTCGCCGGCGCACCGGTCGAGGCCCGGGTCGACGGCCGTCCCGTCGCGATGCACGCGGTCGAGCGCCTGCGCGCCGGCGACGTGCTCGATGTCGGCCTCGCGACGGCCGGCGCCCGGACCTACCTGGCGGTGCGCGGCGGGATCGGCGCCGAGCCGGTGCTCGGGAGCAGATCGACCGACGTGCTGAGCGGGCTGGGGCCGCCGGTGCTCGCGGCGGGCACCCGGTTGACGGTGGGAGACGGAGCGGTGACCTGGCCGGTCACCGAGGTCGCCCCGGTGCCGCCCCTCGGCGCGCGTCCCGTGCTCCGCGTGGTGGCCGGGCCGCGCGACCACCGGTTCGCCCCCGACGCCCTCTCGGTGCTGTGCGGCGCTCCGTGGGAGGTGGGCAGCGCGTCGAACCGCGTCGGCGTCCGGCTGGGTGGGCCCCCGCTTGCGCCGATCGACGAGACAGAGCTCGAGTCCGAGGGGCTCGTGACCGGCGCATTGGAGGTGCCGCCGTCCGGTCAGCCGGTGCTGCTGCTCACCGACCACCCGACCACGGGCGGCTACCCGGTGCTCGCCGTGGTGGTGGCCGCGGACCTCCCCGCCGCCGGTCAGCTCCGGCCCGGCAACGGGGTCGCCTTCCGGCCGGCTTAAAGGGCGCGGCGCGCCCTCAGCGGGCGCGGTCTGCCGTTGGCTACGTGCGCTCGCGGAGCGGCGTGTGTTACTGGACCTTCCCGCGCGCTACATCTGACTCGGCAGGCGCCGGCTCGGCCACGGGGCCGTGCTGGATGCCGTGCATGCGGGCGTACGGACCGGCGGCCGCGACTAGCTCGTCATGGCCACCACGCTCGACGATCTCTCCGTCACGCACGACGACGATCTGATCGGCCCGGCGGATCGTCGACAACCGATGGGCGATGATCACCGTCGTACGGCCGGCCATCAAACGCTCGAGCGCCCCGAGCAGCAACCCCTCGGTCTCCGCATCAAGCGCCGAGGTCGGCTCGTCCAGGATCAACACCGGCGCGTCCTTGAGCAGGGCGCGCGCGATCGCCACGCGCTGACGCTCACCCCCCGAAAGCGTCGCCCCGCGCTCCCCGAGCACGGTCTCATAACCCTGCTGCAAGCGACTGATGAACTCATGCGCATTGGCATCACGCGCGGCCGCCTGCACCTCCTGCAGGCTCGCCCCCGGCCGCCCATACGCGATGTTCTCCGCGATCGAGAATGGAAACAGGAACGACTCCTGCAACACCAACGCCACGCTGTCACGCACCGTCGCCAGGCGCAGATCACGCAGATCACGACCGTCCAACGTGACCCGCCCCCGATCGGGATCAAAGAACCGCGGCACCAAGCTCACCAACGTGCTCTTGCCCGCCCCCGTCGGCCCCACGATCGCCACGACCTCACCCCGCCGCGCCACCAGATCGACCCCGCGCAACACCGGCCGATCCGGCTGATAGCCAAACCACACCCCCTCAAGCGCGACGTCGCCCCGCACCTCCGACAAACCCACCGCGCCCGGCCGATCACCCACATCCGCCGGGGCATCCAACACCTCCACCACACGGATGGCGCTGCCGAGCGCCTCGGTGATCGTCGTCGAGCTGTGGCTCACGTCGTGCAAGGGCGCGTACAGCGATCCGAGGTACGCCAGGAAGACGAGAATGGTGCCCACCGAGAGGGTCCCGTCCAGCGCATGCTGCGCACCGACCCAGAACACGACCGCCGTGCCGATCGCGGTGACCGCGCCCAGGAGGAGCTTGAAACGAAACTGCGCCCAGGTCATGCGGATCGTCGCCGCCATGACGCGGTCGGTGTCGCCGGCGAAGCGGCGGTCGCCCGCGGGCTCGCCGGCGAAGGCCTGCACCACGGGCAACCCGGTGAGCGTCTGCTCGAGGGTCTCGTACAGCTGCCCCTCCGTCTCCTGTTGCTCGTAGCTGCGCTCGGTCATCGCTCCGGAGTACAGGCGCATCACCAGCGCCAGCGCCGGCAGCACACCCAGGGCAAGAAGCGTGAGCTCGAGGTCGAGCTGCACCATGATCACGACCATCGTGACCACAGTCGCGACCGCGGTCACGGCTGGCAGCATTGCGTCCTGCACGATCGTCGCGATTGCTCCTGCGTCGCCGGTGATCCGCCGGATCGACGACCCCACGCCGTGCTTGAGGTGGAAGCGCAGAGAGAGCCTCTGCAGGTGCGCAAAGAGGTCGCCCCCGACTTCGTAGGACACGCGCTCGCCGAAGCGCACACTCGCCAGTGACGCCATCAGGCCCACGGCCCACCCGAGCAGGAAGAGGGCGAGGGTGGCCACGACCACCCACGTGAGCAGGGCCTCCCGCGAGGCGGGCCCGGGTAGGAACTCGAAGACGTCGTTCAGGGCAGTCGGCAGCGGGCGGTCCTGGAGGACGTCGTCGACGAGCACCTTCAGGGGCCAAGGCGCCAGCACGGTAAGGCCGACGTCCGCCACCATCGTCAGGCCGACGATCGTGAGCGAACCCCGGCGGCGCAATGCGTAGGGCAAGAGGCGGCGCAGCAGCCGTCGCGTCGGATGCGCATCTGCGTGCGGGCGGTTGCCGCCCATGCCTCAGGCCGTTCCCGTATCGGTTGCCACGGGGCCGTGCTGGATGCCGTGCATGCGGGCGTACGGACCGGCGGCCGCGACTAGCTCGTCATGGCCACCACGCTCGACGATCTCTCCGTCACGCACGACGACGATCTGATCGGCC
>JAABUN010006233.1_pt1 | contig 13923 bp, 12 predicted proteins | sample 5559311 | NCBI WGS metagenome assembly JAABUN01 (sample SAMN10711877, study PRJNA513370) | rock metagenome | isolation source: Antarctica rocks | place: Antarctica: Victoria Land, Siegfried Peak sud | reverse complement strand
GACTCGGCCGGGGGCATGCTGCGCAGGATGCCCACCCGGCCGTAGAGCATCAGGTGGGCGGCCGCCATCCCGGTCAACAGCGAGATCTGCGCGTTCCAGCCCTCGACCGGCAGCGGGGCGCGGAACTCCAGCCGCCAGCCGCCCGGAGCCGGGACGATCTCCTGCTCCGGCAACGGCAGGCTGACCCCGCCCCGCTCGCGCTCCCGCTGCTCGCGCCAGCGGCCCACCTCGGCCAGCAGGGCCAGGGACGCACGGGGCGACCCGGCGTCGATCTCGGCCTGAGCCTGCTCGTAGTCCAGCTGCTCACGGCTGCGAACCCGAGCCCGCACCACCTCGGCGTCAGTCAGCTCACCGGTGGCGTCGAGCCGCAGCGACCACAGCAGGGCCGGCCGGACCTCCCCCGGCAGCAGGCTGGCAGCATCCTCGCTGAGCACGGGTGGGTGCAGCGGCGTGCGGCGCTCGGGTGCGTAGAAGGTCACCCCGCGCCGGTGGGCCTCGGCGTCGACGGGGTCGCCGGCGGTGACGAAGGCGGCCACGTCGGCGATGGCGTAGGACACCAGGAAGCCCTGACCGTCCCGCGCGACGTGCAGGGCCTGGTCGAGATCGCGGGCCCCCGGCGGGTCGATGGTCACCAGCTCGAGGTCGGTCCGGTCGAGTGGCGGCAGCTCGAACCCGGCCGCCGCTGCCTCCGCGGCGGCAACCACCTCGGGTGCGAAGGCGTCGGGCACCTCGAGGTCAGCCCGGATGCGGGCGAGGCCGGCGGCCAGCTCGGGGGGAACCGTGCCGGGCAGGTCGACCTTGCGGGCAGGCATGGCCCGACCCTACAAGGACGGTGTCCCCTCCATGGGCCTCGGCGTCAGAGCCCGGATTCGGCCGTCCGCACGAGGATCCGGCCGCACTCCTCGCAGCGCAGGACCTCATCAACCGGGGCCGCGGCGAATACCCGGAGGTCGGCCGCGTTGATGTCCAGCTGGCAACCGGTGCAGCGGCGGCGGCGCAGCTCGGCGGCCCCGACCCCAGCGTGGCTGGCACCGATCTTGTCGTAGAGCGTGAGCAGGGCGGCCGGGATCAGCCCGGCGGTCTGGTCGCGCACCTGTTGCCGGTCGGCCGTCTGGGCGGCGAGCTCGCGCAGCTGGGTGGCGCGCTTGGCCTCGAGCCCGGCCAGCTGCTGGTCCAGCTCGGCCGCCTCCCGGCGTCTCCGCTCCCGTGCCTCAGCGGCGGTCTCGAGCTGCTCCATCACCGCCAGCTCGGCCTCCTCGAGGGTGTTGATCCGGCGCTCGAGGTGTGCAACCTCCTCGACGAGCGAGCTCAGGGCTTTCGGGTCGGCGACGGAGCCGTCGGCGATCCGCCGCCGGTTGCGGATCAGCCGCTCACGGACCGGCTCCAGCTCGTTCTCGGCGCGGTCCTGATCGCGCTGGAGGTCCGAGACGGCGGTGTCGGCACCCACCAGGTCGGAAGCGAGCCGGCGGCGCGTGTCGTCCAGCCGCGCGATCTCGACATGCTCGGGCAGCGTGCGACGCCGGTGGGCCAGCTGGGCGAGGGCCGTGTCGGCACCCTGCAGGTCGAGCAGACGCTGCTGGTCCACCTGGTCGGCTCTGATCGCTGTGCTCCCTCCGCGCGCGGCACCCGGACCGGGCCGCTGGGCGCCCACCCTACGTTCTGGTCACGCTCGTCCACCGACCGGCCGCGATGCTCTTCCCGAGACCGGCCGGCGAGCCAGGCCATTCCTCGGCGAGCATCGCGAAGACCAGCTCGTCGGACCAGTCACCCTTGAAGATCTCGTTACGGACCAGATGGGCTTCCGGACGCATGCCCAGCCGTGCCGCCAACCGAGCCGAGGCCTCGTTGCGGCTGTCCAACCGAGCGACGACCCGGTGCAGGCCCAGCGGACCGAAGGCCAGGGCCAGCAGCGCTGAGCACGCCTCGGTGGCGTAGCCGTGACCCCCGGCATCCGGGTGGAAGACGTAGCCGATCTCCCCGCCGGCGTGCTCAGCACTGTGGAAGAACAGCACAACGTCCCCGAGCAGAGCACCCGTGCCCTCGGCTCGGACGCCCAAGGTGAGTGCCTGTCCCTCCTGGGTGATCTGCGTGCGGGCCAGGTCACCGGCCAACCGGGTCTGCAGCACCTCTCGGGTCATCGGAGCGAACGGCAGGTAGCGGCACACGTCCGGCCGGCTGCGGTAGGCCAGCAGCTCGTCGATGTCGCCGTCCACCAGTGGACTCAGGAGCAGTCGTGCCGTGCTGAGCGGGTACGAGGGGCTCAGCTGCATGGTCGCGATTCTGACAGTCCGGGCTCAGCGCCCCCTTCGGTGAGGCGTGGAGGGCCTAGTTCGAGGTTCTGCGGCTGCAGCCGGCTGACGATCGCGGACGGCCGCCGCCACCGGAATGAAAGGGCTGGGAGCGCGGTTACCCCCAGCAGATGCCGACTCGCGCCCGCCGCGAGCCGCTCCTGATCCACTGGTCACACCGTCGTGCGCCTCTCCGACGAGCCCCCGGGGCTCTACCGAAAGAACCGCATGACCTCCTCCCTCGCTGAACCACGCACGAGCACCGAGACCGTCCTCCAGGCCCCGGGCGACCGATTCGTGGGCCGCCGCTACCTCCAGCTGGTGCTGGTCCTGGGCTCGCTGATCGCGATCGGGCCGTTGACCATCGACACCTACCTCCCGGCGCTGCCCCAGCTGAGTGCCGAGCTGGGCGCGACCGACTCCCAGGCCCAGCTGACCATCACCGGCCTGCTGATCGGTCTGGGGCTGGGCCAGCTGCTGGTCGGCCCACTGTCCGACGCGGTCGGGCGTCGCAAGCCGCTGCTCGCCGGGCTCGCGATGCACGGTGCGATGTCCCTGCTCTGCGCGCTAGCCCCGTCCATCACCATGCTCGCGGTGACCCGCACCCTGCAAGGGCTCGGCGGTGCGGCCGTCGCCGTCGTCTCGATGGCCATCGTCCGTGACCTGTTCTCAGGCAACAAGGCCGCTCAGCTGCTCTCCCGGCTGATGCTCGTCGTCGGCGTCGCGCCCATCCTGGCGCCGTCGATCGGCAGCGCCCTGCTGACCTTCACGTCCTGGCGCGGCATCTTCGTGGTGCTCGCGGCCACCGCCGTCGCGCTGTTCGTGCTGGCCCTCGTCGCGCTGCCCGAGACGCTGCCGGTCGGGCGGCGCCAGTCCGGCAACGTCCGCGGCTCGCTCCGCGCCTATCGCGTGCTGTTCACCGACCGGCTGTTCGTCGTCATGGTCGCCGTCTCCGGGCTGATGTTCGCCACCTTGTTCGCCTACATCTCCGGAGCGCCCTTCCTGCTGCAGGAGCGGTTCGGGCTGAGCCCGCAGCAGTTCGGCGTCGCCTTCAGCGTCAACGCGCTGGGTCTGATCCTGATGACGCAGCTCAACCCGCTGCTGATCAGGCGCTGGAGCCCGGTCCGGGTGCTGATGGCCGCCGTGACCATCTCGACGGCCGGCTCCGTCGCCCTGCTGCTGACGGCGCTGACCGGCTTCGGCGGCCTGCTGGGCTTCATGGTGCCGCTGTTCTTCATCGTGTCCGCTGCCGGGCTGTCCTTCCCGAACGCACCGGCGATCGCGCTGAACCGGCACGGCGAGTCGGCGGGCAGCGCAGCGGCCCTGCTGGGCTCCGCGCAGTTCCTCATCGGCGGCCTGGTCGCTCCGCTGGTCGGCGCTCTCGGCAACGGCACCCCCGTCCCGATGGCGGCCGTCATCCTCGGCGTCGCTGCGCTGGCGTTCGTCCTACTCCTGTCCGCGCGGCGCAGTCTGGAATCTGTCTCCTACAGCTGAGGGGCTGCTACAGCTGAAGGGCTGCTACAGCTGAGGCTCAGAGCCGGGCGTTCCAGCGTTCCAGCGACGGTTGGCCCTTCTCCTCGCCCAGGACGGAGACGGTGCCGGTGTCGAGCGGAAAGTGCACGCCGAGAGTGAGGTCAAAAGCCAACCAGCGTAAGGCGAGCGCCCGCAGGCTGTGCCCGTGCGCGAAGCAGAGGGCCCGCTCGACGCCGGAGTTGCGGACGCGCTCCACCACCCGGTCCAGCCGGGTAGCCACCTCATCCGCGGACTCACCACCCGGCACCGGGTGGCTCCAGATCGTCCAGCCGGGGACGTCCTGAGCGATCTCGGGGCTGGTCAGGCCCTCGTAGTCGCCGTAGAACCACTCGGCCAGGTCGTCGTCCAGCTGCGGCTCGTGCTCCCCGACGAAGCCGGCCAGCTCAGCCGTGTGCCGGGCCCGAAGCCGCGGGCTGCTCAGCACCAGGCCGAAGTCCGCTGGGTCCAGCTGGCTGGCGAGCTTGCGGGCCTGTTCATCGCCCCGCTCGGTCAGCGGCAGGTCCGTGACCGAGGTGTGTCGTCCGTTGGCGCTCCACTCCGTCTCGCCGTGCCTCACCACGTACAGCTCGGTCACGCGCGCACCCCCGCCACGTGCGCCATCGGCAGCCGGCCGTCGCGGACCGACCAGTGGCCGCCGGCCTCCAGCCGCTCCAGCAGCACCCGCTGCAGGCTGGTGACGTGCGGCAGCGCCGCGAGATCCACCTCGCCGCGGCAGGCGAAGGTGAAGAACAACGCGTCCTCGTCGCCGGGCATGGGCTCACCGTACAGGCGCCACCGGGACTGGAAGCGGGCCATGTTGGACGCCGGGTCCAAGGCGGCCGCCAGCTCCGGGTCCAGCAGCCAGCTCCGGCACCAGAAGTCGGTCACCGCCCGTTCGGGGAAGTGGGCCGGGAAGAAGCGCGCGGCGTCGTCGAAGGAGCGCTGCACAGCGGCCGGGTCGAGCGGCCCCGAGCGCGGGATGTGGGTGGAGCAGACCCGGCCCTCGTCCAGCAGCTCGAGGTTGAACTGCAGCCGGCCCAGCCAGTAGAGCGAGCCGCTCCAGGTGACGACGAGCCAGCCGTAGGTGTGCAGCCCGAAGCCGCCGAAGGTGAGCCGGTGGACGAAGACCTGCTGACCCAGCTCCTTCACCGTCGCGGCGCTCACCTCGACCGGTACCCCCCGCTCGCGGTGGAAGTCCTGCAGGTCCGACGCCGTGACCACGAGGGCCCACAGCGCCAGCACTCCCGGCCCGTGCGGGTCCGCCTCGGCGTCGTAGCCGGCGAACGGGTCGCCGCCGGGCTCCCCGGGGAAGCGTCCGACCGTGCCCCGGAGAGCCGCAGCCAGCCGGTCCACCTCGGCCACCTCCGCGGTGCTCCTGCGGAGGTGGTCGGCCACGCCCAGGGCGTCGCGGACGTCCTCGGGGCCCAACCCCAACCGGGTGAGCGCTCCACCCAGGTCCCGGTCGGCCAGCACCGCGCGCAAGTCCTGCATCCGGCCACCCTAGGAGGCGCTTCGCTGCCCGGCACGAGCAGGACCGTGACCGGGGGGCGGGTGCAGAATGGCCCCATGAGCGATCGCCAGCCCACCCTGCCGAACCGTCAGACCCCCTTCTCGGAGGCGTTCCGGCAGTTCATCGCCCAGGGCTGGTCGCCCTATGACCCGACCCTGCCGGAGCCGCTGCCCGCCTCCGTCCCCGCCCGGGAGCGACGAGACGCCGTCAGCGCCCAGTTCCCCGGCGAGCGGCTGGTGGTGCCGGCCGGCGGGCTGCGGGTGCGCTCCAACGACACCGACTTCCGCTTCCGACCGCACTCGGCCTTCGCGCACCTCACCGGCCTCGGCACCGACCGCGAACCCGACGCCGTGCTGGTGCTGGAGCCGACCGACGACGGGCACGAGGGCACCCTCTACTTCAAGCCGCGGGCCCCGCGGGACTCGGCCGAGTTCTACTCCGACGCCCGCTACGGCGAGATGTGGGTGGGTCTTCGACCGTCGCTGGAAGAGATGGCCGCACTCTGCGGGATCGGCTGCGCCCCGATCGAGGAGCTGCCCGACCAGATCCGCAAGAACGCCGACACCACCGCCGTCCGGGTGGTCACCGGGGTGGCCGACGGCGCCCTGGCCCAGGTGCTGGCCGAGGTCCGCGCCGACCTCGATGCCGAGGCGACCGAGGCGGCCGAAGCCGCCGACGTCGAGCTGGTCGTCGCCCTGAGCGAGCTCCGGCTGACCAAGGACGGCTACGAGGTCGACCAGCTGCGGGAGGCCTGCCGCCAGACCGCCGACGGCTTCACGGCCGTCGTCGCGGACTTGCCCGAGGCGCTGCGGCGGGGACGCGGCGAGCGCTGGGTGGAGGGCGTCTTCGGCCTGCACGCCCGCCACGTCGGCAACGCCGTCGGCTACGACACCATCGCCGCCGCTGGCGAGCACGCCTGCACGCTGCACTGGATCCGCAACGACGGCGACCTGCACGCCGAAGATCTGCTGCTGCTGGACGCGGGCGTCGAGCTGGACAGCCTCTACACCGCCGACGTCACCCGGACGCTGCCCGTGTCGGGGACCTTCACCCCCGCCCAGCGCCGCGTCTACGAAGCCGTCCTCGAGGCCCAGGAGGCGGGGATCGCCGCCGCCGTCCCCGGGGCGAAGTTCTCCGACGTGCACAAGGCCGCGGTCACCGTCATCGCCCGGCACCTGGAGGCCTGGGGCCTGTTGCCCGTGACGGCCGAGGAGTCACTCGCCGAGGAAGGCGGCCAGCACCGACGTTGGATGGTGCACGGCACCTCACACCACCTGGGCCTCGACGTGCACGACTGCGCGCAGGCCCGCAACGAGCGCTACCGGAAGGCCACGCTGGAGCCCGGGATGGTGCTGACCGTCGAGCCCGGGCTGTACTTCAAGGCCGACGACGAGCTGGTCCCCGAGGAGCTGCGCGGCATCGGCGTCCGGATCGAGGACGACATCCTCATCACCGCCGACGGGAACGAGAACCTGTCGGCGGGCCTGCCCCGAGGTGCTGGCGAGGTCGAGGCCTGGATGGCCGGGATCTGGGCCGGCTCGCCGCGCTGAGCCCGGATTCAGCGTCGCCAGGCCCGCAGGATGCCCTGCTCGCGCTCGACGAAGTCCGCAGCCTCGGTGGAGCCGGCCTGTTCGGCCCAGCGCCAGGTGTCGGCCGCCGTCTCCCTTGTGGGCCGGAAGATCAGCCCCGCGGCTGCGGCCCGCCGCGAGTCCACGGCGTCCTGGCAGATCTGGTCCTCCGGGTACCACAGCGGCCGGTCCTCCTCGTCGACGTCGATCAGCTGGCCGCGGAGCAGCTTCTCGTGCGCCACCTCGACCAGCTCGACATCGTCCGGTTCGGCACCCACGGCCTCCAGGCAGGCCCGCAGCACCGCCCGCAGGCTCTCGGCCCGGCCGGGTCCGACGGTGTTGAAGGTGCCACCCAGGCCGGCGGCCAGCAGCTGCGTCGACCAGCGGGCGATGTCTCGGGCGTCGGAGAACTGGACGGGGCGGTCCGGGTCGCCGGGCACCAGCACCCGGCGGGGCAGCCGGCCGTCCCGCGCGGCGGCCAGCCGGAGCGGCCAGTAGGTGAAGCGGCTGGACCGCGGGCCCACCATGATCCCGACGCGAGGGAACAGCGCCACCCCGTCGAAGGCCTCGCGCACGGCGGCCTCGCCGGCCAGCTTGGCCAGCGAGCGCTCCTGCAGCCGGTCGGTCAGCGGCTCGACGTCCGCTGCGCGCACCGGCGCTTCCTCGTCCGGCACTGCCGGACCGCCGGGGGCGTAGACGCTCATCCCCGACACGTACGCGTAGCCGCCGACGGCACCGGACAGCAGTCGGGCCGTGGTCCGGATCGCCGGTGCGCCCGGCGCGGTGTCGTTGAAGGTGTCGAAGACGCCGTCCCACTCCCGGCCCCGCAGCGCCGACAGGTCGCCCTGGCGGTCCCCGACCAGCACCTCGACGCCGTCGACGGGCGCCTTCCCCGAGCGGCTCAGCACGGTGACGTCGTGGCCCTGCGCCACCGCCTCGGCCACCGCGTGGTAGCCGAGGAAGCCGCCGCCGCCCAGTACGAGGAGCCGCATCAGCCGCGCCAACCGCGGACGGGGACGCCGGTCACGGCGGCCTGCAGCAGGTCGGGCTCCAGGATCGGGTAGGGAAAGGCCGACTCTGGTGCGCTGACCTCGTCGAGCCGTCGGACCTGCTCCGCGCTCAGCTCGACGTCCAGCGAAGCGACGTTGGACGCCAGCTGCTCCTGCGTCCGCGCCCCGACCAGGACGGTGCCCACCCCCGGTCGTCCGGCCAGCCAGGCCAGCGCCACCTGGCCGGGCGGGCGGCTGAGCTCGTCGGCGACCGAGCGCAGCACGTCCAGGACGTCGAAGTTGCGGTCGGTGAACTTGGAGTCCCCGAAGGGATTGGCGACGCTGAGTCGGCCGCCAGCCTCCTGCGGCGGCGCGTCGCGGGAGTAGCGGCCGCCGAGGAACCCGCCGGCGAGCGGACTCCAGGGCACCACACCCATGCCGAGCGCTCGTGCCGCGGGGACGTGCTCGCGCTCGACCGTGCGCTCGACGAGGGAGTACTCGACCTGCAGGGCCACCGGGGCGGGCAGCCCGTGGGCCTGCGCCAGCGTCGCGACCCGGGTGGCGAACCAGGCGGGGAGGTCTGACAGGCCGTAGTAGCGGATCCGGCCCGCCCGGACGAGGTCGCCGAACGCCTGCAGCACCTCCTCCGCCGGCGTGACGCCGTCCCAGACGTGCAGCCAGTAGAGGTCGACGTAGTCCGTGCCCAGCCGGCGCAGCGAGCCCTCGAGCGCCCGGAAGAGGTTCTTGCGGCCCGAACCGCCGGCCAGCGGGTTCGACCCGTCGGACCGGAAACCGTACTTGGTGGCCAGCACCACCCGGTCCCGCAGGCCGCGCTCGGCCAGCACCCGGCCCACCAGCTCCTCGCTGCGGCCCCCGGAGTACACGTCGGCCGTGTCGAGGGAGTTGCCCCCGGCGTCGACGTAGGCGTTGAGGATCCGGGCCGACTCCTCGTCGGGCGAGCCCCACTCGGTGTTGCCCATCGTCATGGTGCCGAGCGTGAGGGGGCTGACAGGAAGACCGGAGCGGCCGAGCGTCTGCAGGGAAGTCAGGGGCACAGGGTGATCGTGCCACCCGGCGCCTAGGCGAGAAGGAGGCTTTGCTGGTCGAGGGCGGCCGCCGACCGGTGGAGCCTCCTTCTCGAGGGCTGGAGCCGATGGCCTCCCACGCCTCAGCAGACGCTACTCGAAGGCGGCGGCGCGGGAGCCGGGAAGGGTCAGCAACATCTCCCGGGCCCGCGCGGCGACCTTGTGCTCGCAGAGCACCTCGTACTTGGTGGCCACCGTCTGGGTCACGGAGGTGAAGTCCCGCTTGCCCCGCGACATGGCGTAGCCGGCGGCGGCGAAGCCGATCCCGAGCACGATGCCGATCGCGAGGGCGGACAGCAGCAGCACGAGGAAGTTGTCCACCGGGACGAAGATCAGCAGCACCAGGGCCACCAGCAGACCCGTGGACACACCCGACTGCACACCGGCGAGGACGACCGTGCTCCAGGTGCGACGGCCCAGCACCCGCTCGACCGACTTGAGCTCGGTGCCGACGATGGCCAGGTTCTGCACCTCGAACTTCTCGTCCGCGAGGTAGTCCACGGCCTTCTGGGCGTCGGCGTAGCTGGAGTAGATCCCCACCGACTGGGGGAACTGGAGCTCGAAGATCGAACCGATGCCGCGCTGTTGGGGAATGCTCATCTGCCCTCCTGAGGCTGTCGGGGCAAATCTAGCGCCAGCACCTGAGTGTTGCCTTGTGCTGATCGGCGCCGGTTCTCAGCGGCGCCAGTCGGCGAGGGTGACCACCAGCGTGTTCTCCACCGGCCGCGGCGTGGGACCGCGGTGGTTGCTGATCATGGCGAAGACGTAGCGCCGGCCGTCGCGCCCGGTGACGTAGCCGCTCAGCGAGGTGACCCCGGTGAGGGTGCCTGTCTTGGCGTGCGCGTTGCCGGCGGCACGGGTGCCCCGCATCCGGGTGCTCAGGGTTCCACCCACCAGCCGGCGGCTGTCCCCCGCCACGGGCAGGGCCCGGTCGAAAGCGGCGAACCACGGCTCCCGGCGCACCTTGTGCAGGGTGCTGGCCAGGGCCCGCGCGGTCAGCGTGTTGCGTCGGGTGAGGCCTGAGCCGTCGGTCAGCGAGACGCCCGTCATCGGCACCCCGATCCTGCGCAGGTAGCCGGTGGTGACGGCGAGCCCCGCCTTCCAGCTGCCGGGCTGCCCGGAGCGGGCCGCCATCGCCTTGGTCAGCGCCTCGGCGTGGGTGTTGTTGCTGAGCTTGAGGAACGGGACCAACAGGTCCGCGAGCGGCATCGAGGTGTCGCGGGCCAACCGGGTGCGCGAGCTGGGGGTGGCCATCGCCACCGTGCCGCCCTGGACGGTGACACCCACCTTGGTCAGCTCGGCGTGGAACACGGCCGCGGCGTAGAGCTCGGGCCGGTGCACGGTGACCAGGGTGCTGGCGGTCTGCCGGCCCAGGGGCACCCGGCCGGAGACGGTGATCGTGTTCGAGCCGTGGCTGCGCCGGGCCGAGAAGGTGCTGGAGCTGGCGGACGACCCGGTGGTGGTCTGGTTGAGGATCCGCACGTACTGGGCGGCGGCTGCCGGCGTCGTCATGATCTTGGCCTGGCCGCCGGGCCGACCGGGCGCGTAGTTGACCAGCACGGTGCCCGCGTCCAGGTCAGCGTTCGGGGCGACGGTCAGGGCCGAGACCTCGGCGGCGTAGTAGTCGTCGGCGTATCCGGTCGACCACCCCGGGTTGTAGCGCTGGGCGTCGAAGGAGGTCGAGTCGACCGCCAGGGGCCCGGTCACCCGGGTGATGCCCGCCGCCCGCACCTGCTGGGCAAGGCTGCGGTAGTCGGACTGCCGCGTGGTGGGGTCGCCGTAGCCCTTGAGGTAGAGCCGGCCCTGGACGGCTCCCCGCACGACGGCGGCGCGGCGGAACACCTCCGTCTTGAACCGGTACCCCGGCCCGAGGGTCTCCATCGCCGCGGCGGCGGTCAGCACCTTGGTGTTGGACGCCGGGATCAGCGCCCGACTGCCCCAGCGGCTGTAAAGCTGGGCCCCGCTGCCGGCATCCAGCACCACCGCGGCGCTCGACGCGCGCTGCACCCGGGAGTCGGCCATCACCTTCGTCAGCTGCGTGACCAGCGCCGGGTCAGGGCTGACCGCGACCGCCGGCGTGGCGGATCCGGCGGTCAGCGCCACCGCGGCGACGGTGACGAGGAGGACGGCTCCGGCGCGGCGGACCGGGCGGGGGGATCGGGCGGGTCGGGCGAACGGGATCGGACGGACGTGCGGCACGCGGACTCCTGGGCTCGGCCCCGAGCCGGCCCAGCGTAACCGTCAGCCCGACGCACCGCCAGGGTCTTGGGGTCCGGGCCGGAACGCGCAGAACTCGTTGCCTTCCGGGTCGGCCAGCACGTCCCAGCCGTTCTCGTCATCCACGCCGCGAAGCAGCGTGGCGCCGGCCGCGAGCAGGTCCTCGGTGCGCCCCCAGACGTCCCAGTGGACGCGGTTCTTGACCGTCTTCGGCTCGGGCACCCGGTTGAAGACCAGGTCCCACGGCACCCCCGCGCCGCCCTCCACCCACCAAAAGGGTTGCCCCGGTTCGGTGCCGGCGATGCCGGCGAGGCGGTCCGCCCACCAGCGGGACAGCAGCTCCGGGTCCGCGGCGTCGACCACCAGCTCGTACAGCCGATAGCCGGGCAGCTCCGTCGGGGGGCGGACGAAGGCGCACAGCTCAGCACCGTCCGGGTCGGCCAGCACGGTCCACGGCTGGTCGTCGGCCAGCACCGTGGCCCCGCGCCGCACCAGATCCTGCACGGCGGCCACGTGCACGTCGAGGTGGACGCGGTTCTTGACGGTGTGCGGCTCGGGTACCGGGTTGACCCAGACGGCGCGCTCGTCGACGTCGTCTCTGAGCAGGAACACCCCGCCTTCGCGGGCGGTCACCCCCAGCCCGAGCACCGGGCCCCAGAAGGCGGCCGCTCCCGCCGCGTCCACAGCGTCGACGCACAGGTCCTTGAAGACGACGTGCCCTGCGGCCTCAGGGCGACTCACGGCTCACCCCCGCTCCGCTGCCGCCGGGGTGCCAGGCTCCGCTGCGCATCCCGGCACCCTAGTTCGGCCTAAGATCAACCGCCATGCGGGCCCTGCTGATGACCGCGCCCGGCCGGGCCCAGGTCGACGACGTCGCGGCCCCACGGGCGCGGGGCGGCGAGGTCGTCGTCGAGGTGGAACGGGCCGGGGTCTGCGGCACCGACGTCGAGCTGTTCGACGGCACCTTGGCCTACGTCCTCGACGGCGCCACCCGCTACCCGATCCGGCCAGGGCACGAGTGGTGCGGCCGGGTCCGCGTCCTGGGTGCCGGGGTGGACCGCAGCTGGCTCGGCCGCCGCGTCGTCGGGGACACCATGCTGGGCTGCGGCCGCTGCCAACGCTGCCGCGCCGGGGCGCACCACGTCTGCGCCGATCGGACTGAGATCGGCGTCCGCGGTGATCAGCCGGGCGCGCTGGCCGAGCGGCTGGCCCTGCCGGCCACCGCGCTGCACCCCATCCCCGAGCAGCTGTCGCCGGCCGCCGGGGCGCTGGTCGAGCCCGGCGGCACCGCGCTGAGGGCGGTCCGGGCCGCGCACCTGGACGGCGGCGAACGGGTGCTGGTGCTGGGGGCCGGCACGATCGGGTTGCTCTGCGCGGCCTTCGCCGCTGTGCACGGCGCCCGGGTCAGCGTCGCCGACCCGCGGCCGCAGACCCTCGCGCTGGCTGGGGAGTTCGGGGCGACGGGCGTCGACCCTGCCGACCTCACCGACGACTCGGCCTTCCACGTCGTCGTCGACGCGAGCACCGGGGCAGGCAGCCCGGCGGCCGCAGTCCGGCTGGCCGAGCCGGGCGGCCGGGTGGTCCTGATCGGGCTGTCCCGCACCCCGAGCACGCTGGACAGCCGGGACCTGATCTACAAGGACCTGCAGGTGACCGCTCTGCTGGGGGCCTCGGCCGGACTCGACGGGGCCATCGCCTGGTTCGCCGCCGGGGAGGTCGTGCCGGATCCGCTGGTGGCCGCCGTCGTCGGGCTGGACGAGGTGGCGGCCGTGCTGGCGGGCGAGCGGCCGGCCGGGGCGGGCCCCGGGCCGAAGATCCAGGTGGACCCGCGCGTGCGCTCCTGAGCGGGGCCCTCCCGCCCCGGGCTGCCTGGTTGATAATCGACCCGTGGCACCCTCCAGCGCGACCTCGGTCTTCATCTCCCGCATCCGGGGTCTGCCGGTCCTCGACGGTGCCGGCGACCAGGTCGGCAAGGTGCGCGACGTCGTCATCCAGCGCCGGGCAGCCGGTCGACCGCCGCGGGTGAAAGGTCTGGTCGCCGAGCTGTTCGCCCGGCACCGCATCTTCGTGCCGATGACCTGGGTGATGCGGGTCGACGCCGTCCAGGTGGTCATCACGGGCCCGGTCAACACCCGCCGCTTCGAGCGCCGGGAGTCCGAGATGCTGGTCATCGACGACCTGTTCGACCGCACCGTGCAGCGGCTCGACCAGCCCGGCCCCGCCGTCATCTTCGACGTCGCCATGCGGGCGGCTCGCAGCCACGACTGGGTGCTGTCGGAGGTGGCGCTGCGCGAGGTCGTCAAGGCGTCGCGGTTGGTCCGCCGCGGCCACACGAGCATCGTCGACTGGTCCGAGGTGGACATGCTCCGGGTCGAGCACGGCCAGGGCACCGAGCAGCTGATCGCGCAGATGGAGGACATGAAGCCGGCCGACGTGGCCCGCGAGCTGCACGACATGTCCCCCGAGCGGCGCGCCGAGATCGCCTCCGCACTGGACGACGGACGGCTGGCCGACGCCCTGGAGGAGCTGCCCGAGGACGAGCAGGTCGCGCTGATCACCGTGCTGGACACCGATCGCGCCGCCGACGTGCTCGAGGAGATGGACCGCGACGACGCTGCCGACCTGATCGCCGAGCTGGCACCTGAGCTGGCCGAGGCGCTGCTGGCCCGGATGGAGCCCGAGGACGCCAAGGACGTCCGGCGGCTGCTCAACTACGCCGAGTTCACCGCGGGCGGGATGATGACCCCAGAGCCG
>JAABUN010006232.1_pt1 | contig 13923 bp, 16 predicted proteins | sample 5559311 | NCBI WGS metagenome assembly JAABUN01 (sample SAMN10711877, study PRJNA513370) | rock metagenome | isolation source: Antarctica rocks | place: Antarctica: Victoria Land, Siegfried Peak sud | reverse complement strand
AAAAGCAGGGCGCCTGCACGGTCGTCATGGAGGCGTGCGGGGCGGCTCACCATTGGGGCCGCGCGCTGACCGACCTTGGACATACGGTGAGGCTGGTCGCGCCTGAGGCGGTCAGGCCGTTCGTGAAAAGGGGCAAGAAGAACGATGCTGCCGACGCCGCCGCGATCTGCGAGGCCGCCTCCCGGCCCGGCGTGACGTTCGTGCCCATCAAGAGCTTGGAGCCCCATGAATTCAGGTTCCAATGGTTTGTCTCATGCAACTGGAGTATCGAGGATGCGCATAATCTGCTTGGAGGAGCACGTGGTCGATCAGGTGGTCGCTTCCGCGGTTAAGGACGCCTCCGCTGCCGAAGTGCCATACGTAGCGGACGTTGGAAGCCGTTACCAAGATGATCCCGCTCGCGAACCAGCGGACCGTCCTCGACTGATGTCCCTCCGGGAGAGCATGAAGGCAGCGACCGAACCGTTGTCTGTCCGCGTGGCGGCGATGGACGAAGCCGCAATTGATTGCCAGGTGATCTCACTGACCAACGAACCGCAACTTGCCGCGCAAGGTGACGCGGTCGATCTGGTTCGCGGAGCGAACGACCGGTTGGCCGAAGCCGTTGCCAAGTATCCAAACCGGTTCTCCGCTTTCTTCACTTTGCCCTGGCAAAATCCGGAGGAGGCGGTACGCGAGGCCGAGCGCTGTGTACGAAAGCTCAACTTGCCGGCAACAATGCTGATGGGACGGCCGAATGGCGAGCATTTCGTCGATGACGCCTGCTTCGAGCCGGTACTAGCCAAGTTAGCCGAACTCGACGCGCCTCTTTACATCCATCCAGGTCCGCCGCTCCATGCGGTGCAGCAGCCTTATTACGGTGGATTTAATCCCGATCTGACGGCGCGGCTGTCGCTGTTTGGCTGGGGCTGGCACCACGAGGCTGGAATACAGGTCGTACGCTTGATCCTTTCGGGCGCGCTCGATCGTCACCGCGGCCTCAGGATCATCAGTGGTCACTGGGGTGAGATGGTGCCGTTCTTCCTCCAGCGCATGGACGACACCATGCCGCCGGCTGTCACCGGCCTCGCAAGGACGATCGGCGACACCTATCGCGAGCAGGTATGGGTCGGACCAAGCGGCATGCTCAACACTCCGCACCTCATGTTCATCCGCGAAGTGCTCGGAATTGAGCGCATCGTGTTCTCGGTTGACTATCCATATCTGACGATGAGCGGAGCGCGGGACTGGCTGGAGAACCTGCCGATTCCCGATTCGGAAAAGGAAGCGATCGCCTTCCGGAATGCGCAAACGCTATTGCGGCTTTCCTAAAAAGCGGTGGCTCTTATTGGGTTCCGGTGGGGGGTGGTTGACCAGCCCCCATCTCTGGTCCGGGCGCTATGTGACTTTTCGGGCTTGTTCAGGGGTCACTCCATAGGACGGGCACGATTGCACGGTTCGTGGAACGGGTCAGGAACATTGACACTGGATGGGCTGTCTCAGTTGATCTAGAGCCGCCCGATTAATAACAACCCTTTGATTTTACTGAGGGCTGTCTCGACCCAAATAAACTTTAGTCCAATTGGGACGACAATTGTTTTCTGTAGCGATCATGGAATGATTGTTGAATTTCTCATCTTATATCAAAGGCTCTGGTGTCGAACCGTGCTATCCTGCCCGTTATATGGCGTACCCCCGTCACGGCGGAACTGCGCCTGCTCGAACAGTCCGAAGTCGGGGATGCCGGCGTCGCCTGATGGGTGGTGCAGGCAGAACACCCGTGGACGGAGCTGGCCGCCGACGCCGTTCAGCAGCGCCCCAAGGGCAGGATAGTAGCTGGTTTCCGCTGTTCCGGCCTTGAGCGCCCGAACACGGCGGACATCATCAAGATACACGTCGAGGAGCGAATCAGTTGGCATCGGCCCTAGTGTCGCACTGGTCGGTGCAGCAGCCTATCGTGCTCCGAAGCGGCCCTACTCTGGGTGTATGGCCTCCAAACGTGGGTTTAGAGTTCATACAGCCATCGTGAACGGCCGCCCTCGGCTCTTATCGGACGGAGCAGCCTGTGCTGGCTCGTAGCGGGTCCGCCCGAGCCAGGGTATCACGCGAGGGCTTGCCGCTCACCTCGGTGAGCGGGATCGAAGGGGGGACACAGCCGATGCCTGAAAGCGCTAGTCCGTCCGCAGAACGCCGTCCTGCCCGGATCGAGCCGGACGAACGCCTCGTTGTGCTTGCCCGAACGATGCACGCGCATGGTTCAGGATTGGAAACGGAGTGGAAGAACGCCGCCACCAACGGGGTCAGCTTCGGGGAGGCATATCTTGGGCGATCGCTTTACCGGCACCGCTCCGTTTTCCAAGGTTCTTCGGACGCGCCCGTATGGAGCCATCTCGAACTGAGCTACTTCCGTGACATTGTTCCTGTTTGCGCCATTCAGGAGCTGGTTTTCAACCACTCAGCCGATACGCACCTGCTCCGAGCGGAAATCCTTCTGACCACCCCCTCGGCTTTCGTGATGCCGCGAGGCTGGCAGGGCTCGACGGATCGGCCTGGACGGCAGGCGTCGCTGGAGTACATCGACGTGCGACCGGCGTACCTCGGCGAATACCGGGATATCATGCGGGAGTACATCGGCCCTGCCGCTGCGAAGCTTGTCGGGGCGGACAGGATCGGGACGTTCAGGGCCATGGAAACGGCGGCGGTGCTTCATCACCACCCTTCGCTGAATACCGACTGGAACCAGCTCCATCTGTGCGAGGTGGATGTTGGCAGCTTCAAGGGGTTCGGGCAGGAGTTCGATGCCGCGCTCCGGGAGATTTCACCTGATGGCGGCTTTGCGGGCGTATTCGCTGGTCTTGACCGCATGCGCACGATCCCCCGATGGACATTCAATGAGCCTGTGGTCGAGGCAGATATCGCAGTCGGACAGCTCGGCGCGGCGAAGCGGGTCCCTTGATGCAGGACGGCTATACGGCCATTGAGGCCAGGGGATCGCTCCGAACCAACGGCCTGCCATCCTCGCAGTCCGCTTACGTGCTGTACCACCTCGTCTACGGGTCATCTGATTAAGTGGTACAGGTCGGTCGGACGCCTGTCTGCTCACGCCCACCATGTTGGAACCATAAAGGCGACGAGCAGAAAACCCAGCACGGCGTTGATCACCCGTCATTGCTGCCCGGTCTGCTGCAGCCGGCAAGGGACAGACCTCAAGCGGCCGTGGCCGCTGCGCCGTGCGGCCCGAACTCCTGGATGGCAGCGTCAATGAAGCTGCGCAACTTCGGGGTTTGACGGCGGTCGGCAAGGTAAAGCAGGTGCATCGGCCGGGACGGTGCCTCGAAGTCGTGCAGCACCCTGACGAGGTGCCCCGCCGCAAGCGCCCCGCGCGCCAGGTCCGCCGCGATGAGGACGACGCCGAAGCCGTCCAGGGCAGCCGACAGCAGCGCCGTGGTGTCGTTGATCCGCAGGTGGCCTCGGACGTGGACGTCGTGAATCCGGCCCTCGCGGACGAACCGCCACTCCGTCACGACCGAGCCGGACCAGGACGCGTATCCCAGACACTCGTGGCCCTTCAGGTCAACCGGCGTCACCGGCGTTCCTCGTTCGCGCAGGTAGGCGGGGGACGCACACGCGACGAGACGGAACGGAGACAGCCCGCGGGCCATCAAGCCGGAGTCGGCCAGCGGGCCAATGCGGAACACGGCCTCGTATCCCTCCTCGACCAAGTCCACGTAACGGTCGGTGAGCACGAGATCGATCTCCACGTCCGGATGGCGCCGTAGATATCGGGTGACCAATGGGACGAGGCTGTGCGCGCCGAAGGTCACTGGTGCGTTGACCCTCAGCCGCCCGCGCGGCGCCGCCCTGGCCTCGTGCGCCAAGGAATCCGCCGCTTCGGCTTCTGCCAGCACCAGCTTGCAGCGCTCGTGGTAGGTCCGGCCGATCTCCGTCAGGCTTTGGCGCCGTGTGGTCCTGTTGAGCAGGCGCGCGCCCAGGCGGGTTTCGAGGAACGCGACGTGCTTGGCCACCATTTGCGGGGAGATGCCGAGCGCGGCAGCGGCCGTGGCGAAGGAGCCAGCGTCCGCTGCTTTCACGAACGCAGCCATGCTCGCCAGCCGATCCATTCCTTACTCCTGGTACCGAGACCCACCTCCAGACCGCTATTTATCACTGAGCTGCGATAAGTCACCTGTGAGCCGGATGGCAACCAAGTTCGGAAGGCAAGCTCGGACATGCGGATCGGCAACGAAGTTGGACTGGTAGAATGCGCTGCGGCCGCACGCCAGCTTGATGCCAGCACAGAGGAGATGGCCCCATGAAAATCGGAATCATCGGCTCAGGCAACATCGGCGGAGCGCTCACGCACCAGTTCCGCGCCGTTGGGCATGAGGTCAGCATCGCCAACTCGCGTGGCTCCGCGTCGCTCGCGGATCTCGCCCGCGAGACGGGCGCGCATGCCACGTCCGTGGAGGAAGCGGCGCGCGGCAAGGACGTCGTCGTCGTCGCGGTTCCGCTCAACCGTATCGGCGACCTGCCGCCGGGGCTGCTTGCCGACGCGCCGGTTGTCGTCGACACCAGCAACTACTATCCGCAGCAGCGTGACGGACGCATCGGCGACATCGAGGCGGGCGTTCCGGAAAGCCGGTGGGTTGAGCAGCATCTCGGCCGCCCCGTCGTCAAGGTGTTCAACTCGATCATCGCGCCGCACCTGCTGGAGAACGGCAAGCCCGCCGGCACCGCCGGCCGCATCGCACTCGCGGTCGCCGGCGACGATCCGGATGCGAAGGCCACGGTCATGCGCCTCGTCGGCGAGATCGGCTTCGACACCGTCGATGCCGGCACGATCGAAGAGTCGTGGCGCCAGCAGCCGGGTTCGCCGGGCTACCTGAAAGACTACGATGTCCAGGGCGTGCGCCAAGCACTCGCCGAGGCTCGCCGCGACCGTACCGCGGAGTGGCGCGCAACGCCGAACAGTCCCGGCACCTTCGCGTCGCCCGCCTGAGGCAGGAAGAGGATGATCTCCCTGTCGCGTCGCGCTTTCATACCGGCCGCAACGGCAGCGCTGGTTGGCGCTTCTATAGGGCCCGCCACGTCCCAGGTGAATGACCCCCGGCCTCCGACCGTGGACACGTCGAACCCGCGCGAGATCGCGGCCGGCGTATGGGTCATCGGGGATCACCGCACCTGGCTGGTGCCCAACATCGGCATCATCCTGGGCACCGACGCCGCCCTGGTGGTGGACACCGGGCTGGGGCCGGCCAACGGCGAGCGGGTGCTGGACCTCGCCCGGCGCCTCGCCGGCCCGCGCCGCCTGCTGCTCACCGTGACCCATTTCCATCCGGAGCATGGCTACGGCGCCCAGGCGTTCCGGCCCGATGCGACGATCATCTACAATCGCACCCAGCGTGACGAGCTGCGGGAGAAGGGAGAGGGCTACGTCGGCCTGTTCCGGCAAACGCAAAGCAAGGCCGCGGCGGACGCGCTGGACGGCACGAAGATCGTCATGCCGCACGTCGTGTATGACGGGCCGAGCGCACAGATCGACCTGGGTGGCCGCATGGTGGAGCTTCGCAACCTGGGGCACCGCCCACTCGCGCGGCGACCAGGTCGTCTTCTTGCCCCAGGAGCGCATCCTGTTCGCCGGCGACCTCATCGAGGAGCGCATGTTCCCGATCTTTCCGTGGTTCCCGCCTGGCGACGTGGACGTGGACAGCGCGCGGTGGGTCGAGGTCTTGAGGGGGTTCGAGTACTTTAACCCGACCGTGATCGTGCCAGGCCATGGCGACTTGGGGGATTTCCGGATTGCCCGAAATCTTGCGGCCCACATTGAGTTTGTCGGGCAGGAGGTCCGCGCGTTCCGGCAAGCCGGGCGGGCACCGGACCAGATCATCGCCGAACTCAAGCCAAGGATCATTGCCGCCTACCCCGGCTGGGAGAACCCCAACCTCCTTGACTGGGAGATCGGATACTTCGCCGCCCAGCCGACGTGATCCAGGGGTCGTGAGATGAAAGCGCTGGTCCCGCGAGGCGCGGCATCTTCCTGCGCCGTCCTTCCCCTTCTGCTTTGAGGTCCACCATGTTTGAACGCCGCCTCCTGCTTTGGGCCGCCATCGGCTCCGTCGTGACGCCTGCTGCTGGCCTTGCCCAAGCAACGCCGCCTCCGGCCGCGCGCCTGAATGAGCTTGGGCCGGAGGCGCAGGCCATCGCGCAGCGCGTGGGCCTGTGGGATGTGACGGAAACCGTTTGGGACCGTCCGAGTGCTGCACCCGTCACGACAACGGGCCTTGTTGCCGAGCGGCGCATGATTGGCTCGGCGTTGCAGGAAATCCTACGCCCGGCGGATGACACGGATGGCCGGGACATCAAGCGGATGGACTACCTGCGCTTCAACCGCGTGGAAGGCCGGTGGGACTACGTCTCGATGGAGATGCGCGCCGCGGTCGGGATCATGCCGGCGTGGAGCTTCGACCGCGGCGAGGGCGGCAGGATAGACCTCGCCTTCGCGCCCTTCGCGGTGCCCACTGGCGAGGGGGACGTGATCGGCCAGATGCTGCGCATGACACAGACCATCGCCACCCAAGGGCCTGACTGGGACACCAAGGACCAGTTCTTTCTGCTGGCCGATGGCACCGGCACGAAGTGGCTGGCCCACCGCTACGCCTACAAGCGCCGGGCGTGACCGTTGGCGTGCGCGCAGCGGGAAAGCAGGGCCGACGTCATGCTGGCCCGCTCAGCCCAGCCCAGCACCACCAGCGTCGCCGCTGTCCGGGGAGCCCCATGATGCCATCGCATTCAAGATCATGCCTTGGCAGGCGCTTCGCCGGCATGGGCATGGCTGTCGCCTGCCTACTTGGGCCTGTCTCGGCAAGCCCGGCCCACGCGCAGCTGATGGTGATCGGAGTGGATCGCAAGTTCGACGGCGCCGGCGGAAAACGCGATACGCTTGAACCCGGTCATGATAAGCTTCTCGTGTTCGATCTCAAGGACCCTGCGGCACCTGCGTTGATCGGCGAGCTTGCGCTTGAGAACTCGCTTGTCGGTCCGCCCACTAACCTCGCGATCACGCCGGACCAGGGCTTGGCGCTGGTCGCGAACGCCGTGCACGCGAAGCGCAAGACGGACGGGCCGGGGTGGGAGAACACCCCGGCCGACGAGGTGTTCGTGGTCGACTTGGCAGCGCGGCCAATCAGGCTGGTTGACACGGTGAAAGTGGGTGCCCAGCCGTCCGGCCTCGCCATCGACCGAACCGGGAGGTTTGCCCTTGTCGCAAACCGGGTGGGCAAGTCGGTGACGGTGCTCTCGATCCGCGGCAAGAGCGTCACCGTCACCGACACGCTCCCGATGGGCGACGTGGTCAACGCGGTTGCGATCACACCGGATGGCCGCCACGCGCTCGCGACCAAGCTTCTCGCCCACAAGGTCGCACAGCTTTCCCTCAGCCCCGAGGGCAAGCTGACCGATGACAAACAGGACCTGCCGGTTGGGCTCTACCCTTGGAACATCGCAATCACGCCAGAAGGCAAGCGCGCGCTCGTCAACAACTTCGGGACCCCGAGCGGCTCGGACGGCAACGCCGACAGCGTGACAGTCATCGACTTGGCAAGCGAGCCGCCGCGGGTAGTACAGCATGTAACCGTCGGCGACGCGCCCGAGGGGCTTGCCATCAGCCCGTTGGGCGACCTAGCGGTCGTGACCCTGTTGCAGGGGAGCTACGACGCGCCGCCCGGCACGTGGTATCGCCGCGACAACGGCAGCGTGCAGATGCTCAGCCTCACGGCTCAAGACGTGTCCGTGGTGGGCACGAGCGAGGTCGGCCCTTTGCCTGAAAGCGCGGGCATGTCACCGGACGGCCGGTTTGTCTATGTTGGCAATTACGGGAGCAGCACGCTCTCGATCCTGGCCATCGGCGCAAACGGAATTGTTACCGGGCGGCACGACATGCCGCTACCCGGGCCACCGGCGTCGCTGCGCGTCGTCGGGCAGTGAGGGTGAACAACCAGTTCTTCCTGTTGACCAACAGGCACCGGTACGAAGTGGCTCGCCCACCGCTACGCCTACAAGCGCCGGCCGTGACGGCTCGGCCGCCGCAGCGCGGGAGGCTGCGATGGAGGTGAGGCTGGACGGACGGGTCGCGCTGGTCACGGGGGGCAGCACGGGCCTTGGCCTGGCCATCGCCGTCCGCATGGCCGCGAGCGGGGCGGACGTTGCCATGCTCGCGCGCCGGGTGGACGTGCTGGATGAGGCGCGGGCGACCGTGGCGGCGACGGCCCGGGGCCGGGTCCACGTCGTTTCCTGCGACGTGTCCCGGGCCGACGAGGTGACGAGGGCACACAGGGAGGTCGTGCGGACGCTTGGGCCGGTGGACATCCTGGTCAACAACGCGGGCACATCCCAGGTGGGCGCGTTCGCGTCCATCACCGATGAGGTGTGGCAGGCCGACTTGGACCTCAAGCTGTTCGCGGCCATACGACTGGCGCGGCTGGCCTGGCCGGGGATGGCGGAGCGGCGCTGGGGGCGGATCGTCAACGTGCTTAACAGCCTCGCCAAAGCGCCCAAGGCTGGCACCGCACCGACTGCGGTGTCCCGCGCCGCGGGCCTGGCGCTGACCAAGGTGCTGGCCGGCGAAGGGGCGGTCAGCAACATCTTGGTGAACGCATTGCTCGTTGGGCTGATTGAGAGCGACCAGTGGGTGCGCCGGGCGCGGCAGGAGGGCCAGCCTTACGAGGCGCTCCTGGCCGGGATGGCGGCGGGCATCCCCTTGGGCCGTGTCGGCACGGCGGAGGAGTTCGCCAACGTGGCATGCTTCCTGGCGTCCGACCTGGCCGGCTACGTCACGGGCACGGCCGTCAACGTGGACGGCAACCTGTGCCCGGTCACGTAGGCTTGCCGGCCCTGACTGGCTTCCTCTGCGTGCGCGCCCGTCGGCGAACCTTGGCAGCCCTGTGCCTCGCGTTGCCCATGGCAGGTCCGGCATGGGATGCCAGGGCCGCGTCGCTGGTCAGCGCGCCGTTCGGCACGACGTTGGATGGCACGCCCGTCACCCGCTACACCATGGCTACGGGCGGCGGCGTGAGCGTGAGCTTCATGAGCTACGGCGGTGCTGTCACCGACGTGACAGCGCCGGACCGGCAAGGCCGCCACGGGCATGTCGTGCTCGGGTTCCCGACGCTGCGCGATTATGAAACCAAGGGTGCGGACGGCGGGCTGTACTTCGGCGCAATCCTGGGACGCTATGCCAACTGGATCGCCCGGGGCCGCTTCACGCTGGACGGCCACGAGCACCAGCTTTCCCTTCCCTATCCCCCGCACAGCATCCACGGGGGCAAGCAGGGGTTTGACAAGCGGGTCTGGGCCGTGCAGCCCCAAGCCACGGCGGATGAAAGCGTCAGCGCGCGGCTGACCTACACCAGCCCCGATGGCGAGGAAGGCTATCCCGGCACGCTGCGGGTGGCCGTCACATATACCCTGTCCGACGACGGCGCGTTCACCATCCGGTACGAGGCCATGACCGACAAGCCGACGGTGCTCGCCCTGTCCAACCACATGAACTTCAACTTGGCTGGTGCCGGCTCGCCCGGCGGCGTGCTCGGGCAGGTGCTGATGGTGCGTGCCGACAGGTATTTACCCCTCGACAAGAGCCAAATCCCGCTCGGACACCCCGCTCCCGTCGCAGGCACTCTGTTCGACTTCCGCACGCCGGCTGCGATTGGCGCGCGCATCCACGACAAGAACGAGCAACTCGCCATCGCGGACGGCTACGACCAGTATTGGGTGCTGGACAAGCGGGGCGATCCCGCGCAGCCGCAGCTTGCCGCGCGCGCCTACGACCCGGGAAGCGGGCGCACGCTGGAATGCTGGACCACCGAGCCAGGCGTGCAGATCTACACTGCCGGCTTCTTCGACGGATCCTATAGTGGCACCGGGGGCCGCTACGGGAAGTATGCCGCCTTCACGCTGGAAACCCACCACTACCCGGACAGCCCGAACCATCCCGCCTTCCCAACAACGGAACTCAGGCCGGGACAAGTGTTCAGCAGCACGACGATTTTCCGCTTCGGCATACAAAGGTAGCTGTCCGCCAAACCAACCCTGGCGGACAGCAGGCCGCTCGTGTCTGACAGGAGGCCAGCCTCAAGTGCCCCCGGACAGCTCGCCCTGACCTTCTTTGTAAGCTTGTTGGTGTTCTACCTGTTGATGAGGCGGCTTCCGACGCTGCTCAACACCGCGGGACAAACCCCGAAATCGGCCTCGTTGATCGCATTGATGCTGCCGGTTGGCAGCCTGGTTGGCGCCATCGGCGGCCGCGACGTAGCACGACACCAGATGAGGATTTCAGCGGCGAACTGAGCGCTGGCGCTGACTTCCGGTTCTTGCAGGTCAGAGCTACCCGCCGTCCTTCTCCGACTGCTCTCGCCGCATGCTCTTCAGCAGGTCAGCCGAAGTCCGCAGGCCGTCCCGCTCTCCCGGGTCAAGCTCCAGCTCGATGACCCGCTCGACGCCGTTCTTGCCCACGACGCAGGGTGTTCCGAGGTAGACGCCCTCAATGCCGTACTCGCCCTGGAGCAGGGCGGAGACCGCAAGGACGGCATGCTCGTTGCGCAGCACCGCTTCGCAGATGCGCTGCACGCACAGGCCGATGGCATAGGCCGTGTGCCCCTTGCGCTTCACCACTTCCGGCGCGGCGCGGCGCACCTGATCGAGGAGGTCGCCGTAGTCCGGCAGCGCCCGTGTGCCGGGGTAGCGCCCGAGCGCGACCCCCGCGACCCGTGCGCCGCTCCAGACCGCGATCTCCGAGTCCCCGTGCTCCCCGATGATGTAGGCGTCCACCGCGCGCGGCTCGACGCCCAGCTCGTCCGCGAGCAGCCCGCGCAGGCGTGCCGTGTCGACGAGCGTTCCGGTCCCGATTACCTGCCCTGCCGGCAGCCCGGACACCTCCTGCGCAACCTGCGCGAGGATGTCCACGGGGTTCGACGCCACCACGAGGACCCCAGCGAAGCCCTCCGCCTTGAGCTTGCCGACGATGTCGCGGATGATCTCGACGTTCTTCGACAGCAAGTCGAGGCGCGACATGTCCGGGCCGCTGGTCGCCTCGCCGGCCGTCACCACGACGATCGAACTCCGTGCGGCCTCGGCGTAGTCCCCGTTGATAACCTTGATCGGCGACTTCATCGGGACCGCGACGGCGTGCTCCAGGTCCATCACCTCGCCTTCGGTCTTCTCCTCCGACTGGCCGACAAGCACCAGTTCCCGGATGAAGCTGCTCTGGATCAGGGCATAGGCGCTCGCCATGCCGACCCGGCCGCAGCCGATGATGCAGACGCGGTTCGCGTGCGTCGCGGACGCCGACGTGTCCGTTGATGCGCCGCTGTTGGTCTGGCTGGAAGCGTCCATGTCAGGTTCATGATCCCGTCGTCCGGCCGGGAGGGCCGGAACAGCTTAAGCAAATGAGGCAAGCGGAAAGAGGCCGGCACTGACAGCAGGGCGACGCGGTTATTCCTAAGCCAACACTGAGCGCCCGCTTCGGTGCGGAGGCCATCGTGGCATGGAACGCCGGCCCGGGCAGGCAGGGGCAGATCAACCTGTCCCGCCGTCCACCGGCTTGCCGCTGTTCGCCTGTTCCAGCAATTCGTCCACGGTCAGCCCAGCCGGCGTTGAACCTGTAAGCGAGCCGTCGCCAGTGTCCTGGTGCGCCTCGTCGGTAGGTGCCCCCTGGCCGGTATGGGCCTTGTCCGCCGTGGGCTTGGCCACGTCGGATGGGGTCGCATCCGCATCATCCTTGCTTCCGCTCATCACTGCTTCTCCTTTGGATCGGGCCGTTGGCCTGTGCGGCCAACGGCCCTGTTAGGCTACCAGGCGGGACCGGCCGCCGCTGCCACGATGTCGCTGACCGCAAAATGCACATAGGCTAGTACGGCATCCGGTATGCGTTCGCTCTCCGGCATGTTGCGCACAGCGAGGCTATGGATCCTTGGCTCCCTGCCCATGACTGCTGCGGCCTCGGCCAGCTTGCTGCCGGAGCCGCCGGCATGGTTGTCCTCGACGGCCTGGATGGCGCGCCCCTGGCCCACCAGCGCCAGCGCCAGCGCGACGCCCATCGGCAAGGCGCAGGCATCCTCGCCATGGCTGGCCGGGCAGGACGCTATGTGAGCGTCCGACTTGTTGAGGTGCCGGCATCCGCCACCTTCGGCGTGTTCGCCATCCCGACAAGACGGAAGGCAAGTGCGGCAACTCCGCCGCCGAGCAGCGGACCAAGGCAGTAGAAGGCCCATACCGGAAACGTCCCCGCGACGATCATCGGCCCGAGGGCGCGTGCCGGGTTGCCGGCGCCGCCGCTCACCGGACCGCCAAGGAGCACGCCGGCTGCAAGCGCGAATCCGATCGCCACGGCTGCCGTTCCCGGCGGCACACGCTTGTCCGTGGTCGTCGAGATCACCGTGAAGACCAGGATGAAGGCGATCAGCGCCTCGACAAGCAGGACTTGGAGCGCGCTTGCCCCATTCGCGGGCGATGGCGCGCCGAGATGCGCGTCAGCATAAGCGCCAGGGCCGTATGCCGCCCATACCACGACCGCTGCGATGACCGCGCCTGCGAGTTGGGCCGCCCAGTACGGCACCACGTATCTCCATGGGAACTTGCCCGCGACTGCCAAGCCGAAGGTAACGGCAGGATTGACGTGCGCACCGCTGACCTGTCCGAGCGAACCGACAACCGGGATGAGGATCAGCCCGAACGAGAGGGCGACCGAGAGGGAATCGTAAGCTGGCCCGGCGGTGCCCTTCCCGAGCACGGCCGCAGTGGCCACGGCGGTGCCGACCAGCACGAGAAGGAACGTGCCGATGGCTTCGGCGGAGCAGGCGAGGGCAAGGTTGATCGACGTTGCTCCAGCCGCTCCAGGCTCGCCGTAGTGGGATGGGTCGATAGGTCTCGTTTCGTTCATTGCGCGCTCCATGAGGATGCGGTTCGACCATCGGCTGGCTGCCGCGTGAGGCGGCAAGTCAGGGCTGGCAAGACCAAGGCGGCGTAGGCGGCGTAGATGATCGACACGGCACGGCCCTCGGACAGCACCAGCCGGTCCAGGGTCCAACCCCGGGACGTCCGGGTGCGCTGGGTCCCACCGCATCACGCGGCACGTCAGTACCGCCTTCAGGTGCGCCAGGGACAGCGCGGTCGTCAGGTGGCCGGCGTCGGCGGAGGTCGTCGCGCGAACCGCCAGCTTGCCGATCTCGATGGCCTTGGTCTGGACGGCCTGCGCGTCCGTCGTCATGTGCGCGCCGCGCTCGCGGTCTGGCGTGGTGCCCCGGCGGCCGGCGCCGATGCCTGACCCCCGTCGCCGCTGGCCGGGGTGACGGCGCCGGCGGGCATCACCTCGGCCCCAGCCTTCTCCATCTGCTCCGTCACCGAGGCGATCAACTCGTCCCAGCTCTTGGCAAAGGAGGCGATACCCTGTTCCTCAAGCCGGGCAGCGACGTCCGCCATGTTTACGCCGAGCCGGGCCAGGTCGCCGAGTACGGCGCGGGCAGCGTCGTAGCTGCCGCGGATGGTGTCGCCCTGCACCTTGCCGTGGTCGGCCACGGCTTGCAGCGTGGCTTCCGGCATGGTGTTGACCGTGTCGCGCGCCACCAGGGAGGTGACGTAGCGGGTATCCTCGAACGCCTTGTCCTTGACGCCCGTGGAGGCCCAGAGCAGCCGCTGCATTCGGGCGCCCTTGGCCGCCAGTGCCTTCCAGCGTTCAGAGGCAAGCGCGTCCTCATAGACTTGGTAGGCCAGCCGGCATTGGCGATGGCGGCCTGGCCGTGCAGGCGGGCCGCGTCTGCCGCGGTGTCCTGCCCGTCGCCACGCGCCGCGAGGTCGGCAAGCCGCCGGTCAACCTCGGTGTCCACCCGGCTGACGAAGAACGACGCCACGCTCTCGATGCCCAGCAGGTCGCCTCCAGCCGCCATCCGCCGC
>JAABUN010006231.1_pt1 | contig 13926 bp, 13 predicted proteins | sample 5559311 | NCBI WGS metagenome assembly JAABUN01 (sample SAMN10711877, study PRJNA513370) | rock metagenome | isolation source: Antarctica rocks | place: Antarctica: Victoria Land, Siegfried Peak sud | reverse complement strand
TGGCTTGGTGTTCGGGAGGCCGATTGGCTCCACCCGGCGGGGAGCCAATCGGACCTGGACGGGCTGGATGACCACCCAGTGGTTCACATCAGCTGGAACGACGCGCTCGCGTACTGCGACTGGGCGCGGCGACGGCTCCCGACCGAGGCGGAGTGGGAGTACGCCTCTCGCGGGGGCCTGGCGGCAGCCCGCTACCCGTGGGGCGACGACCTCCTCGAGCAGGCGCACGAGGCCTGGCGGTGCAACATCTGGCAGGGCACGTTTCCCACGTGCAACGACCGCTCGGACGGCTTTCTGACCACCGCGCCGGTGCGCACCTACCTCCCCAACGCCTACGGACTGTGGCAGACCGTCGGGAACGTGTGGGAATGGTGCGCTGACTGGTTCAGCCCCCGCACCTACGAGCTGGACGAGCGCAAGGGCGTCGTCACGGATCCGAGCGGACCAGGGTCCGGGGTAACCCGCGTCATGCGGGGCGGCTCCTACCTGTGCCACGACTCCTACTGCAACCGGTACCGCAACGCCGCGAGGACCTCCAACACCCCCGACTCCTCGATGGCCAACACTGGCTTCCGGACCGTCGCTCGGTAGGGTCATTCCGCGGGAGATGCGGCAACCCGCGGGATGCGGGACGTCCGAGCGTTCAGTGGTTCTCGTCGCCCTCGAATCCGATCAGCCAGTGGAGACATAACGGTCGATGACCTGCCCGTCGGTTGCACCCCAGGGCCGCGTCTGCAAGTCATCGACGATCTGGCCGCCCTCGGAGAGCCTGGAAAACCAGCTCCGTAGAACGGAGGGACTCGACCTCCCAAGCAGGAGAGCGTTTCCTTCGCACCTGAGCGGGGACTCATCCCCGGCCACGTCAGCGGCGAAGAGCGCGACGGGCCCGTCCATGAGGTAGCCGTGGGCATACACTTGTCGGGCCGTCGGTCCTGTCAAACTCCTCGAAGGTGTGGAGTTGTACGGCGCAGCGGACGACATCGCCGTAGAATGTCAGGGCGTCGCGAGCGGTGCCCGGGAGGTAAATGTAGGGCGTCGGTGCCGTCACTTGGCAGATGTTATATCCATCACCTTCTAGGACCCGCTGACGTCAGCTCGATCGGACTGCATCTCCGTGAGCGCTACAAAGTTGCTCGTCACGAAACGGGGTTGGCCATCGCAGCGATCGCCCACTACGTCACCTTGGCGCAACGTCTGCCGGAGACCTGCGAGCACCCGATGGATGTGCCAGCGTGAGAACGGGCTCCCCCTTCGGCCCGAGTACGCCGGCCGGCACTTCCAGTTCCTCGCCGCCGCGGCTGGACTCCCGGCAATCCGCCTACCCGATCTGAGGCACACGAACGCAAGCTTGGCACTTCTCGCAGGCGTCGACATGAAGGTCCTCTCCGAGCGCTTCGGCCACTCCCAGATCTCGGTCACGGCTGATCTCTACACGCACGTCAACCGAAGCCTGGGGCGCGAGGCGGCCGACCGTATCGCAGCCGTTCTCAGGGCCAGCAGCAAAGCAGTTCCTAGCGCATCCCTACCGCAGAGCCCCGAAAGCGGCCCCCAGAAGGAGGACGGCGCCGATGTCCACCCTTGAACGAGCAAGGCCCCCGCCGGCGTTTCCGCAGGTCAGGAGCCCCGTCGTCTGTCTCAACACAGAGCGCGCCCGAAGGGATTCGAACCCCCAACCTTCTGATCCGTAGATGGCCTGGCCCTCGTCCATCCTGTCCGGAGAGGTACCGAAGCGTCCGTGACCTGCGGAAACGTCCGCGGCGCCTGTCCGTGTGGGGTCGTCCCGTCCGCTCGCGTCCGCACAGTGCCGCTGCGTTTCCTGACGCGTCCCTGACGCACCCAAGACTCAGTCTGTCTAGTTCGATCTTCCCCGGCGCGCGGTAGCGGACCTGCCGGAGGGTGGTGGACTGGTTAATGCTCGCGCTCACGCAGTAGCTCCTTCAAACGGCGGATGTGTGCACGCGCCGCCTCGGCGGCGGCGTCTTGGTCAAGTGAGGTCACGGCCTCGAAGATGGCCCTGTGGTCGGCGACAGCGCGCGTCATGCCGCCGGTGAGGCTGGTCGACCGCATGGCCAGGACGACTTTGTCCTGGATCCCGTCCAGCATGCGTTCCAGGACAGGGCTTTCTGCCGCCTGACGGAGTTCGCGGTGGAAGGAGGCGTCGAGGCTGACGTGCCGGGGGAAGTCGCCGTCCTTGGCCACTTGCTCGTGCTCGGTGAGTATTGCCAGCAGCCGTTGTCGCAACGCGGGTGTGTAGTGTTCCGTCGCGAGACGTGCCGCTGCCCACTCCAGCGCTTCACGTGCCTCATAGAGGCTCATGAGCTCGCGCAGGTCAGGGGTGGCGATGACGGCGCCCCGGTTGACTGTCTCGCGGGCCAGCCCTTCCTGCACGAGGCGGATGACGGCTTCCCGGACCGGGCTGCGACTGACCTTGTACTCCTGCGCCAGGGCTGGGACGCTGAGCCGGGCGCCGGGTGGGAGTTGCCCCGTCATGATCCGCTCGCGAATAGCCACGTAGAGCTCGTCGCCGACGCGGCGTCGGTGAGGCGTCGCGTACGCGCCGGCTGGCATGCCGGTTCCTCAACTGCCGACGGTGCAGCCGTCGAGGAAGCTCTGCGCGAACCGGCCGTACCTCTCACCAATTGCTGCGACCGCCGCGTCCTTGGGGGTCCCGCCACCGAGGTAACGGCGAAGGGCGTCCCACCAGATGCTGCGGCCAACGGCAAAGCCGGCGAAGCCTCCTTCCGCCGCATCCCGCAGCCAACTCTCCACGATGTCGGCCGGAGCGTTGGCGCCGAGTAGGATGCACCGGCCCGCGTCATGCTGCTCGGCGAGTTCGGTGGCCGCGCGGTAGTGCTCGGGGGAGGCCAGGTGCTCCAACTTCCACACGTCGACGGCGACGTCCGCGACCAGCTCACGCATCGCCGCCAGTGTCAGAGCCGGCCGCAGCTCGTAGGCGTACCGCTCCTGGTCTCCACCGACATCGCGCAACTGAGCTTCCGTAGGCGGCACTAGCAGCTCGAAGAGAAACTGGCTGCCCTGCGCCCGCGCGACGAGGGAGTCCTTGGTCAGCCGCGAACGCTGCATACGGTTGGCGTCCTGGTCACCCTCGGGGTTGTAGCGCACAAGGACCTTCGTCAGCTCTGGTTCGTGGTGGCGGAGGAACGCTTGCAGGTCGGCCGGCTCGGTCTCGTAGACGTCCTTTCCTCCCCGCTCGATGGGCATGCTCACCGCGACGCCGTGCGCCCGCGCGCGTTCCGCGACGCCGGCGCCGAGCTGCTCGTCTACCAGGATGGCGGCGTCCTCTCGGGCGAGGCGGGTGCCTCCCCGTTCTAGCTCGCTGAGCAGGCCGTCTAGAATCATGTGCTTGCCGTCGCAGATCGCGGCACGCTGGGCGACCGTGGCCTCGTCGGTGTGACCGTACAAGGCTTGGGTCAGCCACGGGCGCTGGTCCATTGCCAGCATTAGCAGTCGCTTGGTCATGAGCCCTCCGGGATCAGGATGCAGGGTTTGAGGGAGTCACCAGCCAGAAACTGCTGGAACGCGGATGGCAAGTCGTTCAACAGGGTCGGCACGCACAGCTGGTCGCGCAGGGCAGCGCCGTTGGCTCGCAGCAGGTCCCAGTTCTGATCGACCTCGGTCAGTGGAAAGTAGAACGACCGGATGGTGAAGCAGTCCGTGCGCCGCCATCGCGGGGTGGCGGCCATCGAGTAGGGGTGGTTTGACTCACCCAGCGCGAGGACGGCGCCGCCTGGACGCACTAGTCGCTGCGCCGTTTCCCTGGCCTGCTCGGCACCGCTGGCTTCCACGACCACGTCGGCTTGGTTGAGTTGCTCCAAGTCCTCAAGCGGACGCCCTCCCAACGTCACGGCGGTGGCGAGGCGATCTGGGTGCGGGTCGTAGACCATGGGCTGGGGCAGGTCCATGGCCGCTGCCACGGCGATCACTCCAAGCCCGAGAGGACCGCAGCCAATCACCGCGAGATCGCGGACGCCGAACTCCTGCGTGGACAGCGCCATCCGTAGGCCGTGCGCCGCCGTTCCCACCGTGTCTAGGCCGAGCACCGCCACATCGAGTGGAATGCCATGCGGCACCGGCAGCAGGCATCGGGCCGGGACGTCGACGTGCTCAGCGTAGCCACCGTCCCGCTGCCACCCGATCAGGTCTTTGAGTTGCAGGCAGCGGTTGGTCTGCCCGCGCCGGCACTGGTCGCACTCGCCGCAGAAGACTGGGATGTACACGAGTACCCGCTCACCCAGCTGTAACGTAACTCGGTCACCCACCGCGTCGACCACGCCGGCGATCTCGTGTCCGGGTACGACGGCGCTGCCGCTCGCCAACAAACGCTTGTCGCTGCCGCACAGAGCGCAGACATGGACCCGGACCCGGACATCGCCCGGAGCCGGCGGAAGCAAAGCCACGTCCCTGAAACTGATCCTGCCTTCTCCGAGAAAGCGGGCACGCCGGCTGGTCGTCGCGGTGCCTGTTGTCACTTGACTGCACCACCGGTCAGGCCGCGGACCAGCCAACGCTGCGCGACGATGGTAAGTACCAGTGCCGGGAGCGAGATGAGGGTGCTTGCCGCCATGAGGCCTCCGTAGTCGTTGCTGCCTTGGCCGATGAAGTTGAACGCAATGACCGTCAGGGGCAGCGTCTGGTCGTTGGCGAGCGCTAGGGCGAACAGAAAGTAGTTCCAGGAGAAGATGAAGCTGAGGGTCACTGCCACGGACAGCCCGGGCAACACGAGTGGGAGCGCAATACGGCTGAATCGCTGCCACGATGTGCACCCGTCGATGACGGCTGCTTCCTCCAGGGCGCGGGGCACGTCCTCGAAGAACGGGACCATCAGCCAGACGCAGAGTGGCAGGGTGATGATCAGGTGCGCCAGGACAAGCAGCGTGTAGTTCAAGATCAGGTTGTCGGGCCCGCCGATACGAACCGAGAGGATGAACAGCGGCAGCACGAACAGAACACCGGGCGCCATGCGCGCCACCAGGGTGAGGAACCCAATGGCGCGTAGGCCGCGGCGCACCACCACGTACGCCGCTGGCGCCCCGAGCGCCAAACCCAGCAGCGTGGACCCGCCGGCGACGATGAAACTGTTCATCACATAGTGCGCGAAGGGGAACCTCGAGAACAGGCCGGCGAAGTTAGCCATCGTCAGCGGGGCGGTCACGTGGAACACCGATCCGGTGATGTCGACGTTGCGCCGGAAGGCCGACCACAGCATGAACAGCACCGGACCGAAAAAGATCAGGAAGGCGACCAGGTAGCCCGCGTACACACCGGTCAGGGTCCTGCGGCTCATCACGTCAGCTGACATCGGTGGTCCTTCCACGCAGCCAGGTGAACGCGCCCGCGATGACGAGGACGAGCGCGAGCAGGGTAATTTGGAGGATTGCCGCGTAGCTCGCGTTTCCTTGCGTGAAACCCTGTCGGTAGCCATACACGTTTAACGTGTTTGTGGCGTCCACCGGACCTCCCTGTGTCATGACGTAGACGGTGTCGAAGAACCGGATGAGATCGACGCTGCGCAGCAACATGGCGACGGTCAGGACTGGCTGTAGCAGGGGCAGCCCCACATACCAGGCCTTCCGCCAGCCGGTGGCGCCGTCGATGGCCGCAGCCTCGAATGGGTCCTCGGGGAGGCTGCGGATGCCGGCGGCGATGATCAGCGCCATGAACGGCGTCCACTGCCACACGTCAACGGCCACGATGGCCCACGGCGCGAGGTGCGGGTCGCCCAGCCAGGTCACCGGGCTGATGCCGACCACCCCGAGAAGCTGGTTTGCGGCACCGAGGGTGGGGTCGTACAGCAGCAGCCACAACAGGCCGACTGCCACGGAGGCCGTGATCGCTGGTACCAGCATGGCGCCCTGGAAGACGCGCCGCCCTGGCACATCGATGCTCAGCAGGTAGCCCAGGGCCAGGCCCAGGACCGTCTCGATGATCAGGCATACCGCGAAGAGAAACACGGTCACCTTTACCGAGTTCCAGAACGCCGGGTCGTCGAGCATGTGCTGCACGTTGGCCAGTCCGACGTAGCCGGTGTTCGTCCCGTCCTGTTGCCGGTCACTGACCGCCAGCCACACCGTGAAGAGCAGCGGCAGCAGCACCATCAGGACAGTGACCACGAGAGCCGGCACGACGAACGGCATCGTGCCGCGCGCCACCGGGTCGAGCGCCGCCCGTCGGCCACGGCGGCTGCTTGGCGGCCGGCGGCCCCTGGGTCTCAGGGTACCGACCGTGGCCGCGGTGTCGACCGGCGTGGTCATCCGCCGTTTCCTGCCAGGAGTGGGGTGAGTCCTTGCTGCATCTGCGCGGCCGCCTGCTCGGGGGTGGCCTGCCCGAGGATCGCCTTGCCGACGGCGTCACCGACGACCTGCCTCATGGCGGGCGCCTTGACGCCGACCGGACCCACTTCGGGGTCGCCCTTCTCCTGGACCTGCTTAACCACGGCGTACCACTCCTTCTTCAGGGGCGTGTCCAAGGTGGCGGTGTAGGCCGGGTTCGCTAGCACCGAGGTCCGCGGCGGCGCGATCCCATCCTTGGTTAGCGAGAGCTCGGTGGCGGGACTGGTGGCCCACTGGACGAATGTCCAGGCGTCGGCCTTGTTCTTCCCGAACGGTGACATGGCGAGCGCCCACGAGAGCACGGTCGGCTTTGAGCCGGCCGTGCCGGCAGGGAACGTCGTGACGCCGAGGTCGTTTGTCACCTTCGACCCCTCTGAGCCGGTGATGCTGGAGAGCTCATTGGTGGACTCGATCTCCATCGCCACCTGTCCCTGCGCCATTAGCGCGGAGGACTGGGTGAAGGTGTTGTTGATGACCCCGGGTGGTCCGTAGTCCTTCGCCAGCGTGGAGTAGCGGCGGATGGCCTCGACCGCCTCCGGTGTTTGCACCGCTGGCGTCTTGCCGTCGCCGGTGGTCCAGGTGCCGCCGACGGAATGCAGGAATGGTGCGAACGTGAACGGAAGCGCCGCGCTGGCACCCCGTAGAGCAACGGGCGTGATTGACCCCTTGGCCTTGATGCTTTGCGATACCTGCTCCAACTCGTCGAGCGTCTTCGGAGGCTGCAGGCCAAGTTTGTTGAAGACGTCCTTACGGTAGTACAGCGCCGTACCTTCGACGTTGATTGGCACCCCGATGGTCTTGCCGCCGATCTTCATGGCGCTCATCGCGCCGGCGGTGAAGTCGTCGGCCTTGTAGTCCGCGGGCGCCTTGCCGAAGTAGCTGTCGACACCTTCGTAGTAGCCGGAGGCAGCGAACTGCGGGCCCTCGCGGGAGGGCAGCGTCATGAACACGTCCATGGCGCTGCTTCGCGACTGCAGCGTGAGCTGCACCTTGTCGCGCATCTGCTGCTCTGCGAACGTCTGGACCTTGACCTGGATGCCGGTCTGTTTCGTGAACTCGGGCAGATGCGGCTGGATGGCCTTCTGCCACGGGTGGTTCGACATGATCAGCGTGATTTCGTGCGCTGACTCCGCTTGCGAGCTACCGCCCGAGTTCCCACCTGAGCCGCCTGAACTGCAGCCTGTGGCAGTAAGGCCGAGTACGCACACTGCCGCCAGCACCGCAATCCGGTTGTTGTTGCGCATTCCATGCTCCGTTCGTCTCTGCAAGGATCCGACGGCAGGAGCCGGCGGGGTGCTGGTCACGCGATGAGAGGTGCCAGCCATGTGTGGAAGTCGTCCAGGTCTGAGGGCTCGTTTGTCTGCCACTCCTTTGGCACGGGGCGGTCCCGGCCGGCCACATCGGCCAGGGGGACCGTGCCGTGGTGGACGGCGTAGGAGGGGCCCGGGTCACGGACCGTGGTCACCATGACGGCGTCCATCCCTGCCTCCAAGTCAAGAGAATGGTCCGGTCGGCCGACCAAGAGTCCGGCCGCGGCGCGCCCAACGGCACTGGCCTCGCGGACGTCGGCAGCGCTGGCTAGGCCCGATGCGCTGCGCTGCACCATGCCCAGCACTTCACCGCGCGCTGGCACGCCGAGGCCGGCGGTGATGGTGGACGCCAGCGTGCGCGCGACGCCTCCGTGCAGCAGTGTGGCGTGGTTGCTCGACCGGAAGGGCTCTCCGGCCTCATCGACGCGCACACCCTCGCTGACGACCAAGAACGCGCGGCCTCGTCGGGCGAGGACAGCGTCGACTCCGGCCAGGAGGGCGTCGCGCTCGACCGTGAGTTCCGGGATCAGGACGAGGTCGGGCGCGTGCTGCGGGTCTTCACGGTGCCAGGTTGCGGCCAGCGCCAGCCACCCCACTGCGCGTCCCAGGGTTTCAACGACCCGCACGGGCTCCACACCCTGCATGGCGTGCTGGTCACGTGCCAGGTCCGGCACCACGGATGCCAGGTATCGGGCCGCGGAGGCGAACCCGGGCGCGTGGTCGGTGTGGACGAGGTCGTTGTCCACGGTCTTTGGCACCCCGACCACGCGAAGACCTGTTCCCAGCTCGGTGGCGCATGAGGCGACAGCGTCGAGCAGGGCCATCGTCCCGTTGCCGCCGATGAGTGCCAGAGAGTGGACACCGCGCTCGGCCAGGCGCAGCACAACGTCGCGCACGTCGTCCGCTGTCGCCGCCCGCCGCCCGCCGCCGAGCCACGACCCGCCCCGGGGCCCAGCCGGGGGCAGGTTCTCCTGCGTCAAGCGTTCAAGCGCGCCGGCAACCAGACCGTCTGGGCCGCCGCGCACAGCAAGAATCTCGTGGCCCCGGAGGCGGTGCACCAGGCCACGCAGCGTCTCGTCCACGACGGTTGTGGGTGCGCCGGTCTGGCCGATGACGACCCGCATTAGGGACCACCGACGGCGAGCGTCTGGAAGGCCTGGAATGCCTCGAGCCCTTGTCGGCCGCCCTCATAACCCAGACCCGAGAGGCCCACGCCACCAAAGGGAACCGACGGGTGGTTCGGTGTGCCGGTGTTGACTCCGACGATGCCAGCGCGCAGCCGGCGGCCGACGCTCGTGGCCACCTCCGGCTCGGTGCCGCACACATACCCGGCCAGTCCGTAGCCGGTGGCGCGGTGCAGCGCCAACGCCTCATCCAGGTCGTCGTAAACGCGCACGGCCGCGAGGGGGCCGAAGATCTCGTCTTGGAACGCCGCCGCATCGGCAGGAACGTCCAAGAGCACCGCCGGGCCGGCGTAGTGCCCGGTTGGGGGAAGCGACCCGGAGAAGCCGATGGCGCGGGCCCCCCGGGCGACTGCCTGCTCGACGAGGCCACTAAGCCGCGCCGGGTCCCCGGGCGGCGCCATGGGCCCGACGTCGGTCGAGGCATCGAGCGGGTCGCCCACCCGAAGCGCGCGGACCCGCTCGACAAGGTCGTCCACGAAGCCGTCGGCGATCTCGCGGGCCACAAGGATTTGGTTCGCCGCAATGCAGGATTGGCCGTTGTTCCGGAACTTGGTGACCATCAGGGCAGTCACCGCGCTGGCCGGGTCGGCGTCGGAAAGCACCAGGAACGGAGCACAACCGCCGAGCTCCAAGACCGTGGGAAGGAAACGCGGACCGGTTGAAGCGGCCACCAGTCGACCGACCCGGGTAGAACCGGTGAACGACAAGACGCCGACCTGCTCGCTGGCGACCCAGCTGTCAACGACGTCGTGGGGGCTACCGAGCACCGTGCTGACAAGGCCCTGCGGCACCAGCTCGTCGAGGACAGCGGCGAGCACCATGGACGACAGCGTGGCGATCTCAGAGGGCTTGAAGAGAACGCCGCAGCCGGCCGCAAGGGCAGGTGCGATCTTCCGTGCGGGGATGGAGACCGGGAAGTTCCAGGGCGTCAGGGCCACCGCGAGGCCACGTGGGCTCACCGCCACGGCGTGCGAGTGACCGGGCACCCGCTGTTCGTGCTGCTCCGGCTGCGCCTCGAGCACGTCGGCGAACGTGCTGAAGTACGTGGCTGAGAAGGCAATCTCACCCTGTGCCTCCTGCAGTCGTTTGCCGGTCTCGCGGCTGACCAGTCGGGCCCACTCGCCGCCGGCGAGGGACTGGAGGCGGTGCGCCACCGCCCGCAGCGTCTCCGCCCGGGCGGCTGGCGGTGTGGCCGCCCGGTCCGGCATCGCGGTGGCTGAGGTGCTCAGGGCGTCTAGTGCGTCCTGCACGCCGCCCCCCCACACGACGTCAGCGGTTCCCTCCGCCGGTCGGAAGACTGCGATCGGCGTACCGCCGGCCCGCACAGCCCCGCCGACACGGACGCCGGACCGTGCGGAGATCACCTCTTCGACGATCTGGTCCGCCGTCCCCCGGGCGTCGCTTTGGGCACTCTCAGTGGTCACGCGTCCTCCTCGAACTCGGCGAGCTGGTCCAAGTCGACGTCCACGCCGAGTCCCGGTCCGGTGGGCAGGGCGACGTAACCGTCGTCCTGGAGTAGGTGGTCCACGTCGCTGCGCAGCGGGTTGTCCCGCACGTCCCACTCGAGCAACTGGGTCGACCCGACGGCGGCTGCGACCTGCAGCGTCGCGGCGACGCCGATGGAGCCGTTGTACAGGTGGGGGTTAACGGTGATCCCCTGCGCAGCGGCCGCCACGGACAGGTACTGCGTAATGCCACCGCACTTGGTGACATCCGGCTGGAGGATTGCCACGCTCCCACCGGCGGCGTACTTGACGAATACTCCTAGGTCGTAGATGTTCTCGCCGGTCGCCAGCGGCAGACCCGAGGCCGCCGCGACAGCGCCGAGGTCGGCAAGCCCGTCCCCGGCCACCGGCTCCTCCAACCACTCCACCCCCTCGTCGCGCAGGGCCCGAGCCATCTCAACGGCCTCCTCCCGCTGCCATGCCTGGTTGGCGTCGGCGAACACCCGCACGCCGTCACCGAGAACCTCACGCGCCTGCCGCACCGCGAGAAGGTCAGCCTCCCGGCCGAAGCCGACCTTCACCTTGACGGCGCGCAGCCCGAGCCGACCGCACTGCTCCGCCGTGCGCGAGACCGCGTCTGGGCCCAGGCTCGAGCCGTACGCCAGGAGCGACTCGTGCCGCGCCCCTCCTAGGACGTCAACCAACCGACGGCCCTGAAAGCGGGCCACGGCGTCCCACAGCGCGACGTCCGCACCGCTGATCGCCTGGTGCACCGGACCGATCGCTCCCCACTGGCGGCCCAGCGGCACCAGCCGGCTCATCAGATTCGCATGAACGGCCGCGGGGTCGCTGGCGTCCACACCAAGCAGCCACGGGCGGACTCCCTCGAGGACCGTCGCCAGACGTTCGCGCCACGCCCAGTGGGGGAAGTTCGCCCAGCTCTCCCCGCGACCTACGGTGCCGTCGTCCAGCTCGACCTCGACGACCACCATGACCCGGTGCTTCATGGGGCCGAACGACATCGCGACGCCGTCGCTGACTCGTGCGCGGAAGACCCGGCAGCGGACGTCGGCGATCGCAGCAGACGCCACCGACGGGGCTTCACGTCTGACCTCCGCGGCGCCCAGTTGGGGGATGTTTCTCACGTTGTTCCTTCGAAACATTGCATGTACTTCTACATGCAATCTGACACTAATGTGGTGGTCCTGTCAATGGAGACAGAAGACGACCCGTTCAGTACGGTTCGCCGAGCGGGGCTGGGCCGATTTGGCGCCCGGGCTGACTGGCGGGATTTGTCAGGCGTCAGCGATCACGACGCGGCTGCCATTGCGGCGTGCTGCCTCTGCCAGCGCCGTGGGCAGCGGTCGGTCCACGACCCAGGTGTCGATGCGGTCGAGCCCGCAGACCCGCACTGGCGCGCTGGTCGTCAGCTTGCGGCTGTCGGCGACAAGGACGACCTCTTCGGCCACGTCGAGCAGGGCGCGCTTGGCCGCCAGCTCCACCTGGGAACGGACGTAGATCCCCTCGGCGTCGACCGCGCCGGCGCCTAGAACCAGCAACCTCAGCCGCAGACCCCGAAGTTGCCGGGGCGCCTGTGCACCTACCAACGCGCGGCTCTCTGCAAGGAGCTCGCCGCCGATGCCGATCACCCGCACAGAGGGACGGTTGAGCACCTCAGCCAGCACGGGGATCGAGTGCGAGACGATGACCCCGCGGAACCGCGCGGGAAGGTGCCGCACCACCTCCAGTGCAGTCGTCCCGGCATCGATGCCGACGGTGCTGTCGGGTCCGATTAGTGTGGCCGCAGTGCGGCCGATCCGCTGTTTGGCCCTCGAAGCGGTCCGCTCCCGTGCCGTGAACGGCGGTGTCTGCGCCTCGTGACTTCCCGCCGGTCCGCCGACGCCCGCTTCGTCCACCGCGACCGGCGCCGCGGGTCCGGACGTGGCCCCGCCATGAACCAGCCGCACGGCCCCTTCGCTGGCGAGTCGACGCATGTCCCGCCTGACAGTCATCTGCGAGACACCCAGCAGCTCGCTCAAGGAGACGACGCTGGCAAACCCGTCCGTGTGGACAAGGTCCGCGAGCCGGCGCCTACGGTCGGCAGCTGCGCCGTGCGTGAGTTGTTCGGTCACTCTCCGAGTGTATTCCTCACAGGCTTACACTGAGATTCACATCTATGGTAATTTTCGCACTCCCTACTCCCCGTCCGTCAGGAGCCTCAAGTGTCGCTGCCAAGCGCTGTTTCCGCCCTCGCCCGCCCGAGCGGGGGACTGGCCATGCTGGCCGTGGACCAGCGTGAGGCGCTTCGCGCCATGGCGGCCCAGGCAACGGGGCGGTCCACCGCCCATGTGCCGGACCAAGAACTGACCGACTTTAAGGTGGCCGTGGCTCGACACCTGTCGGGACTGGCCTCTGCCCTGCTTGTTGACGCCCAATTCGGGTGGGACGCGGTGGTGCGCAGCGGCGTCGTGGCTCCGTCGTGCGCGCTGATCGCGGCGGCCGACCATTTCATGCCCGGGGTGGACGAGTTGGTGGCGGACGCCGTCATCGACGAGAATGTCGACCCCGCGCGGGTTCGGGAGCAGGGCGCTCAAGCGCTGAAACTCTTGGTGATCTGGCGTCCCGACGCAGACCCCGCTCCGAGGGTCGCCATGGTCACGGACTTCGTGAACCGGTGCAGAACCGCTGGGCTCTTGAGCATCATCGAACCGGTGTCCCGGGCCCCGCTGGGCGGCGGTGAATGGGATGTCGACGCGGGCATCCTCGCCGCAGCCCGGGAACTGGGCGGTCTCGGGGCGGATATCTACAAGTCCGAGGTCCCCACGCACGGCCGCGGCGCCAATCAGGAGGTGGAAACTGGGTGTGCAGCCGTCACCGAAGCCGTCGACGGCCCCTGGGTAGTGCTGTCATCCGGTGTGGACGCGGAGCGCTTTCCCGAAGCCGTCGCGCTGGCCTGCCGCCAGGGTGCCAGCGGGTTCCTCGCCGGACGCGCCGTGTGGGCGTCCGTCGTTGGGAGCCCTGACCTCGCCGGCGCGCTCGACACCGTCGCGTCTGATCGCCTGCGCAGGCTGTGCGACGTGGTGGACGATGCGATGGCATCGCGCGGCATTACAGGCATCCCCGCCGACCGCTGACTCGTAGCGCAGCAGGGTACACGCGCTCTTTGGCTCGGACCTGCTGGCGCTGATCGCCGTTCTGGTCGGGTTCGGCGCTGCAGCGCACCACAGGTCTGGGGTTTGCTCTCGTCGTGCCCCTTCCTGGTCCTCGGCGTCCACCAGGGTGTGCTTGTCGGTAACACTCTCTCGCTGCTCGTAAGTTTGGTCGTCCTGGCGCAGACCTGGCGACGCGCCAGCCTGCAGATGGCTGTTCGCATCGCCGGAGGCATCGTCGTAAGTGCTCCATGCGGCCACATGGTGACCCGCTACTTGTCATCGGACTGGCTTCTGGTGGTGATCGGGCCTGCGAGCCAGTAGAGCGGGGAAACCGGACGGTTATGACAGGATCACTTGAGGTGGACTTTCGCACATTTCGTCCACAGCTGATGTGACGCCTCTGCTGTGATCGGTCCGCGGCTGACGCTTGGCCTCAGCCCCGCCCTGTCTGGGGCGTGTCCTGCACCACCTCCCACCTTTCGCGC
>JAABUN010006230.1_pt1 | contig 13929 bp, 10 predicted proteins | sample 5559311 | NCBI WGS metagenome assembly JAABUN01 (sample SAMN10711877, study PRJNA513370) | rock metagenome | isolation source: Antarctica rocks | place: Antarctica: Victoria Land, Siegfried Peak sud | reverse complement strand
CCTCGACGCGGCGGCCGAGCTGCACCAGCTGCGACTCCCGACCGGTGCCGTGATCGTCAACCGGATGCGCGAGCCCCTGCTGGACCCGGCCGATCTCATCCGGGCCGCGGACGGGACCCTCGACCGCGGGGAGGTGGCGCAGGGGCTGGCGGCCGCGGGCCTCCGGACCGGGCACGCCACGGTGGACGCGCTGCTTGCCGAGGCCACCGATCACGCCCACCGGGTGGGGCTGGAGGAGTCCGAGCGCGACAAGCTGGCCGTACTTGCGCGGCCGACGTACGAGCTGCCGTTGCTCGCCGGCTCGATCGACCTTGGTGGCCTCTACCGGCTGGCCGACCTGCTCTGCGAGCAGGGAGCGGCGTGACGGCTGGCACCCGGCGGCGGGCGAACCCGCCACGACTGCACATCGACCCGGCGTTGGACACCTCGCGGATCTTGGTCTGCTGCGGCGCCGGCGGTGTCGGCAAGACCACGACAGCGGCCGCGCTGGCCCTGCGCGCGGCCGAGCGCGGCCGTCGGACCGTCGTGCTGACCATCGACCCGGCCCGCCGGCTGGCGCAGTCGCTCGGCCTCTCCGAGCTGGACAACACCCCCCGGCGGGTGGCCGGTGTCGACCCGTCCGCGGGTGGCGAGCTGCTGGCGATGATGTTGGACATGAAGCGCACCTTCGACGAGATCGTGGTCGCGCACACCGAAGCGGCTCGGGCCGAGCAGATCCTGGCCAACCCCTTCTACCAGTCGCTGTCATCCAGCTTCGCCGGTACCCAGGAGTACATGGCGATGGAGAAGCTAGGCCAACTCAAGGCCGCCGGCAGCTACGACCTGATCGTCGTGGACACCCCCCCGACCCGCTCGGCGCTGGATTTCCTCGACGCTCCCCAGCGGCTGTCCCGCTTCCTCGACGGCCGGGTGCTGCGCGTCCTGACCGCTCCCGCAAAGGCCGGCGGCCACACCTACGCCCGGCTGCTGAGTGTGGGCGTCGGCGCGTTCAGCTCCGTGCTGACCAAGGTCGTCGGTACGGCGCTATTGGCCGACCTCAGCATGTTCGTCGCCTCGCTGGAGACCATGTTCGGCGGCTTCCGGGAACGCGCGGACGCCACCTACCGGCTGCTGGAGTCCCCCGGCACGGCGTTCGTCGTCGTGGCCGCACCGGAGCGGGACGCCCTCCGGGAGGCGTCGTACTTCGTCGACCGACTGTCGGCCGAGTCCATGCCGCTGGCCGGCCTGGTGCTCAACCGGGTGCACGCCAGCGCCATCCCCGCGCTGCACGCGGAGCGCAGCATCGCGGCGATGGAGACGCTCGAGGAGAGCGGTGGACACCCGCTCACCGCGGGGCTGCTGCGGGTCCACGCCGAGCGGGTGGCTCTGGCCGGGCGGGAGCGCGCCCTGCTGGAGCGGTTCACCGCCGCGCACCCAACGGTGGCGGTCAGCGAGGTGGGCGCACTCGCCGGCGACGTGCACGACCTCGACGGGCTGCGCCAGGTGGGCCGGGACCTCGCCGTCCCGGACACCGCGGCCTCCCCGACCTGACCCGCCGAGCGGGCGCGGGTTGGCCCGCCCCCTGGCCGGGTCAACCCGATGGCGATGCCGCGGTCAGACCGCCCGTTGCAGCGACTTGTCGTTGTCGGTGGCCTCGAACTCGCGCCGAGCGGTCTCGAGCAGTTGGCTCCAGGAGATGACGTTCGGCCGGCGGCGCAGCAGGGCCCGGCGCTCGCGCTCGGTCATCCCTCCCCACACCCCGAACTCGACCCGGTTGTCCAGAGCGTCGGCGAGGCATTCGGTGCGCACCGGGCAACCCATGCACACGACCTTGGCACGGTTCTGAGCGGCACCCTGGACGAAGAGCTCGTCCGGATCAGTGCTCTTACAGGCCGCGCGGGTCGTCCAGTCGGTCGCCATGAACGTGTCTTCCTCTGAGCAGGGTGTGGGCCCGGGGGAAGCCAAGGCCGGCCGGCACCTCGCCGTCATAGGTTGAAGGTACGAACGGGACGCGGATCACGTCAGCCCCCGTTCGGCCCATCTTGGGATGGCCCGATCGAGCCATCCGCGCCGGCTGCGTTCGCCGACGGACCCCGCATCCGGCGGCACCGGCGATCCGCGCCGTACCCTGCTGGCATGCCTTTCCTGGGGGCCGTACGCAGTTACGGCGACGACACCCGAGTCGCCCCGCTCCTGCAACGCACCACCAAGATGCTCGCGCTCAGCACCGTCAGCGGGGTGTTGGCGGCGGGTCTGCTGATGCCCGTCGTCGGCGGCCTGGGCCTCGCCGCCAAGAGCGGCGCCGACTCCTTCTCCCTGCTGCCCAGCGATCTGCGCGCCCCGCCGCTGCCGCAGCCCTCGCGCATCCTCGCCGCCGACGGCTCGACGCTGGCCACCTTCTACGACGAGAACCGCATCAACGTGACGCTGGCGCAGGTTCCGCTGGTGATGCAGAACGCCCTGATCGCAATCGAGGACTCGCGCTTCTACGAGCACAACGGCATCGACATGAAGGGCCTTGGTCGCGCGTTGGCGGCCAACAGCTCCGCGGGCAGCGTCCGCCAGGGCGGCTCGACGATCACCCAGCAGTACGTCAAGAACGTCCTGATCGAGAGCGCAAAGACCGACGCGGAGCGGCGGGCCGCCTCCGAGCAGACCCTCGCCCGCAAGCTCCGCGAGGCCAAGTACGCGCTGGCCCTGGAGGAGCGGCTGACCAAGCAGCAGATCCTCGAGCGCTACTTCAACATCGCCTACTTCGGCAGCGGCGCCTACGGAGTCGGCAGCGCCGCCCGGCACTACTTCGGTACGCCGGTCAACCGGCTGACCCTGCCGCAGGCCGCGGTGCTGGCCGGGCTGGTCCGCAACCCGACGGCGAACGACCCGACCCGCCACCCGAAGGCCGCCCTGGACCGGCGCAACACCGTGCTGAGCCGGATGCGGGACCTCGGTTACATAACGCCGGCCCAGCTGCGCGCGGAGGTGGCCAAGCCACTCGTCCTGCACGTTACCCGCACAGCCAACGGCTGCGAGGGTACGGCCGCGCCCTTCTTCTGCGACTACGTCCTCAACGAGGTGAAGAACGACCCCGGGTTGGGCGCCGACAAGCAGCAGCGCCGGCTGCTGCTGCTGCGCGGTGGCCTGACGGTCCGTACGACGCTCAGCAGCAAGGTGCAACGGGCGGCGCAGCAGGCGGTCGATTCCGCCGTACCGCGCACCAGCCCGTTCGGCGCCGTGGTGGATGTGGTCGAACCCGCGACCGGGCGGATCCAGGCGATGGCGGTCAACCGCACGTTCGGCAACGCCAAGGGCCAGACGCGCGTCAACCTGGCCACCGGTGGCAGCACCGGGTTCCAGGCGGGGTCGACCTTCAAGGTCTTCGTGCTGGCCGCGGCGCTCCAGGCCGGGATCCCCCTCGCGCTGCGCATCACCGCGCCGCAGAAGTACACCTCGAAGGTCTTCAAGCTGGAGGACGGGAAGACGCCGTACGCGCCGAGCAATGCCGGCGACAGCGAGGCGGGCGTCTTCGACATGGTCACGGCCACCTGGGAGTCGGTCAACACCTACTACATACAGCTCGAGGAGCGGACCGGGCTGGAGCGGCCGGCGGCCATCGCCGAGGCGATGGGGATGCGGCGGATGGACCCCAAGGAGGGGGCCAAGCCGCTCTACCGGATTCCGTCGTTCACCCTCGGGACGAACAACGTCAGTCCGCTCGCCCTCGCGAATGCCTATGCCACCCTCGCCGCGCACGGCCGGTACTGCAAGCCGATGGCAGTGCTCTCCGTGACCGACGGCCGCGGTCGCAAGTACCAGACCGGCGCCGAGAGCTGCAGCCAGGCCCTCGAGCCGGGCGTCGCCGACACGGTCACCTCGGTGCTGCGCGGAGTGATCGACGGCCCGAACCCGCACCGCACCGGCGGCGCCGCCTCCATCGGGCGACCGGCGGCCGGCAAGACCGGGACGCTGCAGGGGTACGCCGGCGCGCTGTTCGCCGGCTACACCCCCCAGCTCGCGGCCGCGGTCTGGATGGGCGACCCGCTGGGCAAGAAGCCGCTGCAGAACGTGACGATCAACGGACGCTTCTTCAAGCAGGTGTACGGCGGCTCGCTGCCCGCACCGATCTGGCGCGCGACCATGAAGGCTGCGCTGGCCGGCGTACCGGTGGTGGACTTCGCACCGGCGGACCGGACCGTCGCCGGTGGCCGCAAGATCCCGGTCCCGGCGCTGCGCGGGATGGCACCCGCCGACGCGCTCGCGGTGCTGCGGCAGGTCGGGTTGACGGGCGTCATCTCGGCGATCCGGGTGCCGGCCGGCGGGACGCCGGGAACCGTCGGGCTCACCCGCCCGCGGGCCGGCGCCGGGGTGACCCCCGGCACAACGGTGACCATCTACCTCACCAACGGCAAGGCGCCGCCACCACCACCGCCGCCCTCGCCGACCCCGCCTCCCTCTGCCTCGCCGGTCCCGTCGCCGTCACCCTCGAAGGGCCCGCCACCCAAACCGTCGCCGCGCCCGACGAGTCCACCCCCCAACGCCTGACCGTGCAGGCACGATTCGCCGTACCGCTGGGGCTGGTGGCAACCAGCGCCGGAACCGTCGCATATGCGGCCGGATACGAACTGCGCTCCTTCCGGCTACGGACGGTCGAGGTGCCCGTCCTTCCCCGGGGCGCCGGTCCGCTGCGTGTGCTGCACGTCTCCGACCTGCACCTCACGCCCGGCCAGCGCGCCAAGCAGCGGTGGGTACAGGCGCTGGACCGGCTGGCTCCGGACCTGGTGATCAACACCGGGGACAGCATCGCGCACCGGGACGCCGTACCGGCTCTGATGGCGGCGTTCGGCCGGCTGCTCGAGCGCCCCGGTGTCTTCGTGCTGGGCTCGAACGACCGGTTCGCGCCCCGGCCGAAGAACCCCGCCCGCTACCTGCTGCCGGATCGCGGCCGGCGAGACCACGGCCCTCCGCTGCCGTGGCGCGACCTCCGTGACTCCATGACAACCGCCGGCTGGGCCGATCTCACCAACGCGAAGGCTCGGCTGTCGGTCGCCGGCCTCGATCTGGAGGTGGCCGGCGTGGACGACTCGCACATCAATCTGGACCGCTACGACGCGGTGGCCGGTCCGGTCGACCCACGCGCCGACCTCGCTATCGGCGTGCTGCACTCACCGGAGCCACGGGTGCTCGACCGGTTCGCCGGCGACGGCTACCGACTGATGCTCGCAGGACACACGCACGGCGGCCAGTTGCGGGTGCCGTTCTACGGCGCGCTGGTCACCAACTGCGGTCTGGACCGCCGTCGGGCTCGGGGGCTCTCGCGCTGGGACTCCGGCGCGGGCGGCGACCGGCCCTGGCTGCATGTCTCGGCCGGCCTCGGCACCTCGCCGTACGCCCCGGTCCGGTTCGCCTGCCCGCCGGAAGCGACGCTGCTCACCCTGGTAGCGACCGGGTAGACTGCGCCGCGCAGTCGCGGGATGTGGCGCAGCTTGGTAGCGCGCTTCGTTCGGGACGAAGAGGTCGTGGGTTCGAATCCCGCCATCCCGACTGGGTGATGTCTCGGGACATCGTTCGCACCTGTCTCGGGACATCGTGAATAGTCATCGCTGCCGCAGGACGCGGGTGCCGGCGTGCCGATGTTGCCAGGCGGTCAGCGCAGCGCCGCCAGCATGTCCTCCGCCGACCAACCCTACCTGCCGCCACTATCCAGGCGATCGGCCTGGTCCCTGGCACCCTCTTCGTCGTCGGCACCGTTACCCGGCTGGTCCGAGACTTCACGGCGCACCTGGGTGGCTCCCTGCACCATTGCCCTCAGCTTCTTCCGGGCCACGTCGGCCGGAAGGTGCCGCAGGCCGCAGTCGGGGTTGACCACGAGTCGCTCGGGCGGAACGGACTCCAGCGCCCGACGTAGGCGAGAGGCAACCAGGTCAGCGGTCTCGACGTCCTCCGTCTTGACGTCGATTACGCCGACACCGAGCGAGCGATCCCACCCGTGGCGCGCGATGAGCCGCAGGTCGTCGTAGCCCTTGCGGGCGAACTCCAGCACCAGCTGGTCCACCGCAGCGTCATGCACGGCCGGGAACAGGAAGTCGTAGTGGCCCTCCCAAGATGGGCGGGCGTACCGGTTCCCGTAGCACACGTGCAGCCCCCAGTTCGCGGCCACGCCGTCGGTCACGATGTTGACGGCTTCGACCGCGAGCTTCGCCTGGTCCGGGTATCCCGCCAGGAACGGCTCGTCGATCTGCAGCAGCTGCGCACCGGCCTGCACCAACCTCCCGGCCTCGGCGTTGAGAATGTGGGCGAGCGCGCGGATGAGGTCGGCGTCGTCGGAATAGGCCTCGTTCGAGATCTGCCGGGACAGCGAGAACGGACCCGTGAACGAGAACTTGATGGGTCGGTCGGTCTGACCGCGGGTGAACGTGAAGTCCGCCACCAGCCCCAGCTGAACGGAGTCGCCACCTGGCAGCGGATCGGTCACCATGGCCTGGTAGTAATCGTAGTAATAGGCCTTCGCGGTATTCGGCACGCGCACGCCTGGCATCCTCGCCAGGATGTAGTCGATGTCGTTGTCCCGACGGAGCTCACCGTCGGAGACGATGTCGATCCCGGCCCGCTCCTGGTCCTTGAGGGCGGCCTTGATGGCCACGTCATGCATCTCGTCCAGATGCTGGCGACTGAGCCGGTGCTGGTAGAAGTCGGTCTTGAGCCGCTCCAGCCACTCGGGCACGGAGTAGGAGCCCACGACCGTGGTCGGCAGCAGCGGAACCGCCCCCCGATCCACCCCCGTCGCAGCCGCGTCCGCCATCGGTCAGTCCCGCACCTGGGCGGTGAGCGTGACGATGTTCGTGCCGGTCCTGTGCGTGAAGGGGGTGTAGGAGACGTGGAAGCCCCGCCGACCGCCGATGTGCTGCAGCAGCGGGCCGTTGACCCAGTTCACCACCGAACCGTCGTACTTCCCCGGTCCGCGGAACCCGGTCCGGTACTGGTGGACGTCGGTGACGAACAGGTCGTGGCATTGCAGCCGCCCGTACGGGTGCAACAGCGGCAGCGTGTCCACGAAGCTCGCTACCGCTCCGTTGCTGACATGCATCCGGATGTCGCCACCGGCCTCGAGCAGCGGCCTTAGCATCTCACCGCTGACCCTGGGGGCGACCTGGTAGAGATCCAGTCCGGTCAGCGGGATGTACCGCTCGTCGAGCTTTACCGCCTCCCAGGCTCGTTGCCAGAAGCGCACCGCCGCATCCACGGTGGGGAACTGGGCCGGCAGGGCCTCGGCCAGCAGGGCCGGGCCGAGGCTCAACAGCTTTCGGACGAGGTCCGGCACCGCCTCGCCGGTCACCGAAACCTCCGCCGCCAGCAACTCCGCCGCTGCGGCCGGCAGGTAGGCCCGCACCTCAGCCCGGTAGTTGCGCCCGCCGATGCGGGCGACCTCTTCGGTGGGCAGGTTGTCGTACACATTGGAGATGTAGACTAGGAATACCTTGTAGCGCAGGAACCCCAGGGCCGTCGTGGGCCTGGTGGCGTCCAGGACGAAGGAGCTGACCCGATCCGCGTGGTCGGCGACGGTCTTCCTGGCAAGCTCGAGCACGTGTGGTGAGTAGTCGCACATGAGGTAGTGCAGGCGCCGGTAGTAGTCCTTGCCGTGCTCGTGGTCCAGGCGCACGAACTCGTCCATCCAGGTCTTCGCCTGGTTGCCGTTTCCCACCCCGAGCTCGATCACGTAGAGCTCGTCCGGAAGGGAGTTGCGCGCGCCGAGGTCGTCCCACAGCCGGAACATGTCGAGGATCAGTTCCCGCACGGCGTCTTTGTTCCGGACGTCGCTCTCGCCGCCGGGCAGCGCCTGCTCGTACCTGCGGCCGGTCGTCTGCTCCCAGAGGTCCAGCGCCTGCCAGTACAGGGAGTTGAACTTCCACAGGCAGCTCGAGCTGGTCGGTGTCCAGGCCTCCAGATGGGCCCGCGGCACACTGCCCGGGTTGGAGTAGCCGTCCAGCGCCGCTCGGGCCAGCCCCTTCAGGGCGACGTCTCCGCAGCGCCGGAGATCGACCGCGATCTCGACGTCGACCTCCGGAACCACGCCCCCTTCCGCCGTGTCCCTCGCGGTGTTCGAGGACAAGAAGGGTCGTACGGCGATCACCTCGCGGAAGTTGCCGCCGTACTGGATCCAGTCGCAGGTCAGCCGGACCCGGGACAGGTCGATCGAGTGCTCGAGCAGCGCCTCGACGACCGGACCGAGCGAGGCCGTCAGGTCGACCGCGGTCGGGCCGCGGAGCTTCTTGTTGGCGCGGACGTCAACGAGCACGGTCACCCCCTCCCGTCGGCACCGGAAGATCGGCCTCCGACGTCGGTGGGCGAGGCCCGATCTGCGCGCGCTGCAGGATCTCTGGTATTCCGGCCTCCCGGCCGAACGCCATCACGTGGACCCCGGCCACTCCCGGCACCTCTTTGAGCCGTTCGATGATCTCGGTGCAGATCCGGATGCCCTCTTCGGCCACCCGGTCGGCCGGGACGCCACGTATGCGACGGGCCACGTGCTCGGGCACGTAGATACCGGGGACCTTGTTCTGCATGTACTCCAGAGCGCGCACTGTTGGAATGGGGCCTACGCCGGCGAGGACGCCACAACGGGACTCCAGCCCGAGATCGCGGACGTCGGCCATCCACCGTTCGAAGCCCTCGACGTCGAACACGAACTGGGTCTGCACGAACTGGGCACCGGCCGCCACCTTCTTGCCCAGCCGGCGAGCCCGGAAGCGGGTGGGCGGAGCGAACGGATTCTCCACCGCGCCGATGCACCAGCGCGGTGCCGGGTCCAGCCGCCGACCCGACAGCAGTCGGGCCTGGTCCTGCATCAACTTTGCGGTCCACACGAGCTGGATGCTGTCGAGGTCGAACACGGGCTTCGCGTCCACGTGGTCACCGAAGGTTGGATGATCACCGGTGAGAAGCAAAACGTTCGGAATGCCCAATGCCGCCGCGGAAAGCAGGTCCGACTGCAGCGCGATCCGGTTGCGGTCGCGGCAGGTGAGCTGCATGACGGGTTCCACGCCCATCGACAGCGCCAGCAGGCTGCCGCCGAAGCTCGACAGGCGCACGAACGCGCTCTGGTTGTCGGTGATGTTGACGGCGTCCACCCAGCCCTTCAACAGGCTGGCCTTGTGCTTGACGGCGTCGGGATCGGCACCCCGAGGCGGGCCGATCTCTGCCGTGACGACGAACCGGCCGGATGCGAGCGCCCGGCGCAGCGCCCCCGGGGGCACTCCAGCGCTGGTGGCCGGATCGCCGGGTCGGTCGGTTGCCGCAGGGGTCACCGAGATGCCGCCGGCCCGGGTATGACGTCATCGTCATCCTGGACAACCGTGTGATCCACCGCGAGCCCGTCGTCTTTGGTCCAGAGTCCCTCGTCCCGGCCTAGCCAGTAGTTGACCCAGGAGCTCTTGCCCCACTCCCGATGGTCGATGGGCCGCTGCAGGAGGGCCAGGTCGCCGTCGCGGCCCTCGCCCTCCGCACGCTCGAAGGCCACCAGCCACACACACCGGATGCCGGGATACACCTCGCAGTCCCCAGATTGCGAGACGCCGCCGCACGGCCCGTTTCGCAGCTGCTTGGGACACGTCATCGGACAGGCGTAACCGGTCGCCGGCAAGGCACATTGACCACACATTCGGCAACCGAACGCCGCACCCTTGATCGATTTCTCGGCCGCCGTGAACAGACGGTAGGGGGCGCCATGGGCCTCGAGCCACATCGCCAGCCGCTCGTACGCCCGGTTCGGCTCGAGGATGCGATGCAGGCGATACATCGCCGCGGCCGAGAACGACGGGCTCACCGGTTTGGGCCACTGGTCCGATGGCCGGACTCGACCCGCCGGCCTTCGGGTTCGCGGGCGAACGGCTCTCACCATGAAATTCTCCCACGTCAACGCCCGTCTCCGCGTTCGGACGGCTCACGCTACGGGGGTGCTGCGGCTCCACCTGGTGCGGCTGGGGCTGACCATGCCATCGATCTACCTGGAGCGCGGGAACCGGCTGCGCTGCTACGCGGGTGGGGTTACTGGCAGGTCTTCGACGGCATGCCGGCCGCCGCGGGTGTGATCGGGCGGACCGCAGCGGGAACCCTGCGTCCTGCGCGGAGTCTCTCAGACGAGCGACTACCTGGAAGCCGTCCGGCTCGCGGCCGGTCCCGACGAGCAGTTGCGGCCGGCCGCGGGATGAGGGTTGCCGCAGTCATGGCCCAAGATGGCGTCATGACGACGACCGCCTCGGACTCCACGCCGGCGTACGACGACGAGGTCACGCCGCGCTGGCAGGCGCGGTTCCGGGCCACCCGGACCACGCTGCCCCGCTGGGCCCGCGAAGCCCCCGACCGCTGCCTGTACGCAAGCAACGCCTCCGGCACCTTCGAGCTCTACGCCTGGGATCGGGCCTCGGGCGACCACCGGCAGGTCACCGGACGGCGCAACGGCACCTGGACCGGCGCCCTGGAGCCGGGCGGCGGGCATGTGTGGTGGTTCGCCGACACCGACGGGGACGAGTTCGGGGTCTGGCAGCGACAGCCGTTCGCCGGCGGCCCGGACGAGCCGAGCGCCCCGTCGCTCGCCCCGTCGTACCCGAGCGGCCTCTCGATCGGGCAGACGGTGACGGCGGTGGGTCGATCCACCGACGACGGCGTGGTCATCTGCATGGTGCAACCCGGCGAGCAGGCACGCGCCGTGTACTCCTCCGAACAGGACGCTCACGTGGTCGCCCTGTCCCGCGACGAGACCCTGCTGTGCATCTCCCACAGCGAACACGGCGATGCCCTGAAGCCGGCGCTGCGGGTTCTCCGGGTGACGGACGGGTCCACGGTCGGCGACCTGTGGGACGGGCCTGGCAAGGGGCTCGACGGGGTGGACTTCGCGCCGGTCCAGGGCGACCCACGGGTGCTGGCGGTGCACGAGCGCCGGGGCCCGCGCCGGCCGCTGCTCTGGAACCCGGTGACCGGCGAGCAGACCCCCATCGACGCCGGCCTGCCCGGTGAGATCGAGGCCGACTGGTACGACGACGGCAGCGCGCTGCTGTTGCGCCACGACCACCGGGGCCGCAGCGAGCTCTACCGGCTTTCGCTGGACGGCGGCGCGCTCGAGCGGCTGGACACTCCCCCCGGCACCGTGATGGGGGCGACCGCCCGCCGGGGCGGCGAGGTGGAGTACCTGTGGTCCTCCGCCGCCGAGCCGGCTCGGCTGCGAGCCGTCGGCAGTGCCGCCCTCCTGCTGTCTCCGGGCACCCCCGCTCCGCCGTCCGTGCCGGTGGAGGACGTGGACGCCGTCGGCCCTGGCGGCCCGGTGCACGGGCTGCTGGCCCGGCCGGCGGGCTCGGCGCCGTACCCGGCGGTCTTCCTGATCCACGGCGGGCCGATGTGGCACGACAGCGACGTCTTCATGGCGGACCGGGCGGCGTGGGTCGACTGCGGGTACGCCGTGGTGCACGTCAACTACCGCGGCTCCACCGGCTACGGAGCCCCCTGGCAGGACGCGATCATCGGCCGGCCCGGGCTGACCGAGCTGGAGGACATCGCCGCGGTCAGAGACAAGCTGGTCGCCGACGGGGTGGTCGACCCGGCCCGGCTCGTGCTGGCCGGCGCCTCCTGGGGCGGCTACCTGACCCTGCTGGGAGTCGGCACCGAGCCGGCAGCCTGGGCGGCCGGCATCGCCAGCGTGCCGGTGGCCGACTACGTCGCGGCGTACGAGGACGAGATGGAGACGCTGCGGGCCACCGACCGGTCGATCTTCGGCGGCTCACCGGAGGAGGTCCCCGAGGTCTACTCGCGGTGCTCGCCGATCAGTTATGTGGAAGCCGTGCGCGCGCCGGTCCTGGTGCTGGCCGGGGCCAACGACCCGCGCTGCCCCATCCGCCAGATCGACAACTACCTGGCCCGCCTCGGCGAGCTCGGCAAGAAGCACGAGGTCTACCGGTACGACGCCGGCCACGGCTCCCTGGTCGTCGAGGAGCGGATCCGCCAGATGGCGGCGGAGATCGACTTCGTCCGCCGACACCTGCCAGCGGGGTAGTCGCTGCTGGCTAGCCTCGGCGACCGGTTATCAGCTCGGCCGCGACCAGCTCGCCGATCTGCACGGTGTTGAGCGCGGCGCCCTTGCGCAGGTTGTCCCCGCACAGGAACAGCTCCAGCGAGCGGTGATCGTCGAGCGACTGCCGGATCCGGCCCACCCAGGTCGGGTCGGTGCCCACCACATCGGCCGGGGTGGGGAACGAACTCGCCGCCGGGTCGTCGAGCACCGCGACACCGGGGGCAGACTCGAGCACGGCACGGGCCGCCGCCGCTGTCACCGGCCGGCCGAAGCTGGCGTGCAGGGCCACCGAGTGTGTCGTCACGACCGGCACGCGGACACAGGTGGCCGCCACCGGCAGCGCCGGCAGATCGAGGATCTTGCGCGTCTCGTCGCGCACCTTCAGCTCCTCCGAGGACCAGCCGGCGTCCCGCAGCGAGCCGGCCCAGGGCACCACGTTGAGCGCCAGCGGGGCCGGGAACGGGCCGAGGCCGCCGCCGATCACCCGGCGTACGTCGCCCGGCCGGGTACCCAGGCCCCGGTCGCCGGCCACCTTCTGCAGCTGGTCGTACAGCGTGTCGATGCCCGTCTGGCCGACACCCGAGGCTGCCTGGTACGACGCCACGACCACCGCAGACAGTCCGAAGGCGGCGTGCAGTGCGCCCAGCGCGACGACCATCGACAGCGTCGTGCAGTTGGGGCTGGCGACGATGCCGCGGGGCCGGTCCACGGCGGCCGCGGCGTTCACCTCCGGTACGACGAGTGGCACGTCAGGGTCCATCCTGAAGGCGGCCGAGTTGTCGACCACCACCGCGCCGGCCGCGACCGCCACCGGCGCCCACTCCACGGACACGGCGTCCGGCACGTCGAACATCGCCACGTCCACGCCGGCGAAGACCGCCGGCTCGAGCGCCCGCACCTCCAGCGGCTGCCCTCGCACCGGCAACCGGCGACCCGTGGACCGCGCCGAGGCGACCAGCCGGACCTCCCCCCACACGTCCGGCCGGCCGGAAAGTACGTCGAGGAGCACGGTGCCCACCGCGCCGGTGGCCCCGACGACCGCCAGGATCGGGCGGGCGTTCTTCGTCCGGGCACTCATCGGCCGGTCCCGCCGTACACCGTCGCGACCTGGTCCTCGGCCGCGAGGTGGAAGGCGTCGTGCACCGCCTGGACCGCGGTCGGCACATCGCTCTCCCGGCAGACCACCGAGATCCGGATCTCCGAAGTGGAGATCACCTCGACCGATACCCCGGCCTGGGCGAGCGCGCCGAAGAACGTCGCCGACACTCCTGGCTCCGAGCGCATGCCGGCGCCCACGAGAGACACCTTGCCGATCGCGTCGTCGTACAGAACGGCTTCGAAGTCGAGCTCTTCGCGCACCTTCTCCAGCGCGGTGACCGCGCCCGGGCCGTCGGTGCGAGGCAGCGTGCAGGAGATGTCGGTGCGCCCCGTGGTGGCCGGGGAGACATTGCGCACGATCATGTCCAGATTGACCTGGGCGTCGGCCAGCGCGCGGAACAGCGCGGCCGCGGTCTCCGGCCGGTCCGGTACGCCGACCACCGTCACCTTGGCCAGGCTGCGGTCGTGTGCTACCCCGGAGATGATCGCCTGCTCCACGGAGCCCTCCTGTGGTACGTCGGTGGCCGGCAGGTCGGTTACCCAGGTGCCCGGCCGGGACACGAACGACGAGCGGACGTGGACCGGGATCCCGTGCCGTCGGGCGTACTCGACGCAGCGGACCATCAGGACCTTGGCGCCGGCGGCCGCGAGCTCCAACATCTCCTCGTAGGAGACCCGCCCCAACAGCCGGGCGGTCGGCACCAGCCGCGGGTCGGCGGTGAAGACGCCGGCGACGTCGGTGTAGATCTCGCAGACCTCGGCGCCCAGGGCGGCCGCCAGGGCCACCGCCGTGGTGT
>JAABUN010006229.1_pt1 | contig 13935 bp, 14 predicted proteins | sample 5559311 | NCBI WGS metagenome assembly JAABUN01 (sample SAMN10711877, study PRJNA513370) | rock metagenome | isolation source: Antarctica rocks | place: Antarctica: Victoria Land, Siegfried Peak sud | reverse complement strand
TAATTTCTTTAGAAAAGGTTTCTTAGCATCTGCTCTAATAACCGTCGTTCCGAGCGCAGCGAGGAATCCGGGGGTGCCGCCCGCTGGCCCTCAGCCCGATTCCGCGCTGCGCGCGGAACGACAACCCTTCGGGCGTGAGCCCTGGCCCCATTGTATCTTGCCCTTGGCCGACCAACGGGCCCCTTATGCTGCTGCGTCGCTTCTTCTTTCTTTTATTATTACTGCTGGGGCTGGGCGGCACGGCGCGGGCGCAGGCGTTCGATCCGCGCTCGGCGGTGCCGCCCGACTCGCTGCACACTGCCGCCGCCCGCCGCAACGAGCAGCCCGACTCGCTGCGGCGCAGCTTCGACGAGCAGCGCCTGCGCCTGAAGCTACAGGCCTACACGCGGCGCAAAACCATTGCCGGGCGGGCGGCGGCGGCCCTGCTGCGCCTCACCCGCCCGCAGGAGGAAAACGCGGGGCTCGACGCCAAGCTGCTGGACCGGCAGTTCGACCGGCACACGTTCAAAATCGTGCGCCGCATCACCATCCGGCCCTACGATGCGTTCGGCTACAGCCTGACCGACTCGACGCGGCTGCCGCGCTCGCTGCTCGACCGGACGGGCAACTGGCTCCACGTCCGCACGGCGCCCTCGCGCATCCGGCAGGTGCTGCTGTTCCGGCCGGGCCAGCCGCTGGCGCCCCAGGCTTTGGCCGAGTCGGAGCGCCTGCTGCGCCAAACTGACGAAATCCTCGACGCCCGCGTGCTGGTGAACGAGCGCACGGCCACCGCCGACAGCATCGACATCGAAGTGCTGACCACCGACGTGTTCAGCACCACGGGCAACTACGAGCCGGGGAGCGCCAAATCAGGCCGTGTGGACTTGGGCGACCAGAACTTCCTGGGCCTGGGCCACCACGTCAACAACACCTACCAGTACGGGCGCAACCTGGACCAGCGCTGGCGCTACAGCGGCGACTACACGGTGCCGTTCCGGCATTTTTTCCTGGCCCAGGCCCGCTACAACAACGAGTTTCGCGACGAGCACGGCGGCGTGTCGTTGCAGCGCGATTTTTATTCGGTGAACACGCGCTACGCCGGGGCCCTGTCCCTCGACAAGTTCGACCAGCAGATTACGCTCACCGTGCCCCAGCCCGGCGAAAATCCCACGTACTTCCCCCTGCGCTATTCCCGGCAGGACTTGTGGGTGGGCCGCGCGCTGCGCCTGCGCTCCTACGACCTGGGCTACGAAAACCCGGCCCGGCTCATCGTGGCCACCCGCTTCACCCGCACCGCCTACACCACCAGCCCCAGCCCCGACTACCGCAACACCAACCTCATCCTGGGCACGGTGGGCTACTCGGTGCGCCGCTACTACAAGGACCGCTACCTGTTCGGCTTCGGCCGCACCGAGGACGTGCCCACCGGCACGCTGCTCAGCTTCACGATGGGCCTCGACGCCAACGCCGTGGTGCCGCGGCGCTACTTCGACGTGCGCCTGGCATCGGCCATCTATAGCGCCCGCCGCGGCTACTTGTTTGGCAACTTGGAATTTGGCTCGTTTCAGCGCCTGGCCGACCCCAGCAAGTGGGAGCAGGGCCTGCTCAATGTGCAAACCTCGTACTTCACCCGGCTCTATCACCTGGGCAACTACCAGTACCGGCACTTTTTGGGCACCACCACCACGGCGGGCTTCAACCGCCGGCCGGGCGAGCTGCTGCAAGGCATTTCCGACGACCGGGGCATCCGGGGCTTTTCGCCGTCGGTGCCCATCCCGGCCACCAGCCGCTTCGCCCTCAACTACGAAACCACCGTGTTCACGCCCCTCTCGCTGCTGGGCTTCCGGCTGGCCGGCATTGCCTTCGCCGACGCGGCCTGGGTGGGCGAGCGCCCCGGCGGCGGCACGCCCTTCGGCAACACCCCGTACACGGGCTTCGGCCTGGGCCTGCGCCTGCGCAACGAGTTCACGGCCCTGCGCACGTTCCAGATTTTGCTGGGCTACTACCCGCGCGGCCTCGTGTCGGCCAACGGCCTGCGGGTCTTCGAAACCACCCACGAAACCGTCACCTTCACCGACTTCGGCCTCGGGGCCCCCGGCGTGACGGTGTACCAGTAGGGCTACAGCTGCTTGGTCAGCAGCAGGCCGCCGTAGGAATAGCCGTTCACGTTCAGGCCCTGCATCGGCATGATGGATACGCCCCGGCCGGCGGACGTTTTGTGCAGTTGCGGCACCAGGATGCCGACCGTGGCGCCCACGGCATAGCCCACCAGGTTGTCGGAGAGGAAATGTTTACCCGCCTCGATGCGGTAGTAGGCCACGGCCGCCGGGATGACGGCGGCCGCCCCCCACACGAACGGCTCGGCCGGCGAACCGGGGTTGAAATCGTGGAACACCTTGGCCGCGAAAAACGTGGCGGTGGCCGTGTGGGCGGCGTGGCCGGAAAAAAACGAGTTGGTGGCAATCCGGCCGCTGCGGCCGCTGCCGCCCTCGGTGCCGTAGAGGTAGGGCCGGTTGCGGGCCACCGTGCCCACGGTCATCGTAAAGATGGCGTCCGTGGCGAGGAGCGTTTCCACGTACAGCGCGGCCACTTGCCCGTAGCGGCCGCGCACGGCCGGGTTGAGCGCCAACAGGCCCGGAACGGCTATCAAAGACCCGTAGCACAGAAAGTCGCTGGCGGTTTGGGCGCTTTCGCTGTAATAGCCCGCCGAAAACCGGTCGATTTTGGGCACGTCGCTCTTGCTGAGGGCGGCCAGCTCGGGGTCGCTCAGGCCGTGCTTCTGCTGCACCAGGTAGAGGCCCAGGCCGCTCACGGCCCCCAGCCCCAGGGTGACGGGGCCATCGACCGCAAAGCGGGTATGATACGGCGACGGTGCTTGTTGGGCCGTGGCGGCGGGGCCGGGCCCCAGCAGCAAGGCGCCGGATAGCGCGAAAGAGAAAAAGAGCTTCATCAGCGGTTTATGATGGGACAAAGTGCAAAAGTGCGATAACGGATTGGGGTTTATCGCGCCGCCGCGGCCCGGCAGGAGCGGCGATGCGCGGCTCCTGCCGGGCCAAAAGCAAGAGGGACCAATTCTTCCGCCAAGCTTGCGCTGGCAGTAGAATTGACCCCGGCAGAAAGAGTCCCCTCACCCTTCTGTATTGTACCCGCCGAAAAACTTCTACTCCCTCAGCGCAGCGACTCGAAGTTGATGGGGATGGTGCAGGCCACGCGCACGGGCTGACCCTGTTGCAGGGCGGGGGCCCAACTGGGCATCAGCCACACCAGGCGCAGGGCCTCGTCGTTGAGGCCGTAGCCGGGGCCCCGCACCACGTGGGCGTCGGTCACGCGGCCCTCGCGGTTCAGCACGAAGGATACGTACACCCGGCCCGACACGTGGCGCTGCAAAGCGGCGTCGGGGTAGTGGATGTTCTTGCGCAAGTAGGCCGCCAGCCCGGCGTCGCCGCCCGTGAAGACCGGCCGGCTGTCGGTGTTGATGTAGATAGAATCGGGCGAGACGGCCGCCGCCGGGGCCAGCCCGCCGCCGCCGCCGGCGTGCGTGCCGCCGGTCATTGCCACCTGGGCCTGCAAGCGCCCCGCGCCCAGCAGCAAACCCGTTACCAAGAGCAAAAACTGGGTAAATTTTTTCATAGTGATAGTATTTTGTTGTGAATAACTTGACCGCTTTTAAATACCATTAAACCAAAGCTACAACGCTTTAACCAGATAATGTCAACTGTAAAATTATATTTTTACGAATGCTGTTTCATCTCGGAAAATTGCACTTGCGCCCGCCGTAGCTTTGTGAGCCGGGCCTGCCCCGGCCCTTATCCTTCGCTCCCAGCCTATGAAACTCGGCGATTACAACGACCTCGAAGTAGCCCGCGAAACCAGCGTCGGCCTCTACCTCACCTCCGACGACGGCGATTTGCTGCTGCCCAACAAGTACGTGGCCCCCGGCACCCGCGTGGGCGACGTGCTGCGCGTGTTCGTGTACCGCGACTCGGAAGACCGCCTCATCGCCACCACGCTGCGGCCCCTGGCCCTGGTCGATTCGTTTGTCGCCCTGGCCGTGCGCGACCACGGCCCTGCCGGCACGTTCCTCGAATGGGGCCTGGAAAAAGACTTGTTGCTGCCCTTTCTCAACCAGCGCCGCGACCTGCGCCTGGGCGAGCGGGTGCTCGTGTACGTGTACCTCGACGAGGAAAGCGACCGGCTGGTGGCTTCGGCCAAGTGGAAGAAGTTTCTGTCCGATGCGCCCTTCGAGGGCCAGCCCGGCGACGCCGTGCGCCTGCTGGTGGCCGACGAAACCGACCTGGGCTACCCCGTCATCGTGAACGGCACCCACCAGGGCCTGCTGTTTCGCAACGAGGTGTTCCGGCCCCTGCGGCTGGGCGAAACCCTGCCGGGCTTCCTGCGCCAGGTCCGCTCCGACGGCAAGCTCGACGTGCGCCTCCAGCGCGAAGGCTACGACGAAGTGGAAACCGCCGCCGCTACGCTGCTGGCGGCCCTGCGCGCGGCCCCCGGCGGCCGGCTGCCCATCGGCGACAAGAGCGAGGCCGACGACGTGTACCGGCGCGTGGGCATGAGCAAAAAAGTCTTTAAAAAAGCCCTGGGGGCCCTCCTCAAGCAGGGCACCGTGGAGCTGGCCCCAACGGAAACCCGCCTGCGGGCGTAAGCCCAAGCGTCCCCACGCGCTTTTAATGTTCCCCGATGCGCCATGCAAAAAACCGCTCTCCTGGCCGGTGCCACCGGCCTTATTGGCTCGGCACTGTTGCCGCTGCTGCTGGCCAACAGCCGCTACGCCAGGGTCGTAGTGGTGGGACGGCGGCCGGTGGCCCTGGCCCACCCCAAACTCACGCAGGTCGTAACGGAACTGGATGATTTGGAAAGCCACCGCCTCCAACTCATCGCCGACGACGTATTCTGCTGCCTGGGCACCACGCGCCGGCAGGCCGGCTCGCAGGAAGCTTTTTATAAAGTAGATTTCTTGTACGTCGTGACACTGGGGGCCCTGGCGGCCAGCAATTTCGCCGGGCAGTTCCTGGTGGTGTCGAGCATCGGAGCCGACGCCCGCAGCCGGGTGTACTACAGCCGGGTGAAGGGCGAAATGGAAGCCGCCGTGCGGGAGCTGCCGTTCCGGGCCCTGCATATTTTCCGGCCGTCGCTGCTGCTCGGCGAACGGGCCCGGCCGCGCCTGGGCGAGCGAATTGGGGCCGCCGCGCTGGCACTGGCAGGGCCCCTGCTGCGCGGCAGCTGGGCCAAGTACCGGCCGGTTGCCGCCGGGGCCGTAGCCGCCGCCATGCTGCAAGCCGCCAAAAGCGACGCCACCGGCGTGCGCGTACACGAGCCCGCTGGCGCGTAGTCTGGTTAGCTGCCAAGCTTGGTTTATGTCCCATAAAACAGCCCCGGCCATTGCGGCCGGGGCTGTTTTAAATCGCAACTACTGGAGCAACTCTACCAGCGCCCGCCCCGGCGGCCGTAGTAACGCGGCCGTCCGTAATAGGGCCGCGCGTAGTAAGGGCGAGCATAGTAGGGAGCCGGATACACCACTACGGGCAGCGGCGCCATGTATACCGGCGGCGCCACCACCACGGCTGGCCGCGGGTAGTAGCGGGGGCCATAGTAGGCACGGGGCGGGTAGTAGCCACCGCCTATCCTAACCTGGGCCGATACCTGGGCAGAGGCCGCGTAGCTACTCAGCAGCAGGCATAGCCCCAAAGCAAGCATCATGGGTTTGGTACGCATATCGTTGGCGCGCCGGGGCGCATTAAAAATGAATGATAAGTAATTAATAAAGAAACGAATTCGGGGCCAGGAAGCCACCCGTTGTCAGTAAGATGCTTTCGCTGGCCATAGGTTTAGTGGCCACGCTTTCTTTAACGAACAACCCCAAAAAAAGTGACTGCTCCAGGCTGGAGCAGTCACGCTATCGGGTATATACCCGTCTTACTTTTTGTACGTCTGGTTGAGGTAGGCGAGCACGGGCACCGTCAGGTCGAGGTCTTTGCGGCCGTAGGCGATGGTGCCGCTGGGCGCGGCGACGAGGATGAGCTTATAGCCGTGGGCTTTGCCGTAGGCTTCCACCTTCTTGTTCACGCTGCCGAGCACGCTCTGGGTAAGCTTGGCTTCTTCCTGCTGGGCCAGGGCCTGCAGCTTCTGCTGCTGCTCGCCGGACTGCTGCTGCTGGGCTTGCAGCTTTTGCTCGGTGGCGGTGCGCTGCTCGGGCGTGAGGGTGGGGGCCTGCTTCTGGTAGGCCTCCACGGCGGTGCGGAAGCTGCCGACCAAGGCCTGGTTCTGGCGCTCCCAGCCCTTCGCTTTGGTTTCGAAGGCGCGGCGGGCGTCCTTCATGCCCTGGTAGCCGTCGAGCAGCTTGGCCGACTCGATGTACACGACTTTATCGGCGTTGGCGGCGGCTTCGGTGGGGGCCACCACGGGCGGCGCCACGGGCGCTTCGGCCACGGCGGGCGCGGCAGTAACGGCTGGGGCGGCCGGGGTTTCGGTAGCGGCGACTACGGGGGCAGCGGCGGGGGCTTGGTGGAAGTGCAGCACGTAGAGCACCGCCACGGCCACCAGCAGCACGGCGTTGAACGCCAGTTGGAGCGGGTTTTTCATTGAAACGTAAAGTGAGACGATGAGCAAAAGTACGGCCCGGCCGCCCTCAATCCGGCAGGGCCAGGTGCAGCAGGGCGTCGCCCTGGTTCACGACGGGCATGTGGTTGACGCCCACCACGTAGCCGCTCACCGGCGATTCGAGCCGCACGGCCCGCTCGCCGTAGGGGTCGGCCACGGAGCCGTACACCTGGCCCTTGGCCAGGAAGACGCCGTTTTGCACGTGGGCCCGGAACAGGCCCGCGAACCGGGCCCGCAGCCACGTGTGGCGGCGGCACACAATGCTGGGCTGCGCGGGCACCGGGGCCGCCGGGCCCATGCCCAGGTGGTGCAGCACCCGCTGCGTGCCCGCCACGGCCAGCTCGATGCCGGGCTCGTCGAGGCGCAGGCTTTCGCCGGTTTCGAACACGATGAGGCGCTTGCCCAGGCGCTGGGCCGCCTCGCGCACGGAGCCCGGCCGCAGGCCCGCGTGCAGCGTAAACGGGGCCCCGAAGGCGGCGGCCAGCGCGTCGGTTTCGGCGTCCACGCCCAGCTCGCAGCGCACCTGCGGGAAGTTGGCCCGCGCCGCGCCACCGGTGTGGAAATCAATGCCGCAATCAAGCAACGGCATGATTTCGCGCATGAAGCGGTGCGCCACCCGGCTGGCCAGCGACCCGCGCGGCGAACCCGGAAACGCGCGGTTCACGTCCTTGCCGTCGGGCACCTCGCGGCTGAAGTTCAAAAACCCGTAAATGTTGAGGATGGGAATGGCTACCACGGTGCCGCGCGCGGGCATCAGCAGCTCGCGCCGCAGCATCCGGCGGATGGTTTCGATGCCGTTCACTTCGTCGCCGTGCATCCCGGCCATCAGCAGCAGCACGGGGCCCGGCGTGGGGGCCCGCAGCACGTGTACCGGCACGTCGATGAGCGTGCCCGAAGGCAGGCGCGACACCACCAGCCGCGTGAGCACCCGCTCGCCGGGCAGGATGGTGAGGCCGTTGAGGTAAAGCGGGTCGGGCAAGGCCATCGGGCAAAAGTAGCGCCGGGGCCCTACGCGGCGGGGGCGTCGGGAGCCTTTTTCTCCTTGGCCTTGCCGCGCTTCTGGCCCACCAGCGCGGCGGTGTAGTCGATGATGCGGCCCGCGATGTCGAGCTGGGTGGCTTTTTCGATGCCCTCCAGGCCGGGCGAGGAATTCACTTCGAGCACCAGCGGGCCGCGCTTGCTTTGCAGCATGTCGACGCCCGCCACGCCCAGGCCCAGGGCCTTGGTGGCTAGCAGAGCGGCGGCTTTTTCGGCGCGGCTGAGCTTGACGAGGGTGCCCAGGCCGCCGCGGTGCAGGTTCGAGCGGAACTCGCCTTCCTTGCCCTGGCGCTTCATGGCCCCCACCACTTCGCCGTCCACCACGAAGGCCCGCAAATCGGCGCCCTTGCTCTCGGCGATGAACTCCTGCACGATGATGCGGGCCTTGAGGTTGTGAAACGCCTCGATGACCGACTGGGCGGCCTTGGCGCTTTCGGCCAGCACCACGCCCAGGCCCTGGGTGCCTTCCAGGAGCTTGATAATCACCGGGGCCCCGCCCACCTGCTCAATCATGGCCGGCACGTCCCGCGAGAAGTTGGTGAACGCGGTTTTGGGCATTCCGACCCCAGCGCGGCTCAGGATTTGCATCGAGCGCAGCTTGTCGCGCGAGCGCACGATGGACTGGCTGTCGACGGCCGTGCGCACCTTCATCATCTCGAACTGCCGCACCACGGCCGTGCCGTAGAACGTGACCGAGGCCCCGATGCGCGGCACGATGGCGTCGAAGTGCTCCAGCGGCTGCCCGTGGTACAGGATGCCGGGCCGGCCTTTTTCCAGCACCAGGTTGCACTGGAGGTGGTCGACGACCACGGCCCCGTGCCCGCGCGCGGCGGCCGCGGCCACCAGGCGCTGGGTAGAGTAGGACTTCGGTTCCCGCGAGAGGATGGCCAGTTTCATAGTGGGCAGGTAAGGACGGGGCAGCAGCAAACAGCGGGCGGCGCCTTAAGTTACCGCCCGCTGTTTGGCCCGCCCCAAAACAGCCGCAAAATACGCGTTACTCGGCTTGGCGGGCAGCCGCCCGCCCGCTGGCCTTGTGCGAGAGGTTGCGCTTGGCCACATCGACCACGAAACGGCCCTGGCGCAACAGGCTGCGGCCTAGCAGCACGGGGTATTTCATGTCGGAACGGTCGGAAAGCGAAAATTCTACCCAAAACTCCTCGCCGTACAGCTGCACCGCCGCCTCGATGACGTAGCGCTCCTGCACTTCGCCGTTCGACGAGCGGATGTCGCGCAACGCAAACTCCGCGAAAGACAGGTCCTGGCCGTCGAAGCCGGGTTGGGCGGGGTCGAACAAGCGGCCGTGCAGCACGGGCCGGCCACCGGGCCCCGCCTCCACCCGAATATCGGTGCAGTGCAGGGCGCTGGTGTAGGCTCCGGTATCGACCTTGGCTTCGACGCCTTGCAAGCCAAAGGCGGGCAGATCGACCAGTTCGCGCCGGCCGAGCGGGCGCTTGGGGGGGCGGGGCTTCATGGCGACGAAGGTAGAACGGAACGCGCCCATCGCCCCAGCCGCATGGGCGCAAAATTCGGGGCCCGGCGCGGCAGCACGGCAGCAGCTTTGCTGCCCGCGCAGCCTTTTGGCCCCGGATTTCGTTTGCCCGCTTCCTGCTTGCTCTTCTACGCCATGCCTACTACCACCGACCTCGCTGCCCGCATCCGCCTTGTGCAGGGCGACATCACCCGCCAGCCTGTGGCGGCCATCGTCAACGCCGCCAACTCCTCCCTGCTCGGCGGCGGCGGAGTCGATGGGGCCATCCACCGCGCCGGGGGCCCTAAAATTTTGGAAGAATGCCGCCAAATTCGGGCCACGCGTTACCCGCAAGGCTTGCCCACCGGCGAGGCCGTCATCACCACCGGGGGCCGGCTGCCGGCGGCGCACGTCATCCACACCGTGGGCCCCGAATGGAACGGCGGGCGCGATGGCGAACCCGAACTACTGGCCAGATGCTACCGCAAAAGCCTGCGCCTGGCCGCCGAAAATCAGTTAGACAGCGTGGCCTTTCCCAGCATCAGCACCGGCATCTACGGTTATCCTAAAAAGGAAGCGACGGCCATTGCCGTGCGCGAAGTGCAGAAATTTCTGGCCCAAAACCTAGTGCCGGCCACGGTCACGTTTGTCGCGTTCGATGACGAAAGCCGGCGCATTTATGAGCACGAATTGGCCGCGTAGGGCTGTCATTCCGAGCGCAGCGAGGAATCTGGATGGAGCGAACCCCCAGATTCCTCGCTGCGCTCAACGTGACAACGCTACGCCGCGACGCCGATGCCTTCCACCGACGCGGCCACTTGGCGCATCAGCCACAGTGGGGTGCTGGTGGCCCCGCAAATGCCCACCGACGCCGCGTCGGCAAACCACTCCTCTTCCAATTCGCCTTCGTTTTCGATGAAGTAGCTGCGCGGGTTCACCCCGTGTACTACCGAAAACAGGGCCTTGCCGTTGGAGCTTTTGCGCCCGCTCACGAACACCACCACATCCTGCTGCGCGGCAAAAGTGGCCAGTTGCGGCTCGCGGTTGCTCACCTGCCGGCAAATGCTGTCGTTGGCGTCGAAGCTATCCAATTCTCCTCCGGCGGCCTGGATGCGGGCTTCCATCAGGGCCTTCATTCGGTAGAAGCCGGCCGTGCTTTTGGTGGTCTGGCTGAAGAGCGTGACGGGCCGCGAAAAATCGATCTGGTCGAGGTCGGCCTCCGTCATCACGACGATGGCCCGGTTGCCGGTCTGGCCCGCGAGGCCGGCCACTTCGGCGTGGCCAGGCTGGCCATAAATCACAATCTGGCCGTCCTGGCGCTGGCTGATATCGAAGGCGTGCTTGACGCGATTTTGCAGCTTCAGCACCACCGGGCACGAGGCGTCGATGAGTTCCAGGTTGTTGCGCAGGGCGAGCTGGTAGGTTTCGGGCGGCTCGCCGTGGGCCCGGATGAGGACCTTGCAGTCGTGTAGCTCTACCAATTGTTCGCGGTCGATGACGCGTAACCCTTTCTGGTTCAGGCGCTCCACTTCCATGCGGTTGTGTACGATGTCGCCGAGGCAGTAGAGCTGCTGGCCCTGGGCCAGCTCGTCTTCGGCCATCTGAATGGCGAATTCGACGCCGAAACAATAACCGGAATTTTTATCAATCGTGACTTGCATAGCGCCAGGTAAAACACCGCACGGCGGGAGGGAGTTCGCCGCCGCAAAGGTACAAAAGGCCAAAACGGCGGCTGCCGGGGCCCGCTGCGGCAAGCCGGAACCGTGCCAAAGACGCGCCACCCGTTCAGCTTAGCGGGCCGCGAACAGGGCCGACGATACTTGATCGAGCACGAAATCAACCTGCTCGCTAACGGTGATGTGGGTGGTGTCGAGCAAAACAGCGCCGGGCGCGCGGCGCAAAGGGCTTTCGGCGCGGGTCGAGTCGATGTGGTCGCGCTTGCGCAGGTTGTCGATGATGTCGTGTAGCGGCACGTGCTCGCCCTTTTCGGCCAGCTCCATTTGGCGGCGGCGGGCGCGCAGCTCCATGTCGGCCGTCATGAAAACCTTCACCTCGGCATCCGGGAACACGGTGGTGCCGATGTCGCGGCCGTCCATCACCACGCCGCGCTTGCGGCCCATACGCTGCTGCTGGGCCACCATGGCGTGGCGCACCTGCGGGATGACCGAAACTTCGCTCACGGAGTTGGAAATCACCATCTGGCGGATGTCGTCCTCGCGGTTCACGCCGTCCAGAAACAGCTCGTTGCGGCCGGTTTGGCGGTGGCGCCGAAAGCTGATGCTGAGCATTTTAAGGGCCTGCTCCACGGCGGGCATATCGTCGAACGAGATGCGGTGCTCCAGCAAGTAAAGCGTCACGCCCCGGTACATGGCCCCGGTGTCGACGTAGGCGTAGTGCAGCAGGTGGGCCACCGCTTTGGCGGTGGTGCTTTTGCCGCACGAAGAGTAACCATCAATGGCGATGACGAGCTGTTTCATAACAAAGCGGGCGGCCATTGGCCCCGCAAGATTACGAAATCCAACGCTTACGCCCGGCCGCCGGGGTTTTCAAGCGGCCGGGCACCGACGCGAAAAACGCCGCCACCGAGGCCGCGTCGCCCCTATCCAACTGCTGGCTAACCAAATAAAAGGGGTTAAAAAAAAGCCTTCCCGCCAGCCCCACGCCCGTGCTGCCGTCGGGCCCGGCCGCCCACTCGCCGCCGTAGGTTCGCACCAGACACTCGCCCAAATAGCACCCAAACGCCTGCGTCACGCCGGCGCGCTGGCCGGCCGCCACCGGCCCGCGTTGCGCGGCGATGAAGTGGTCGAGCCGGGCCATGCCCTCGGCGTCGAAGCCGGCGAGGCCGAGCTGCTGGCGCACTTGCTCGGCGGCGGCTTCGAGGGCGGGAGCCGGATTGGGAGGTTGTTGTTCGGGCATTCGGCAAAAAATGAGTGGCGGAGCCGGTACCACCAAGCTGCGCTTGGTTTTGCCCTAGGGGCTTTAACGCCAGACCCCTGCGGTGCCAGCGCAGCTTGGTGGTACCGGCTCCGCAGCACAATAGCTAGTGGCTGTCGCAAGGGCACGGCACGTGCTTGCCCGATTTGTGGTGCTTGTACCAGCGGGTTTTCTGTTGCAGCGAGCCGTGGCGGGCACAGCCGCTACCGGCCAGCAACAGCGGCGCGAGGAGCAGCACAGACACAATCTTTTTCACCGGCGGAAGGGTTTCTGGTTCAAATGTAAGGTTCTTTGCCGGCCTCAACCTAATTTCCCGCCCCGTCCGTTCCCACTTATGCCCGCCGATTTCTCGCTGCTCGCCAACGTCGTCGATGTCTTTGCCCGCACCGTGCGCCCCGCCACCGTCCGGGTGGCCGGCGGGCGCATCGCGGCCATCGCGCCCACGGGGGCGCTGGGGCCCGACGCGGCGCTGCCCTACGCCCTGCCCGGCTTCGTGGACGCGCACGTCCACGTCGAAAGCTCGCTGCTGGTGCCCACCGAGTTCGCGCGCCTCGCGGTGGCGCACGGCACGGTAGCCACCGTGTCCGATCCCCATGAAATCGGCAACGTACTGGGCGTGGCCGGCGTGGAGTATATGCTCGACAACGCGGCGGCGTCGCCGTTCAAGTTTTGCTTCGGGGCCCCCAGCTGCGTGCCGGCCACGCCGTTTGAGACGGCCGGGGCCGAAATCACGGCCGCCGACATCGAGCGGCTGTTTGAAAACCCCAAAATTGGCTACCTGGCCGAGATGATGAACTGGCCCGGCGTGCTGCACCGCGACGCCGGGGTGATGGAAAAAATTGCCCTGGCCCACGCCGCCGGCCGGCCCGTCGACGGCCACGCGCCCGGCCTACGCGGGGCCGATGCCGCCCGCTACGCCAGCGCCGGCATCGCCACCGACCACGAGTGCTTCACCGCCGACGAAGCCCGTGACAAGCTGGCGGCAGGCATGAAAATCCTGATTCGGGAAGGCTCGGCGGCCCGCAACTTCGATGCGCTCATCGAGCTGCTGCCGGAACACTATCCCAACCTGATGTTCTGCTCCGACGACAAGCACCCCGACACGCTCGTGCTCGGCCACGTCGACGCGCTGGTGCGCCGGGCCGTGGCCCTGGGCCACAACGTGTTCGACGTGCTGCAAGTGGCCTGCGTGAACCCCGTGGCGCACTACAAATTGCCGGTGGGCCTGCTGCGCGTGGGCGACCCGGCCGACTTCATAGTAGTCGATGACCTCACCGATTTCCGGGTGCGGCAAACTTACCTCGACGGCCAGCTGGTGGCCGAAAACGGCCAGTCGCGGCTGCCCGCCGCGCCGGTGGCCGCCGCCAATAATTTCCACGCCGAGCCCGTGCGGGCCGAAGATTTTCGGCTGCCCGCCCCGGCTGCCAGCGCCCCGGTGCCCATCCTGCGCGTCATCGAGTGCTTCGACGGCCAGCTCATCACCGCCCGGCTCGACGCACCGGCCCGCGTGGAGGCCGGGAATATCGTGGCCGACCCGGCCCGCGACGTGCTCAAGCTGGCCGTCGTCAACCGCTACCGGGCGCACGTGCCGCCGGCCGTGGCTTTCATCAAGGGGTTTGGGCTGACGGGCGGGGCCCTGGCGAGCAGCGTGGGGCACGATTCGCACAACATCACCGCCGTGGGCTGCGACGATGCCAGCCTGGCGCGCGCCGTCAACCTGGTCATTGGGGCGCGGGGCGGCCTGGCGGCCGTGGGACCCGATGGTGAAGAATTGCTGCTGCCGTTGCCCGTGGCCGGCCTCATGTCGGACCAGCCGGGCCCCGCCGTGGCGGCGGCCTACGCCGCCATTGATGCGCTGGCCAAGCATCTGGGCTCGCCGCTGGGGGCCCCGTTCATGACGCTCT
>JAABUN010006228.1_pt1 | contig 13935 bp, 16 predicted proteins | sample 5559311 | NCBI WGS metagenome assembly JAABUN01 (sample SAMN10711877, study PRJNA513370) | rock metagenome | isolation source: Antarctica rocks | place: Antarctica: Victoria Land, Siegfried Peak sud | reverse complement strand
CGAAATCGGTCAACGAACTGGTCGAAGCCGCCAACGAGAAGCAGCTGTCCAAGACGATCGCCCGCTACGGCCGAGTCGATCCGTTCTGCCTCGACGAGCTCGGTTACATGGAGCTGGACCGGCGCGGGGCCGAGCTGCTGTTCAGGTGTTGACCGAGAGGGAGGAGAGTAACTCGGTGGCGATCGCGAGTAACGAGTCGTTCTCCGGCTGGACCAAGACCTTCACCGACCACGCCTCTACGCCGCAATCGTCGACCGGCTGACCTTCGCCGGCAACATCATCGAAACCGGAACCGTCTCCTATCGGCTGGCTCACGCCCGCGGGTAGCGCACCGCGGCCCGTTAACGTGGGCGACATGCCCAGTCAGCAGCCTTTGCGGGTCTTGATCTCGGGCGCGAGCGTCGCGGGCCCGACGGCGGCGTACTGGCTCTGCCGGCAGGGGTTCGCGGTGACGGTGGTCGAGCGGATGCCGCTGGCCCGGGTGCAAACCAGCGGCCACGCCGTGGACCTGTTCGGGCCGGCGATGGACGTGGCTGAATGGACCGGCGTGCTTCCCGCGGTGATGGATGCCCGCACCCGGACCGACATCGTCTCGTTCCAGCGCCACGACGGCCGAGGCGTTGACGTCGAAATGCGCCACCTGGTCGCGGGCATCTCGGGCCGACACGTCGAGGTCATGCGCGGCGAGCTGGCCACCATCCTCTATGAGGCGACACGAAGCGACGCGCAGTACCTGTTCGAGGACTCGATCCACACGATCGTCGAGGAGCCCGACGGCATCGCCGTCACGTTCGAGCACGCCCCCGCCGACCGGTTCGACCTCGTGATCGGAGCTGACGGCCTCCACTCCATCGTCCGCCGCTTGGTCTTCGGGCCCGAGGACCGGTTCCGCCGGTTCCTCGGCGGCTACCTGGCGGGCGCCGCCCTGCCCAACTACCTCGGCCTCGATGGCCGGATGGTGGTCTGGAACGCCCCAGGGCGGCTAGCGGCGATCTACCCCGTTCACCACACGACGACGGCCAGGGGAGGCTTCCTGTTCCGCCGCAGCGAGGAGTTCATGCTCGACTACCGCGACGTCGACGGACAGAAGCAGGCGCTGCACCAAATCTATGGAGGGGATGGGTGGCAGGTTCCCCGGCTGTTGGCCGCGATGGACGCCGCCGCCGACTTCTACTTCGACTCGGTCAGCCAGATCGTGATGGATAGCTGGATCAAGGGTCGGGTCACTCTGGTCGGCGACGCCGGCTACTCCCCAGGCCCGGCCGTTGGCGGCGGCACCAGCATCGCCATGGTCGGCGCCTATGTCTTGGCTCAAGAGCTGGCCCAAGCCGGCCGGAACTACCAGACAGGGCTGCGCGCCTACGAGGACCGCATGCGGGAGCTCGCCGCCAGGGCCCGCAGCATCGGACCCACCACCATGTCCACGCTGATCCCGCGAACCGGTATCCAAGTCCGGCTGATGCAGGAACTGCTACGCCTGGTCACACGGATGCCGCCGCGCTTTCAACAGCGCCTCTACCAGTTGCAAGCGACACCCGCCCGAGCCCTCGACTCCATCCACCTCACCCGTTCAACAGTCGAGGAGTAGCGCAGCCACACCCCCGCTTGATTCGGGCGGGGTGGCAACACCGCACTGCCGGAGCCACTTAACTCCGTCCTGCTGGGGCCGAGCAGGGTTGACACAGCCACTGGAGCAGACCGGCAGACGCGTTCTGCTGCAGGAGCAGTGCTAGCAACCCTCAGCGGCAGCACCGAGCGGCACCAGCTGCGGATCGCCGAGACCCGGCACAACCTCAAGACGATGACCAGCCGCCTGCAGTCCGGGTCGATCGTTATCTGAGTCTCGCGCAGCAGGCGACCATGACCGCGATGTCGCTCGGCTCCTCGGTCGCCGGAGACAATCTGCAGGATGCGACAGACCAACTGGCCGGGCTCGCCGAGGGGTTGCAGCAGGTGCAGGAGATATCGGCCGAATATTCCTGACAGGCGCCCAGCAGGCCGGGCCGGACCGGAAAGGGGCCCGTAGATCCCGCCGGAAATCGGTAGCGGGTCCTACAGCCCCAGAGCAGACTTCAGTGCGTCGGCCCGGTCGGTCTGTTCCCAGGGCAACTCGATGTCGGTACGGCCGAAATGGCCGTAGGCGGCGGTCGGCGCATAGATCGGACGCAGCAGATTCAGATCCCGGATGATGGCGCCCGGGCGGAGGTCGAAGACTTCGTTGATCGCCTGGGCGATCTTGTCCGGATCGACCTGCTCGGTGCCGAAGGTCTCCACGAACAGACCCACCGGGGCGGCGACCCCGATCGCGTAGGCCACCTGGACCTCGATCCGGTCGGCCAGCCCGGCAGCCACCGCGTTCTTGGCCACCCAGCGCATGGCGTAGGCGGCGGAACGGTCCACCTTCGACGGGTCCTTGCCGGAGAAGGCGCCGCCACCGTGCCTTGCCATCCCGCCGTAGGTGTCGACGATGATCTTCCGCCCGGTCAGCCCGGCGTCGCCCATCGGACCACCGACCACGAACCGGCCGGTGGGGTTGATGTGGCTCTTGTAGCCCCTCGTGTCGATGTCCAGTCCGGCGACGACCGGATCGATCACGTGCGCGGTGACGTCCGGGGTGAGCAGTTTGTCCAGATCGATGTCCTCGGCGTGCTGGGTGGACAGCACCACGGTGTCCAGGCGCAGCGCCCGGTCGCCGACGTACTCGATCGTCACCTGGGTCTTGCCGTCCGGCCGCAGGTAGGGAACGGTGCCGTCCTTGCGGACCTGGGTGAGCCGGCGGGACAACCGATGCGCCACCGCGATCGGCAGCGGCATCAACTCAGGGGTGTCGCTGCAGGCGTAACCGAACATCAGGCCCTGGTCGCCGGCCCCCTGCCGGGCGATCTCGTCGGCAGCGCCGGCAGCTCCGCTGGCCCCGAGCCGCACTTCCTCCGAGGTGTCCACGCCCTGCGCGATGTCGGCCGACTGGGCCCCGATGGCCACATTGACGCCACAGGACCTGCCGTCGAAGCCCTTGGCCGAGGAGTCGTAGCCGATGTTCAGCACGGTGTCCCGGACGATCGTCGGGATGTCGACATAGGCGGAGGTGGTCACCTCGCCGGCGACATGCACCTGGCCGGTGGTGACCATGGTCTCGACCGCCACCCGGCTCGCTGAATCCTCGGCCAACAGAGCGTCCAGGATGGAGTCGCTGATCGCGTCGCAGATCTTGTCCGGGTGCCCCTCGGTGACGGATTCTGAAGTGAACAGGCGGGACGTCACGTTGATGCTCCTTGAGGGTTTGCTGCGCTGAGGTGGCTCTTCGGCGTGCTGAGGTTACCTGTTCGTGACCCTGTTCCGGCGGCCAGGGCGGCATCCAGGGCGGTGACGATCGAGTCACACACCGCGGCAGCCAGCGCCGTCTTCGGACCGTACGGCACGTCGGTGGCGGCCGGCTCGGTGCCGTCGGCGCGCCGGATCAGGATGACCGCCGCGTTGTCGTCCGACTCGAATCCACTGGCCGGGCCGACTTCATTGACCACCAGCTGGTCGCAGCCCTTGCGGAGTAACTTCTGCCGGCCGAACTCGATCGGCGACGTGGTGGCGTCACCGGTCTCGGCGGCAAAACCGACGATCACCGGCATCCGGGATTCTCCGCGGCAGGCCACCAGGCGGGCCAGCACATCGGGGTTCTGCACCAGCTCCACCACCACAGGTCGGGAGTCGGCGGTCTTCTTGATCTTGTGCGCGGCGACATGGGCCGGCCGGAAATCCGCGACGGCCGCCGTCATGACCACGGCATCTGCCTGGTCGACGGCGTCGGTGACCGCCCGCTGCAGGTCGGCAGCCGACACCACCCGCCGCACATCGACGGCCGGGGGATCGGCGAGGGCGGTGTTCGCGGCGATCAGCGTGACGTCCGCGCCGCGGGCAGCGGCCACCAGGGCGACGGCATATCCTTGCCGCCCGGACGATCGATTGCCCAGGAACCGCACCGGATCCAGCGCCTCCCGGGTCCCGCCGGCCGACACCACGATCCGCCTGCCCTGCAGGTCGAACGGCAACGCCGGTCGGTCCGCACCGGCGGTGTGCAGCATGAGCTGCGCCAGCGCCGCCAGGTGCTCGGGCTCGGCCAGCCGACCCGGACCGGAGTCCGCGCCGGTGAGCCGTCCGACGGCCGGCGGCAGCACCGTCACCCCTCTGGACCGCAGCGTCCCGACGTTGGCGACAGTGGCCGGATGGGTCCACATCTCGGTGTGCATGGTCGGCGCCATCAGCACCGGCGCCCTGGTCACCAGCAGGGTGGCGGTGAGCAGGTCGTCCGCCAGTCCGGCCGCCGCTCTGGCCAGCAGATCCGCGGTGGCCGGCGCCACGATCACCAGGTCGGCCCGTTGACCGACGGACACGTGCCGAACGTCAGGGACATCGGTGAACACGTCGCCGGACACCGGGTTTCCGGACAGCGCCTCGAACGTGGCGGCACCGACGAAGGTCAGCGCCGCGGCGGTCGGGACGACGGTGACCTGGTGACCGAGCGCGCGCAACCGCCGCAACAGCTCACATGCCTTGTAGGCAGCGATCCCGCCGCTGACACCGAGAACGATCGATTTCCCGGTGACGTCGGCGTTCGGGCCGGCAGAGTTCACCCGCCGAAGCGGCTAACGGCCTCAACCGCGCCTGCGATGCTCACTCCCCATCGCCTCCGCGCCCCCTGGTCGGCTCCACGGTCGCTTCGCTCCTCGGCAAGGCGCTCGTCCCTCGCTCCCCGCCTGCGATGCTCACTCCCCATCGCCTCCTTCGGCGTGCTCGAGGAGGCCCTCGTTGATCTCGCGGAGCGCGATCGACAGCGGCTTCTCCTTGGGCAGCGGCTCGACCAGCGGGCCGACGTATTCCAGCAGGCCCTCGCCCAGCTGGGCGTAGTAGTCGTTGATCTGGCGGGCCCGTTTGGCGGCATAGATCGACAGCGCGTACTTACTGCTGGTCTTCTCCAGCAGCTCGTCGATCGGCGGATAGGTGATGCCCTGGGCGGTGATCTGCGCCGGGGTCGGGATCCTGCTGCTGGCGGGCACGGTCACGCTGGTCAACTCCTGGGGTGGGCACTGGGCGTTCGAATGGAGGCGGCTACCGATCAGTCCGGCTCTCGACGGGCCGCTGCGCTACCCATCGGCCGGGCGGCGAACCGCTGACTGCACCGGGAGGATCTACCGAAGACGCTGATCAGCCACCCACTCTACCAAGGACGTGACCGCACCATCGACGTCGCTGTTCACGACGGTGTGATCGAACTCCGGCTCAGCCGCCAACTCGGACCGAGCTGCCAGCAACCTGTTCCGGCGCACTTCCTGCGACTCGGTTCCCCGACCGACAAGACGCCGTGCCAGTTCGTCGAAGGACGGGGGCGCCAGGAAGATGAACCGGGCCGTCTTGCCCATCGCTGCCTTCACCTGGCGGGCTCCCTGCACATCGATCTCCAGTAACACGTCCCGACCGGCTGCCAGCCGCTCGGACACTGCTCGACGGGGCGTTCCGTACAGGTTGCCGGCGAATTCAGCCCACTCGAGCATCTCGCCGGCATCGACGAGCGAACGGAAATGCTCGCGGCTGACGAAGAAATAGTTCCGGCCGTCCACCTCCCCCGGCCGCGGGTTCCGAGTGGTGGCCGACACCGAGATCCACAGATGGGGCAGAGCCGACCGGAGCCTGGCGATCACCGTGCTCTTGCCGACCCCCGACGGCCCGGACAACACGAACAGCCGCCCCGGCGTGCCTGGCCTGCGGGAAGCGGACGTCATGCGCTGGACGCTGCGTTCCGTTCGCCGGTCCGGGCGCCGCCGCTCAGAATCCGAACTCGTCCAGAAGTGCCTTCCGCTGACGATCGCCCAGACCGCGGACCCGGCGGCTGGCGGCGATGTCGAATTGCTCCATCAGTGCGGCCGCCCGGACCTTCCCGACGCCGGGGAGTGCCTCCAGCAGGGCGGAAACCTTCAGTTTGGCCAGCGCTTCGTCCTTCTCGGCGTCGACCAGCACCTGCTTCAGTGTCGTTCCGCCCCGCTTCAGCCGTTCTTTCAACTCGGCGCGGGACTTGCGGGCAGCCGCAGCCTTCGCCAGCGCGGCTGTGCGCTGCTCGTCGGTCAGTTGGGGCAGGGCCACTTCGTCCTCTTTCGGTGGTTTCGGTGAGCAGTGATGATCAACCGCTGCTGTCGACGGAACAAGTGGGGTCCATCAGGCCGGCGTCGACTTCGGTCTCCTGCGAACCTACCGAGACGGGCAGATCCCCGGCAAACATCCGCGGCATGTCGATTCGCCCGGAGCGCGCGAATATCAAGCCGGTCATCCGCGCATCCGGCCGATCAGCGCGGTGTCGTAGACGCCGGACACGAACTCGGGGTTCTGAAGCAGCTCCGCGTGGAAGGCGAGGTTCGATTTCGGACCGCGGACGATGAACCCGGCGACAGCTTCCCGAGCCCTGCGCAACGCGTCGTCGCGATCGGTGCCGTGCACGATCAGCTTCGCCATCAGCGAATCGTAGGACGGCGTCACGGTGGTCCCCGCGACGTAGCCGGAGTCCACCCGGATGCCGTCGCCGGACGGTTCGACCCACTCGGTGATGGCTCCCGGGCCCGGCAGGAACCGCTGCGGATCCTCGGCGTTGATCCGCAACTCGATCGCATGTCCGCTCGGGGCCCGCTCGGTGATGCCGGGATCCTCTCCGGCGGCCACCTGTAACTGCGCTTGCACCAGATCGATGCCCAGCACCGTCTCGGTGATCGGGTGTTCCACCTGAAGGCGGGTGTTCATCTCGAGGAAGAAGAACTCGCCGGTGCCGGGTGCGAGCAGGAACTCGACGGTCCCGACCCCGAGGTACCCGACGGCCGATCCGGCGTTCCTCGCGGCCTGCAGCATGGCCTCCCGGGTGGCCGGGTCCAGTACCGGGCAGGGTGTTTCCTCGGCGACCTTCTGATTGCGCCTCTGCACGGAGCAGTCCCGCTCCCCGAGCGCGAGTACCCGGCCGTCCGGCAGTCCGAGAATCTGCACCTCCACGTGCCTGACGCTCGGGAAGTACTTCTCCACGAACACCGCCTCATCGCCGAAGAGCCGGCCGGCGAACCCGGTGACCTTGGCATATTCGCCCGGCATCTGCGCCGGGTCCAAGACCACGGCCATGCCCATCCCGCCGCCGCCCGCGGATGCCTTGATCATCACCGGATAGCCGATCGACTCGGCCGCCGCGGCGGCGTCCTCGGCGGTGCGCACCGGGTCCCTGGTGCCTGGCGCCACCGGCACCCCGGCCGCCTCCATCAGGTTGCGGGCGGCGATCTTGTCGCCCATCGCGGTGATCGCCTCCGGGCTCGGACCGACCCAGACGACGCCGGCATCGACCACCGCCCGAGCGAACTCGGGGTTCTCGGACAGGAAGCCGTACCCCGGGTGGATTGCCTGGGCCCCAGTGACTTTCGCCGCCCTGAGGACCGCGTCGACGTTGCGATACGAGTTGGCAGGCGCTGCCCCGCCCAGCAGCACCGCCTCATCGGCCTCGGTGACGAACGGCAGGCCGGCGTCCACGTCCGAATGCACCGCAATGGTCCGCAGCCCCATCCGCCGCGCAGTCCGGATCACCCGGCGGGCGATTTCCCCCCGATTGGCCACCAACAGCGATTCGAACATCCCGCTCCTCGCGCTACCGGCCCACCGTCCCGGTGGCATCGACGTCCCGGCGGTCACGGTAGCCGAACCGACCCGGCCCCTCCGCCGCCCGCGGGCGCACCGTTGCCAGGCCAATCGCCCGACGCAGCGGGCGCCCGCCGGTCAGCAGAGACCGTCGGTGGCCAGGAAACCGGTGCCCTCCCCGGTGATCCGGACGCCGACCTCGTCGGCAGATATCCAGACCGATCGCCCCCGCGGGGCGGTCAGCTGCTGACCGGCGGAATCCGACAGCTGCAACTCTCCGTCCACCACCAGTACCACCCGGGGCCCGGGGTGTTCCAGCGGGATGCCGTTGTCCACACCTGCGGGTTCCAACCGGCACAGCGAGAATTCGGCAGCCGGTGACGGATATCGCCACAGACCGGGGCCGGCCGCCACCGGGTCGATCACCGACACCGGGCCGACGGCGAAGTCGAGCACCCTCATCAGTTCCGGGACGTCCACGTGCTTCGGCGTCAACCCGCCGCGCAGCACGTTGTCGGAGTTGGCCATGATCTCCACGCCGACACCGGACAGGTAGGCGTGCAGATTGCCGGCTCCCAGGTACAGCGCCTGCCCGGGACGCAACGTCACCCGGTTCAACAGCAATGCCGCCAGCACACCCGGATCACCGTGATACCGCTCACCGAGGTCCAGCGCGGTCCGGTATTCCTGGGCGAATGCGCTGCCCGCCCGCACCCGCTCCACGCAGGCGGCGAGCACCGAATCCAGTAACGGCACCAGGGCGACCGGCGGCATCGTGATCATCGAGGAGAACAGCGCCCTGGTGCCGTGCGCGTCGGGTTGACCGGCCAGCAGTGTCAGGTACCGGTTCAACCCTGGATTGTCGAGTTCACTGAGCAGGGCAACGGTCTGTTCCGGGTCCCGGAAGCCGCACAGGGCATGGAGTTCGGTCAGTGCGCAGATGAGCTCGGGCTTGTGCGCCGCGTCCTTGTAGTTCCGATGCGCCGATGCGAGCGGTATTCCGGCGGCCTCCTCCTGGGCGAACCCGGTCCTTGCCTGATCGGCAGACGGGTGAGCCTGCAGCGACAGAGGTTCCGCTGCCGCGAGCACCTTGAGCAGGAACGGCAACCTCGAGCCGAACTCGGCCGCGGCCCGCGCTCCCAGCTGTGATTGCGGGGCGGCGGCGATCCGGTCGGCCAGCGACACGGGCCCGACATCGGTCTGCAGCTGCGATGGTTCGGCGGGATGCGCGCCGACCCACAACTCCGCCTGCGGATGTGCCGACGGCGCCGGTTCGCCCAGCAGCTCGGCGATCGCGGTCCGGGAACCCCAGGCGTAAGCGCGGATCCGATTCGTCATCAACTCCACGGCAACCCCACGCCCCACTCACTCTCGCTGTCGGTCATCCACTGCCACGGTATTCGCGGTATTGCCGGTGCGCGGATCAGGCCGCACCTGGTCCGGCACGGTGATCGGTCCCGTCCGGGCCCGGTTCCTGGAGCTCGAGCAGGGACGGGGCAACGCCGTCGTCAGCATTGCGCAGGGCCAACTCCTGCTGGTCCGGATCCCGGGGGACGAACGTTCCACCCTCGTCCACCCGCACCTCGCCCAGTGCGGTCCCGGTGCGCCCCAGCCCGTCCGGATTGTCCAACGGCGCGAACTGTCCGGCCGCGATTCCCAAGTAGACAGCGGTGAACGTGCAGCGCAGCAGCACTTCTGCGGCCGCCACCACAGAGCTCCCGGGGCGCTTCGAGGCGGGCGCGACCACCGGAGCCGACGGCAGCGCCTCGGTGAGCGCCCTCACCACCTGCCCGTCCGGTTCCAGCGTGATGAAGACCCCGGCGGTGTCCGGCGGGGCGTCGTCCAACGGGTCGGCGAACAGATCGTCCTTGGCCGCTGCCGCTCGTCGCAGCACCGCCGGCGAGGACAGCGCTGCCTGCGCCGTCAGCACCCCGGCGGGCCGACCTGCCAGCTGGGCCAACGATTGCGCGACCAGCTCCGCCAGAACGTCGCCGATCGAGTCCGCGCCGATCAACAGAGCGCTGCCGCCGACCAGGTACTCGGCCAGCGTCACCGCGGGGTTGACGAACTCCTCGGCCGACGGATGACAGGCCAGCGCAACGGCGTCCAGAGCATCGGCCCAGGCCGCCAGATCGGGCGCCGGCAACAGCCGGGAACGATGTGCAAGGGACACCAGCAGGGCGAGCCGCGCCTGACCGGCGATCGCCTCCGGCACCGCGATCGGGGCCGGCAGGACGACCGCCCCGGATCCGCCGGCGGCGGCCACCGGACCGGTCTCGGCCGATCGCACGATCACCGTCGCGCCGCGGCGCACCGCAGTATCGGCGGCTGCCGCCGCCGTCATGTCGTGCACCTGATCGGCCAGCACCACAACGGTGTCGAGGGAGCCGACCCAGCACGGGATACAGTCCACCGCAACGATCGGGGCGGCGAGTTGGGGTCCGGCCAGCGCCCGGAGCATGGCAGCTTCGGCGCCGACGCCCGAGCCGGCGATCACCAGGGCCCGTGGCCGCTCGAGGTCAGGCAGCAGCGTCAGCTGATCGGCGATCGCCCGCACCTGGGCGCCGGCGGTGGCCGCCGCCGGTAGCAGCCGTCCCCCATCCGCCGCCAGCAGCCCGTCGGTGTCGTGCAGCAATTCGGCGACGGACCACGTCATGGGGTGGCCTTCGGCTCCGGCCCCTGAGTGCCGCCCTGACCTCCGGTCCGGTCGGTGGCATCGGCGCCGGGGCCGCCGCTCGCCTCGTCGAGCAGCAGCACCGGGATACCGTCCCGGACCGGGAACACCCGTCCGCACTCGGTGCAGGTCAAGGCGTCGGCAGCGGGGTCCCCGGGGGCGCCGAGCGTCAACGGGGCGTGATGGGTGTCCGGGCACGCCAGCACCTCGAGCAACACCGGATCCAACTGAACGGCCATCTGTTCTCCCTGGTGGAAACTGTGGTGGAAACTGTGGTCAGCTTCGGATGATCCCGAGCAGTTCGTCGCGCAGGGACGCCATCTCGTCGACGGTCGCTGCCTCGACGTTGAGCCGCAGCAGCGGCTCGGTATTGCTGGCCCTGACGTTCGCCCAGCTGCCGCCAGGCAGATCGATCGTCAACCCATCTAGTTCGTCGATGCCCGCTTTCCGTTGGTCGGCCCAGGCCCGGGTCCTGGCCAGCACGGACGGCACATCGGTCACCGTCGAATTGATCTCGCCCGACGCGCGATAGCGCTGATATCCGGCTGTCAGCTGCGACAGCGGCCTGTCCTGCCCACCCAGGGCGGCCAGCACGTGCATGGCAGCCAGCATGCCGGTATCTGCCCGGTAGAAGTCAGCGAAGTAGTAGTGGGCCGAGTGCTCGCCGCCGAACACCGCGCCGGTGCAGGCCATCTCCGCCTTGATGAACGAGTGGCCCACCCTGGTGCGAACCGGGATCCCTCCGTGCTCGGTGATCACCTCCGGTACCGCTCGGGAGGTGATCAGGTTGTAGAGCACGGTCGCACCGGGGTTGTCGGCAAGCAGCCGGGCAGCCACCAGCGCAGTGACAGCACTCGGGGACACCGGGTCGCCGTTCTCATCGATGACGAAACACCTGTCGGCATCACCGTCGAAGGCCAGACCGATGTCGGCGCCCACCCGGCGCACCTCGCCCTGCAGATCGACAAGGTTCGCCGGATCGAGTGGGTTGGCCTCGTGATTGGGAAAGGAGCCGTCGAGATCGAAGTAGAGGTCGTGCAGCTGCACCGGTAGATCGCCGAAGACGGCAGGCACCGTGTAGCCGGCCATCCCGTTGCCGGCATCCACCACCACCGACAGCGGGCGGATGTGTGACAGGTCGACCAGCGAGTGCAGGAATTCGGCGTAGTCGCCGAGCAGGTCCTGCTCGCTGGTGGTCCCTGTCGCATCAGCGGGCTCCGGTCCGGTGCCGGCCAGCACAGCCTTGGCCGCCTCCCGGATGCCGGCCAGCCCGGTCTCCAGGCTGATCGGCACCGCCCCGGCCAGGCAGGTCTTGATCCCGTTGTAGCTGGCCGGATTGTGTGAGGCGGTGAACATCGCACCCGGCAGGTTCAGGTGTCCGGAGGCGAAGTACAGCAGGTCGGTGGAGGCCAATCCGGCCTGCACCACGTCGACCCCTGCACTTGTCACGCCCTCGGCGAAGGAGCCGCCCAGCTCGGGCGATGATTCCCGCATGTCGTGCCCGATCACCACCGCGGTAGCCGCCGGACAACCGTCCGGCAACGGGTCGCCCCGGCCCGATACGAACCGGCCGAAGGCGAATCCCAACGCCCGGCACAGGTCGCCGGTCAATTCGTCGCCGACGAGTCCGCGCACGTCGTAGGCCTTGACGATCCGATCGAGCACCTCACCCTGCGCGGCGACACTGCCCGGGGCGCCGGCCTGAGCCATCTGGGTCCTCTCACGGATCGGTGGGTCGATCCCGAACATACCCGCGGGCTCGGTGCGACCGGCTGCGGCCCGATCCCGTCGCGCGCGAGCAGCTGCGCACTGTCGGGACGGTCAATTCGCCGCAACGCCGAGTGGCTCAGACGACGGGCTCAGTCGTCCGGGAACCTGAGCACCCGCAGGTGTCCGCGGCGCCCGGTCACCAGCGGCGGCGGCTCCGGAATGCGGTCACCGCGGCCGGCCTCGCGGACCGCGTCGGCCAGCGCCTCGAGATCCTCGACACCCGGACCGAGAGCGCTGAGATCGCCGTCCGGCCGCACCACTTCCCAGCCCTGCGGCGCCGTCAGCCCGATGGCGTGGTCGGCGCACAGATCGTAGGAATGCGGCTCGGCCGCGGTAGCCAGCGGGCCCACAACGGCAGTGGACTCGGCGTAGGCGTAGGTGAGCGTCGCCACGGCCGGATTCGTGCACCCGGTGCGCGAGCAACGCCTGACTCTGGACACCTGGGCACGCTAACGGATGGCCGGCTTCCGGATCGGGCGGCGCGCCGCTCCTGAGCGCGGTGTCAACCTCTTGCGTTTCGACCTGCCCCAGTGGGGCACTTCGGCAGCTGAATCGGGCTCCCACCGCTACGGACCCGCCCCAGTGGGGCACTTCGACAGCTGAATCGGGCTCGCACCCCGAAGGATCCGCCCCAGTGGGGCACTTCGACAGCCGGGCGCCGGCAGCCGCGGATCTAGACTGGCTCCGCCATGACAGCCGACGTACCACCGCAGCCCGATCGGGTGTCGTCGCGTTCGGCGAACGAGAAAGTGGCGACCGACCAGCGACAGTCAGCACGCCCGTCCCCGTCCGGCCGCGCTCCGACGTCCCGGCAGAACCGCCGGGATCGTCGTGGCCGGGGTCTGCGGCGGCCGCTCTTCGCCGCTGGGCTGCCGAACGCGCGATCCCGCGCCCAGCAGTTCGATCTGGCGGTGCTGCAGGCCGTCGGGGACCTGGAGGCCGAGTGGGCCGAGGCCCTGACAGCCATCGAATTCGCGGTCGACGAGGTGCCACCACTACCAGCGGGTGACGTGATGCCGTCCTCCGATGTGGTGCTGGACGGTGGTGTTCCGCTCACCCGGTTCGTGCCGCCGGGTCTGGATCGTCGGGGACGGCCGACCAGGGCGCGGATCGTGATCTACCGGCGCCCGCTGGAGAGTCGCGCGGTGGATGCAGCGGACCTGGCCGACCTCGTGGTCGAAGTCATGCGGGAACAGGTCTCTGCGGTTCTCGGGGAGCCCGATGAACCGGGTGCTCCCACCGATTGAGCCGACCGTCCCATCGTGCCGCGAACCGTATCCGTGCCGCCAACCGTGCTGCCCGCAGACTGCCTTCGCGGGCGCAAGTGTGAACACCGCATTCCCATCACAGCATTCATCAACACAAGGGTCCCATCGACGCCGCCAGAGAGGTCTTCAGGCAGCGCATCGTCGGGGAAGGCGCGGACTCAAACCGGCACCACTCAGACGGCGCGTCGCTTGAGCCGGCGACGTTCGCGCTCGGACAGGCCGCCCCAGATCCCGAATCGTTCGTCGTTCGACAGCGCGTAGCTCAGGCACTCCGCCCGAACCTCGCAGCCGGTGCAGATCCTCTTCGCCTCGCGAGTGGAGCCGCCCTTCTCCGGGAAGAACGCCTCCGGGTCGGTTTGCGCACACAGCGCGCGGTCGTGCCACTCCTGCTCCCGTGCACCGGGCGTCGAGATCGGCAGGTGCTCCATCATCGCGAACTCTGAGCTGCTCATGGCGTGAGGTCCTCTCGGATGCCGATCGGTCGGGAGGCGGTCTTCGCCGCTGGGTCGGCCGGTCGACGAACCTGGGCGTTGCCCAGACCGGCGACTTCCGAACGAAATGACACGCCTGTGATTA
>JAABUN010006227.1_pt1 | contig 13935 bp, 12 predicted proteins | sample 5559311 | NCBI WGS metagenome assembly JAABUN01 (sample SAMN10711877, study PRJNA513370) | rock metagenome | isolation source: Antarctica rocks | place: Antarctica: Victoria Land, Siegfried Peak sud | reverse complement strand
GGACGAGCTGCCCACGACGGCGGAGCTGCTCGGCCACATCGACCACCCGGTCGCCCGGTACTGGTCGCACCAACGGCCCATCGACCTGCGCCACGTGCAGCAACCGCTCTACCTGCAGGCCGACCCGGAGCCGCATGCGGCACAGGCGGTCTGGATGCGCACCGTGGCGCCGATGCCGGACGACCCGGTGCTGCACCGGGCGGTGCTGGGGTACGCCAGCGACTACACGCTGCTGGAGTCGGTGCTGCGCCGGCACGGGCAGGCGTGGGCCACCATGGGGCGTGCCGCGAGCCTGGACCACGCCATGTGGTGGCACCGCCCCGCCAGGGTCGATGAGTGGCTGCTGTACACCCAGTCGAGCCCCTCGGCCCAGGGCGGACGCGGCCTGGGCGCCGGCCGGGTGTTCAGCCAGGACGGCACGCTGGTAGCCAGCGTCGCCCAGGAGGGCATGCTGCGTCCCCCACGCAGCAACTGAGCCCCGCCCGCCGTCCTGATCAACCAGCGCTCAGTCGCGGGTGAGCTTGCGGTGCGTGACCCGGTGCGGACGTGCTGCGTCCGCCCCCAGCCTCTCGATCTTGTTCGCCTCGTACGACTCGAAGTTGCCCTCGAACCAGTACCACTTGGCCGGATCGGCCTCGTCACCCTCGAAGGCGAGGATGTGGGTCACCACGCGGTCCAGGAACCACCGGTCGTGGGAGATCACCACCGCGCAGCCGGGGAACTCCAGCAGCGCGTTCTCGAGGGAGCTGAGGGTCTCGACGTCGAGGTCGTTGGTGGGCTCGTCGAGCAGCAGCAGGTTGCCGCCTTCCTTGAGCGTGAGCGCCAGGTTCAACCGGTTCCGCTCACCGCCGGAGAGCACGCCGGCCGCCTTCTGCTGGTCCGGGCCCTTGAACCCGAACGCGGACACGTAAGCACGCGAGGGCATCTCGACGTTGCCGACCTTGATGTAGTCCAGCCCGTCGGAGACGACCTCCCACAGCGACTTCTTCGGGTCGATGCCGCCGCGGCTCTGGTCCACGTAGGAGATCTTCACCGTGTCGCCCACCCGCACCGAGCCGTCATCGGGCTGCTCGAGCCCCACGATGGTCTTGAACAGCGTGGTCTTGCCGACGCCGTTGGGGCCGATGACCCCGACGATGCCGTTGCGGGGCAACGTGAACGCCAGGTCCTCGATCAGGATGCGCTTACCGAAGCCCTTCTTGAGCCCCTGCACCTCGATCACCTGGCTGCCGAGCCGCGGGCCGGGCGGGATCTGGATCTCCTCGAAGTCGAGCTTGCGGGTCCGCTCGGCCTCGGTGGCCATCTCCTCGTACCGGCCCAGACGCGCCTTGGACTTGGCCTGGCGACCCTTGGCGTTCGAGCGCACCCACTCCAGCTCCTCGGCGAGGCGCTTGGCCATCTTGATGTCCTTCTTGCCCTGCACCTTGAGCCGCTCGCCCTTCTTCTCCAGGTAGGTCGAGTAGTTGCCCTCGTAGGGGTACAGACGGCCACGGTCGACCTCTGCGATCCACTGCGCGACGTGGTCCAGGAAGTACCGGTCGTGGGTGACCGCCAGGACGGCGCCGTGATACTTGGCCAGGTGCTGCTCCAGCCAGAGCACAGACTCGGCGTCCAGGTGGTTGGTGGGCTCGTCGAGCAGCAGCAGGTCCGGCTTGCTGAGCAGCAGCTTGCACAGGGCCACGCGCCGGCGCTCACCACCGGAGAGCACCGAGACGTCGGCGTCACCCGGCGGGCAGCGCAGCGCGTCCATCGCCTGCTCCAGCTGGGAGTCCAGCTCCCACGCGTTCGCGTGGTCCAGAGCCTCCTGCAGCTCGCCCATCTCGGCCAGCAGCGTGTCGAAGTCGGCGTCCGGCTCACCCATGAGTGCTGAGATCTCGTTGAACCGGTCCATCTTGACCTTGATCTCGCCGAGACCCTCCTCGACGTTCTCCAGCACGGTCTTGGTCTCGTTGAGCTCCGGCTCCTGCATGAGGATCCCTACGGTGTAGCCGGGCGTGAGCCGGGCCTCCCCATTGGAGGGCTGGTCCAAGCCCGCCATGATCTTCAGGATCGTCGACTTGCCCGCACCGTTGGGTCCCACGACTCCGATCTTGGCGCCGGGGAAGAAGCTCATCGTGACATCGTCGAGGATGAGCTTGTCGCCGTGGGCCTTACGTGCCTTGTACATGCTGTAGATGAACTCCGCCATGCCGCACAGCCTATGCGCGCGGCACGGCGGACTCCGAATCGCCTGGAGCGCTCAGACAGCGACCACCTCGCGTTCCTGCACGACCCCGTCGGCGTCGACGAGCATCCCGTCCACCACCACGAAGTCCCCGACCCCGGCTCCGACACCTTCGCCGTCACCGTCCCCGTCGTCGTCGCTGGCGCCACGACCGTCGGCAGCGGGCTCCTCCACCGACGAGCCCCGCAGCACACGGCTGAACCGGCTGGTCCCCCAAGTCAGGTCGTGACCGACCGCGGTGGCCTCGATGTCCACGCTGTTGCGGGTGCTCTTCTCGTCCACCGTGTACTCGCGGACGGCCAGGCGGCCGCTGACGAGGACGCGCTCCCCCTTGCGGACGGACTCCGCCACGTTCGAGCCCAGGTGCCCCCAGCAGCTCACGGCGAAGAAGGAGGTCTTGCCGTCGGTGTACTCGCTTCTGGCGGCATCCCAGCGCCGGGTGGTGCTGGCCAGGCGGAAGCTGGCCACCTTGCGGCCGTCATCGGTCTGGCGCAGGACGGGGTTCGCGGTCAGGTTGCCGACCACGCTCACATGGGTCTCGTACACGGGCACCTCCAGGATCAGGACCCGCACCGTGCGGGCTACCCCGACGCTGCCCGGTGGCTGCGTGCGGGGGAAGCCGGGCGCCCGCGCCTGTGGACGACCAGGCGGCTGAGCGAACCTGTGGACTGCGCACGCGAGCCGGGCGGACCAGCCACGCCGGCGGCTGGTTCACTAGGGCCGTGCAGAGGTCGGGGGTGCTGGCCTACCCGGCGTTCGTGCGGCTCTGGCTCGCCGACACCGTCTCGTGGCTGGGCATCTACACCTCGGCCCTGGCCCTGCAGTTCCTCCTCATCGAGACCCTGGACGCGGACCAGACGGCCCTGGGGATCGTGCGGGCGGCGCAGTGGCTGCCCGCGCTGGTGTTCGGCATGCTCGCCGGGGTCCTCATCGACCGGGTGCGCCGCAGGCCGGTCCTGATCGCCGCGGACGTCCTCAGTGCCGCCCTCCTCGGGCTGGTGGCGGCACTCGCGCTGACCGGCGGCCTGACCATCGCGGTGCTGGCCGTGCTGGTATTCGGGGTCGGCACGGCGTCCATCGTCTTCAACGCCGCGCACCAGTCGTTCCTGCCGCGACTGGTCCCCACCCGGCTGCTCCCGGTCGCGAACGCGCGCGTCGAGCAGACCAGGACTGCCGCCGAGTCGATCGGGCCGTTGGCAGCGGGCGCCCTGGTCACGCTTCTGTCCGCACCGGTCGCCCTGCTGGTCAACGCGACGACGCATGCCGTCTCCGCGGTCCTGCTGTGCACGGTCCGCGTCCAGGAGTCGGACCCACCCCGGCGCCCGGACCGTCACCTGTGGCGCGAGCTGAGGGAGGGAGCCCGGTGGGTCTACGGCCACCGCACGCTCGCGCCGTACGCGATCTCGCTGCACACGTGGTTCTTCTTCAACTCTGCGGTCATGACGGTCCTGGTCTTCTTCGCCTCCACCGAGCTGCGGCTCGACCCGTTGACCATCGGCCTGGTGCTGGCGTGCACCGGCATCACCGGGGTGGCCGGTGCGGGGCTGGCGCCCCGGGCCGCCGAGCGCCTCGGGCTGGGCGTGGTGTGTGTGGTCGCTGACTGGCTGACCCCGGTGGCCTTTGTGCTGGTGCTGCTCGCCCGGCCGGGCACATCGGGGGCAGCCCTGCTGGTGCTCGCGCAGCTGGTGTACGGCCTGAGCCTCGGGCTCAAGGGCCCGCTCGAGATGAGCTACCGCAACGCCGTGACCCCCGACCGGCTCCGCGCCCGCATGAACGCGACGATCCGGTCGTTCAACTGGGGCTCCATCGCCGTGTCGGCGCCGTTGGCCGGGTGGCTGGCGGCAACCTGGGGAAACCGTCCGGTCATCGCGATCGCCAGCGGCGGCCTGGTCCTGGCCGCTGCGCTGCTGACCTTCTCCCCGTTCCGGACCGTGACCATGCCCGCGGAGGACGCCGACGCGGTGCCCGGCTGAGGTCGGGTCCCTCAGTCGGGCGGCGACAGCGCCCGTCGGGTCGCCTGGTGGTCCAGCAGCACCTGCGCCACCGGCTCCAGGACCCGGGTCGCTGCCACCTGCGACACCGACGTGCGCATCGCCTTGTCGATCCGGCGACGGCGGCGGCGCGCTCCTACCGAGCCGATCCGGCCACCGACCAGTGCGACCAGCAGGCCAAGCACCAGCCCGCCGCCGAGAAGCGCTGTGGGCCAAGGGATCCCGCGCACGTCGGGCGTCTGCGGCTCCGGGAGCTGCAGGTACGCCATCCCGGCCAGCAGGCCCAGCCAGAGCGCTCCCACCACCACGGCCACGGCGAGGAGCACCTGCAGCAGCCCCGCCACCTTCCACCACACGGGGCGCCGGTAGCCCAGGTCGACAGCGGTCACAGCCTGGTCCAGCGCGTCCGCCAGATCGTCCCCCGGCGGGGCGGCGGCGGCCCTGACCGCATCCGCCCAGCGCTGCGGCAGGGCCTGCGAGCACTTCGTGGCGACCTGCCGACTGGCCAGCTCTACCTGCGCGCGTTGCGCCTTGGAGGGGGCGGGCAGCGACGACCGCCCGAGCGCGAGCTCGTCCTTGGTTCCCTTGCCGGCCGAAACCGCTCCGGTGCCGATCCGCAGCCGCCGCAGCGGGTCTGGCCGAAAGCGCGAGGCCCAGCGCGTGAACGGCCACCCCGTGCTGGCACGCGCCTTGCGCCGGTAGTCGGCCTGCACGGCGTCCAGTACGGCAGGGACGCCGGCGGCCCCGGCGAGCGCGTCCACCAGCAGCTCCCTGCCGGGCAGGCCCTTGGGGTTCTGCTCCGTGTCACCGACCCCGCGGCGAAGCTCTGCGGCCACTGCCTCGATGTCGGCCAGCACCCGCTGGGCGACGACCTCGTGGTGGCTGACGGCCTCGACGACTGCGGCTCTCAGGTCGTCGACGCCCTCCCCCGTCACGGCGGACAGCGCCAGCACCGGCACCCTCGGCAGGCCGTCACTGACCAGGAGTCTGCGCAGGTCGGCCGCGCAGGCCTGCACCTGCTCGGCGGGGAGCCTGTCGATCTGGTTCAGCACCAGCACCATGACGTCCTGGTACTCGGTCATCTGCTGCAGGTACTGGGCGTGCAGGGCCTCGTCGGCGTACTTCTGCGGGTCCACCACCCACACCAGCAGGTCGACCAGGCGCACCAGCCTGTTGACCTCCAGCCGGTGCGCCACGGCGGTGGAGTCGTGGTCCGGCAGGTCGATCAGCACGAGCCCGCGCAGCTCGTCCTGCTCCCCACCGTCCAGCGCGCTCTCGCGGGCGGTCCGGTGCCGGCGCGGGACGTCCAGCCAGTCCAGCAGCGGGTCCGCGTCCTCGCCGCCCCACACCACAGCGGTCGGCAGCGAGGTGGTGGGCCGCCGTGCCCCCACGGTGGCGACGGGGATGCCGGCCAGCGCGTTGAACAGCGAGGACTTCCCGCTGCCGGTGGCCCCGGCCAGTGCCACGACCGTGTGGTCCAGCCCCAACGACAACCGTTCGTCGGTGCGGGTGAGCACCCCCTGGGCGCGGGCCACCGCGTCGGGCTCCAGCCGACCTCCCCCTTGCTCCAGCGCCTCTCGCAGCCCCGTGACCCGCACCGCCAGGTCCACGGGCCGGCGCTTGCGCAGCCGGTTGAGGGTCGCTCCGCTCATCGGACGGTCCGGATCAGCTCGGCGACCTGCCGCAGCCGGTCGCCCGACGTGCGGTCCACGCCGGCCTCGTCCAGGACGCGCACCAGCCGCTCGCTCTCATCGGCCAGCAGGGAGTCGACCCGTCGGACCAGGTCCTTGCGCGCCTTGGCAGCGAGCATGCGGACCGCCTGGTCACCGAAGATCGCCTCGAGCAGCTTCTGTCCCACCACCACGCTGCCAGCCCCGACCCCGACCTCGGCACCGGTGGGGATGAACGCCGTGCTGGCGAAGACCAGCACCATGAGCACGACCCCCAGAGCATTGACCCCCATGGACAGCACCCGAGCCTGCGTCCGCTTGGAAGCGCCCTGGTCGCGCACGAGCTCGAGCACGTACCCCTGCCAGTCGCGGACCAAGCGCTGCAGCCGTTCGTCGAAGTCCGGGGCCAGCCGGGTGACGTCCTCGGGTGCTGCCGCCAGCAAGGCTGAGCCCGCCGCCTCAGCGCGCCAGCGCCGCACCGCGCGCTCGGCCGCGTCCTCCGCCTGGGCACGCACCAGTGCGGCCACCCCGGTCTGCAGCGCCTCGCCCAGCGGTTCCGCCGGCGCGGGCCGACCGGTGACGGCTGAGACCACCCGGTCGCGCAGCCGGCCGACCGCGCTCTCCAGGCCGCGGAAGAAGTCGCCGGTCCCCACGAACTCCTGCCACCGGGCCAGCACCTCGCCGCGCAGCAACGACCCGTCGGTCAGCCCTTGCTCCAGCTGGCGGTCCGCCTCGGCGTACGCCTGCTCGACCTCGGTGCGCAGAGCCCGATCCACCGACGCCTGCTCGTCGGCGGCCGAGGCGAGCCCCGGAACTCGCCGGTCCAGGGATCCCAGCGCCCCCTCGAGCGTGCGCCGGACCACCGTCTGGCGGGCCTTGGCGCTGGAGGCCAGGCCTGTCAGCCAGGAGCGGAGGTGGGCGACCGACTCCTCGGGCAGCAGGCCCGCGGGGGTCAGGGCAGCGGTCTCGGACACCGTGAACAGCGGGGCGCCGGCCAGCCCGTTGTCGCGCAACATGCCTGCCAGGTCGGTGCGGACCTCACCCATCGCCTCCGCCGGGACGCGGTCCAGCACGACGGCGACGGAGGTGCCGCGCTCGGCCGCCGTCCTGAGCAGGTCCCACGGCACGGCGTCCGCATAGCGCGCCGCGGTGGTGACGAAGAGCCAGAGGTCACCGGCGGCCAGCAGCTGCGTCGCCAGCTCTCGGTTGGCGTCGACAACGGAATCGATGTCCGGCGCGTCCAGCAGCGCCAGGCCCGCAGGCAGGGACGACGACATAGCCAGCCGCACGCTGGTGATCTTGCGGTCGGTGACCTCACGGGTGGGCTCGGCGTCGTCTCCGGTGAGGCGCGCCAACGACGGCATCACCCGCATCGAGGTGAACCACTCCGCGTCGTCGGGGTGGTGCACGAGCACTGGTGAGCGTGTGGTGGGCCGGAGCACCCCTGAGCGGGAGACCTGCTCGCCGAGGAGGGAGTTCACCAGGGTCGACTTGCCGGCACCGGTGGAGCCCCCGACGACCGCCAACAGCGGGGCGTCCAGCTGGCGCAGCCGGGGCAGGAGGTAGTCGTCGAGCTGGTCGAGCAGCTGGACGCGGTCCTTGCGGGCGTTGCGAGCCGTCGTCGTCTCCAGCGGCAGAGTCAGGTCGTCCGCGCGCTCGCGAAGCTCCTCCAGGGCCGCCAGCAGCGCATCCACGGAAGCACTGTCGGCTCGGGGGTCCTGGTTCACGACCCCATCCTTGCCCGGTGCGCCGCACAGAGCGAACGGACTCGCCGCCCAGGCACCCGCTCAGGCCTGCGCGGGGGGCTCCGTAGCACGAGGTGGTCGCGCGGGTTCCGGTCGGTCCGCCAGTAGGGGGCGGGACGCGTCGAACGGCGCCTGCGGCCCGTGCTGGCGCTGCCAGGCCAGGCCGCTGAGCGCCTCCAGGACGACCCGGTTGGCCAGGGCAGCCGTGATGTCGGCGTGGTCGTACGGCGGTGACACCTCGACGACGTCGATCCCGGCGATCGGGAGCCGCATGCACAGGTGGCGCACCGCGTCGAGCAGCTCGCGAGCGCTCAGACCTCCTGGCTCCGGCGTGCCGGTGCCAGGGGCGTGCCCCGGGTCGCAGACGTCGATGTCGACCGAGAGGAAGACGCCGTCGCACTCGTCGACGGCGATGCCGGACGCCTCGTCCAGGCATGCGTCCAGACCGCGGGCGACGATCTCGGTCATGTCGTAGGAGCGCATCGACTGCTCCGCCATCCAGTCCAGGGTCTGCGGGCCGGGCCAGTAGCCGCGCAGACCGAGCTGCAGGAAACGGTCCCCGCGCAAAGCCCCGGACTCGATCAGCCGCCGCATCGGCTGCCCGTGCCCCCACAGCGAACCGAACTCGATGTCGCCGGTGTCGGCGTGCGCGTCGAAGTGGATCATCGAGACCCGGCCGTGCCCCAGGTGGTTGGCGACCCCGGTGGCGTCGGCCAGTGCGATCGAGTGGTCTCCCCCGAGCACCACCGGGACCGCGCCGGACCTGGCCACCGTCGTGACCGCCTCCTCCAGCGCCGCCAGGCTGAGCTCGATGTCCCCGGGAGACATCATGACGTCGCCGGCATCGACGACCCTCAGGTCCGCCAGCGCGTCGACGCGCAGCGCCAGGCTGGGCCGGCTGCCGTCGTGCCCGAGGTAGTCGGTCATGCGGATGGCCTGGGGTCCGAACCGGGTTCCTGGTCGGTGCGAGGTGCCGCCGTCGAAGGGTGCACCGATCACGACCACGTCGGCGCCGGCGAAGGAGGCCGGGTCCGCGAGGTTGCAGCGCGGTACGCCCAGGAAGGTGATGTCCGGTCCGAACATGCTGCCGTAGCGGGGAGCGATGCTCATGCCCGCAGTATGCCGGTGTCGGGCCGCAGATGGTGGAGCGAGATGAGCACCGCCCGCGGGGTCAGGCGTCGAAGTCGAGCACGAGCCGCGGCGTGGTGGGCACCGACTGGCAGGCGAGCACGTAGCCGGCTTCGAGCTCGGAGGGTTCGAGGGCGTAGTTGCGCGCCATCTCGACCGCACCCTCGACGACCTTGGACCGGCAGGTGCCGCACACCCCGCCCTTGCACGCGAACGGCGCATCGGCGCGGACACTGAGAGTCGCGTCCAGCACCGACCCCTCCTCAGGCATCGCGAAGGTGGAGGAGCGCCCGTCCAGGCGCACCGTGACCTCGCTCGCTGCGAGATTGCCCGAGGCGTCCGCGCGCCGCGCGACCCGAGGGACCTCACCGTCGACGTGGAACAGCTCCAGGTGCACGTCCTTCTTGTCGACCCCCGCTGCGGCCAACGTCTCGCGGACCTGCTGCACCATGGCGAAGGGGCCGCACAGGAACCAGTCGTCGACGAGGTCGGGCGGGATGAGGGTGGCCAGCAGCGACCTCAGCTTGGCGTCGTCGATGCGCCCGTGCAGCAGCTCGGCGTCGTGCGGCTCGCGCGAGAGGACCTGGACCACCTGCAGCCTGGCGGTGTACCGGTCCTTGAGGTCGGCGATCTCCTCGAGGAACATCACCGAGGCGCTCTCCCGGTTGCCGTAGACCAGCGTGAAGGTGCTGTCCGGCTCCCCCTCGAGCACCGCGCCCATGATCGACATGACGGGGGTGATGCCGCTGCCGGCCACCAACGCGACGCAGTGCCGGGAGCGGGCGGGGTCGATGTCGGTGCCGAACCTGCCGGCCGGCGCCATCGCCTGCAGCTCGTCGCCGACGGCGAGCCCGGAGTTGGCGTGCCCGGAGAACAGGCCGCCCTCGATCAACTTGACGGCCACCCGCAGCCGGCGCTGCGACGGGGCGCTGCAGATGGAGTAGCTGCGCCGGATCTGCTCGCCGTCGCCGCCGTCGAGGTTCGAGAGCAGGGTCAGATGCTGGCCCGGGGTGAAGGCGAAGTGCTCTGCGAGCTCCGGGGGTACCGCGAGGGTGATGGCCACCGACTCGTCGGTGAGTCGTTCGACCTCGCAGACCCGCAGGGTGTGCACATGGCTGTGGGAACGGGCCGCGGCGACCTGCTGCTCGGTGCTGGTGGTGCTCGACATCAGTTCCCCGTCACCATCAGTGGGCCTTGAAGTGGTCGAAGGGCTCGAGGCAGGCGCGGCAGCGCCACAGCGACTTGCACGCGGTGGAACCGAACCGGGAGAGCTCGGCGGTGTCGGTGGACCCGCACTGCGGGCAGCTGACGACCGTCGCAGGACGCGTAGTGAGGGTGATGTGGACCGGACCGCCTGCGGCGCGGTCGCCGGGCGGTGGCGCGATGCCGTACTCGGCCAGCTTGCGTCGGCCATCGGCGCTCATCCAGTCGGTGGTCCACGCCGGGCTGAGCACCCGGCGTAGGCGCACCTGCTGGAAACCCGCCGACGACAACGCAGTCCGGACGTCCTGCTCGATCGACTCCACCGCCGGGCAGCCGGAGTAAGTCGGGGTCAGGTCGACCTCGAGGAAGCCGTCATCAGCAGCCCTGACATCCCGCAGGATGCCGAGGTCCTCGATGGTCAGGACAGGCACCTCCGGGTCCAGCACCGTCGCAGCCACGGACCGGGCGCGTTCGACGTCGCTCACCAGGACGCTCACCAGGAAGCCCCAGGGTGGGAGCGGTGCAGGTGCTGCATCTCCGCCAGCAGGTGTCCCATCGGCTCGGTGTGGACGCCGCGGCGTCCGCCGCCGAGGGCAGGTCGACTGGTGGGCCAATCCAGGGTGGCGCGTTCGAGCACACGCCGCCAGGTGCTTTCGCACGTCGCCCGCAACGTCGAGGGGTCGACGGCCACGCCGGATTCCAGCAGCGCTGGGTCGATCCAGGAACCCTCGAACAGCTCGGGCGCGTACCGCATCGCCCGGTCGAGCCCGGCCTGAACCCGGCCCCGGCTCAGCGCCGTCCCGTCACCGAGCCGCACCGTCCACTCGGTCGCATGGTCGAGGTGGTAGTCGACCTCCTTGACGGCCTTGGCAGAGATTCCTGCCAGGGTCGCGTCCGAGCTCTGGCCCAGCGCCCGGTACAGCTCCAGCTGGTAGGTCGAGAACACCAGGGTCCTGGCGATGCTGAACCCGAAGTCGCCGTTGTCGGCCTGGACGAGGTGGCAGCTGAGGAAGTCCCGCTCCTCCCGCAGGTAGGCCAGGTCGTCCTCGTCCCGGCCTGCACCCTCGACCTGCCCGGCGTAAGTCAGCAGGGCGCGGGCCTGGCCGAGGAGGTCGAGCCCGATGTTGGCCAGCGCCACGTCCTCTTCCAGCTGGGGGGCACGGGTGACCCACTCCCCGAAACGCTGGGACATGATCAGCGCGTCGTCCCCCAGCGCCAGGGCGTAGCGGGCAAGCGCAGGCATCGTCGAGGACGCGCTCACAGGTGCTGCACCTCGTCCGGGATGTCGTAGAACGTGGGATGGCGATACGTCTTGTCGGCCGCCGGGTCGAAGAACGAGTCCTTCTCGTCCGGGCTGGACGCGAGGATGTCGGCCGCCGGTAGCACCCAGATGCTCACGCCCTCGCTGCGTCGGGTGTACACGTCGCGTGCGTTGCGCAGGGCCATCGGGGCGTCGGGTGCGTGCAGGGACCCCACGTGGGTGTGCGAGAGCCCGCGCTTGCTGCGGACGAACACCTCGTAGAGGGGCCAGTCGCGCCGGGCACCCACGTGTCCGGGCGTCTGGGTGGGGACCCCCTCGACCGGGACGGCGCCGTGCCCTCCCTCAGCGTTGACCGTAGGTCGGCCGCCCTCGCTCACGCCACGGCCTGCGAGGAACGGACCGCTTGCTTGGCGGCATAGGCGTCGGCGGCCTCGCGGACCCAGGCGCCCTCGTCGTGGGCCGCGCGGCGGTTGGCCAGCCGCTCCTCGTTGCAGGCGCCGTCGCCCTGGAGCACCGCGTAGAACTCGTCCCAGTCGATCGGGCCCGGCACCCAGTGGCCGCTGGCGTCGTCAAAGGCGAGGTCCGGATCGGGCAGGGTCAGGCCCAGCACCTGCGCCTGCGGCACGCTCATGTCGATGAAGCGCTGGCGCAGCTCGTCGTTGCTGAAACGCTTGATGCCCCAAGCCATCGACTGGGCGCTGTTCGGCGACTCCGCGTCCGTCGGACCGAACATCATCAGCGAGGGCCACCACCAGCGGTCCACCGCGTCCTGTGCCATCGCCTTCTGCTCGGGGGTGCCGTTCGACAGGGTGTGCAGGATCTCGAAGCCCTGCCGCTGGTGGAAGGACTCCTCCTTGCAGATGCGAATCATCGCGCGCGCGTACGGCCCGTAGGAGCAGCGGCAGATGGGCACCTGGTTGACGATGGCGGCGCCGTCGACCAGCCACCCGATCGCGCCCATGTCCGCCCAGGTCAGCGTCGGGTAGTTGAAGATCGAGGAGTACCTCTGCTTGCCGGCGTGGAGCAGGTCTAGCAGCTCGGCCCGGTCGACCCCCAGCGTCTCGGCGGCCGAGTACAGGTACAGACCGTGCCCGGCCTCGTCCTGGACCTTGGCCATCAGGATGGCCTTGCGCCGCAGGCTCGGAGCGCGGGTGATCCAGTTGCCCTCCGGCTGCATGCCGATGATCTCGGAGTGCGCGTGCTGGGCGATCTGCCGGATCAACGTCTTGCGGTAGCCGTCCGGCATCCAGTCCCGCGGCTCGATCCGTTGGTCGCTCGCCACCAGCGCGTCGAAGTCGGCCTGCTGCTTGCCGGAGCTGTCGCCGTTCACGTGGACCTCCTGGTGGCCGATCGCTTCCGAACGATCGTTCGGAACAACGATGGACCACGATCGGGCTGCGGTCAACCGGGTGGTCGCCGCAATCCGTCAAAGGCCAGCGCGACCACGGCGTCGGCGAGCTCCTCAGGCTGCACGCCCCGCCCCGGGCGATGCCACTCGACCAGGGAGTTGACCATCCCGAAGAGCAGCCGGGTCACCGTTCCCGGATCGAGGTCCGGGCGTACATCGCCCTCGGCAGCAGCCTGCGCCACCAGCCCCGCCACGAACCGGTCGAACTGCCGCCGCTGCGCCAGCGCCCACCGCTCGGTCTCGGTGTTCCCGTGCACCCGCAGCAGCAGGGTCACGTACGGCAGCTGCTCCGCCAGCACCTGCACCTCGCGCCGCACGACGTGCTCCAGCCGCTCGATCGCCCGCCCGTCAGTGGCGCCGGCCTCCCGGGTGACCGCGAACAGCGGCTCGACCGCGCGGTCCAGCGCCAGCCGCAACAGCTGCTCCTTGCCCTGCACGTGCGTGTACAGCGATGACTTGGACAGGCCCGCGGCTGCAGCGAGGTCACTGACGGAGGTTCCGTCGTATCCCCGCTCGGTGAACACCTGCACGGCTACCGCCAACAACGAGTCGGTGTCGTAGCGACGCGGTCGGGTCGGCTGGGCCGTGCCGGGGTCAGGAACCCGCACCGACGACGCCACCGCCGCAGTATGGCAGCAGCCGGCGCCGTGACAGATGGGGCGATGGAGCGCAGGCGTCGCCGGCAGCTCCGGCTCGTAGGATGGTGCCCTCGCCTCCGTAGCTCAATGGATAGAGCATCGGCCTTCTAATCCGACGGTTGCAGGTTCGAGTCCTGCCGGGGGCACCGCCGCGTGCGTATGCTCCCCGCTATGCGCCCACTCGTCCGAGTCGCTGCGGCCGTTCCGCTCCTGCTGGTGCTGCTCGCCTGCGCGGACGAGGGCGGTGTCGGTGTCAGTGGCGGCGGTGCCGGCGCTGATACATCCACCTCCCCGTCCGGGAGCGCGACGCTGTACACCTGCGTCAGCGACACCACGATCCAGCCGTTGATCGCGCAGTTCGAGGAGCAGAACCCCGGCAACACCATCGACCTCTTCAGGGCCCCTACGGGGGAGCTCAACGCGCGCATCGCAGCCGACGTCCGCTCCGGGGGCTTCACGGCGGACGCCCTGTGGGCCTGCGACCCGCTGACCATGCAGGGCTACGTCGACCAGGACGTGGTGGGAGGGTGGACCCCGGAAGGCGCGGACGACATCCCGCCGGAGTACCGCACCGACGACTACGTCGGGGTGGCCGTGCTGTACATGGTCGCCATCCACCACCAGGACAGCCCCGCCCCGACGTCGTGGGCCGATCTCGCCGACAGCG
>JAABUN010006226.1_pt1 | contig 13935 bp, 13 predicted proteins | sample 5559311 | NCBI WGS metagenome assembly JAABUN01 (sample SAMN10711877, study PRJNA513370) | rock metagenome | isolation source: Antarctica rocks | place: Antarctica: Victoria Land, Siegfried Peak sud | reverse complement strand
CCGAGGATGCCGCCGGCGAACCCCTGCGGGCTGAACGCACCGTCGACGATGGAGCCGACTGCTGCAGGTACCTGACCGATATTCACGAGGATGACGAGCAGGCAGGACACCACATAGACAATGCCCATGGCGGGCACGAGCCTGCTGGTGGTGGCTCCGATGGACTTGATGCCGCCCAGGATCACCACGCCGACGAGCCCGGCGAGCACGATCCCGAAAATGAGTGCAGCACCCGGGCTGCCAAGGAGTCCGTCCGCACCTCCCGTGACATTCTGGGCCTGGGCGAAGGTCTGGTTCGCCTGGAACATATTTCCACCCGCAATACCGAAGATGAGGATGGCGACGGCGAAGATTCCGGTCAGGATCTTCGCCGGAATGCTCCCGAACTTGCTGAAGGCGATCGGGAGGTACTTGAACGGCCCGCCACTGACGGATCCGTCTTCGTGGACCTGGCGGTACTTCACGCCGAGCGTGCATTCCGCGAACTTCGTCGCCATACCGAGAAGTCCCGCGAGGATCATCCAGAAGGTCGCTCCGGGGCCGCCAAGGGCCATCGCCGCGCCGACACCGGCGATGTTTCCCAGCCCGACCGTCCCCGAGAGTGCGGAGGTCAGGGCCTGGAAGTGGGGTACCTCCCCCGGGTCGTCCTTCGAGGAGTATCGGCCGCGCACCACCTCGTACGCGACCTTGAGCCCGCGGAACTGGATGAAACCGAAGTAGATGGTGAAGATCACCCCCGCCGCGATGAGCCACAGAACCACGAACGGGAAGCTCAGGTCGCCGATCGTGATGGGGAAAAAGACGATCGTCGAGAAGGTCTTGGTGATGGGTGTGAAGAATTCGTTGATGCCGTTGTCGATGGCCGCAAGCCATCCGACGTCGTCCGTAACGCTCGTCATAGGGAGTGTGAGGGTGTTTGCCATCCCTCTAATGAACCCTGCTTCTCGCGTGAGCGCAATCACAGGCCGCTGCGCGGCGGCAATATGACCGACCGCACCAGGGTCTTCCTGCATCCTCCGGAGGACCGTGATGCGCGACGGAGGCCTCGTATACGGGTTTTCCGGGTCGTCCGGCGAGCGCGCGAACCAGTGACAAGGAATTGGTAGGCTGGGACCGCCGGATGGGTGGTTCACCGATCCTGCGCCTCTGTAGCTCAGTAGGATAGAGCGTCCCTCTCCTAAAGGGAAGGTCGTCGGTTCGATTCCGGCCAGGGGCACCATGGCTGACCGGGGACGGTCACACGCCGGTCAGCGCCTCGGGCTCCTCGTCCATCGCCACGTTCTTCCGGACCGCGAACTGCGTGCGGTGCAACTCCTCGTACCGCCCGCCGATCTTCAGCAGCTCGTCGTGCGATCCCCGCTCGATGATCGCCCCGTCCTCGATCACGAGGATCACGTCCGCGCTGCGGATGGTGGACAGCCGATGCGCGATGACCATGGCCGTCCGGCCCTCGAGCGCCTCGCTCAGCGCTGCCTGCACTGCGGCCTCCGACGTCGAGTCCAGGGCCGCCGTCGCCTCGTCGAGGATGACGACGCGCGGTTGACCGAGGAGGAGCCGCGCGATCGTCATCCGCTGGCGCTCGCCGCCCGAGAGCCGGTAACCGCGTTCGCCGACCATGGTGTGCAGCTGGTCCGGCAGGGACCGGACGACCGGCTCCAGCCGTGCCCGCCGGATGGCGTCCCACACCTCGTCCTCCGTGGCATCCGGCCTGGCGAGCCGGAGATTGGAGAGGATCGTCTCGTGGAACAGGTGGCCGTCCTGCGTCACCATGCCGAGTGTCTGCCGCATCGACGCGAAGCTGACATCACGCACGTCCGTCCCCGCAAGGCGCACGGCGCCACTATCGACGTCGTACAGCCGTGCGAGCACCTGCGCGATGGTCGACTTGCCCGCCCCCGAGGTTCCCACGAGCGCGACGGTCTGGCCGGGCTCGATCCGGAAGGACACCCCGTGGAGTACTTCGGTGCCACCACGGGTGTCCAGCGTGGAGACTTCCTCCAGCGACGCGAGCGACACCTTGTCCGCTGAGGGGTAGGCGAAGCGGACGTCGTCGAACTCGACCGAGACAGGGCCTCCCGGGACGCTGACGGCGTCGGGCTTCTCCTGGATCAGCGGTTCGAGATCGAGCACCTCGAAGACGCGTTCGAAGCTGACGATCGCACTCATGATCTCCACCCGAGCGTTGGCGAGGCTGGTCAGCGGCGCATACAGGCGGGTGAGCAGGAGCGCGAGCGTGACGACCTCGCCGGTGTCGAGCTGTCCCGCGAGCGCCAGGAAGCCGCCGAGCCCGTACACCAGCGCGAGCGCCAGGGCGGAGACGAGCATCAGCGCCGTGAAGAAGACGGATTGCAGCATCGCGGTCCGCACGCCGATGTCCCGCACGCGGTCGGCTCGGGCCCGGAACTCCTCGGATTCCTCGTCGGGGCGGCCGAACAGCTTGACCAGCGTGGCGCCGGGTGCGGAGAAGCGTTCGGTCATCTGGGTGCTCATGGTGGAGTTGTAATCGGCCGCCTCTCGCCGCAGGGCTGCAAGGCGGCTACCCATGCGACGCGCCGGGACCAGAAAGATCGGCAGCATCACGACGGCGAGGACGGTCACCAGCCAGGAGGTGCTCAGCATGACGATCAGCGTGAGGATGAGGGCAACGAGGTTCGTGACGACGCCGGAGAGCGTGCCGCTGAAGGCCTGCTGAGCGCCGATCACATCATTGTTCAGTCGGCTCACGAGGGCACCGGTGCGGGTGCGCGTGAAGAACGCGATCGGCATTCTCTGCACGTGATCGAACACGGCGGTGCGCAGGTCGAGGATCACTCCCTCGCCGATACGGGCGGAGTACCACCGGGTGATGAGGGTCACCCCGGCGTCGGCGATGGCGACCAGCGCGATGACCGCTGCCAGCCACATCACGCGGCGCACCTCGCCGTCGGCCACGATGACGTCGACCACCTGCCCCGCGAGTACCGGAGTGGCGACGGCCAGGAACGCTCCGACCACCGAAAGCAGGATGAACAGCAGCAGTTGCGCACGGTATGGCGCGGCGAACGCGACAATGCGGCGTGCCGTTTCCCGGGAGAACCCGTGCTGGCCGTCCCTCGCCGTCGAAATCTTGTACAGCGAGCTCCAGGCCGCGCCTTCCATGCTCATTGCGATTCCTCCCGGGGGTGCATATCTGGTGATCTTCGCCTCGTCCGGGCGGTGCCACGCAACATTTCGGAACAATAAGTGGCTGCCCCGGTGTTCACCTCAGTAGTGTTCAATCCTCGTCCTGGCCGGACGAAAGAGATGTACCTAGGGTTCAAGCGTCCTGACGCCCCGTCTATTTCCAGCCCCTCCTCCAGACCGCCGTGCCACCCGATCACCACCAGAAGGAATCTCCCCATGAGCCACCGCCTGTCCGTCCTTGGTGCCGCCGCGGCCGTGACCCTCGCGCTCGCCGGCTGCTCGTCGTCGACCCCAGCCCGCGGGGGCGGCGCCTCCGAGTCCGGGGCACCGACCACCCTGCAGGAGATCCAGGACTCGGGGGTGCTGACGGTGGGCACCGAGGGCACCTACAAGCCGTTCAGCTACCACGACGACGGCAGCGGCGAACTGACCGGGTACGACGTCGAGGTCATCACCGCCGTCGCGGAGAAGATGGGCGTCGAGGCCGAGTTCCAGGAAACCCAGTGGGACGCGATCTTCGCCGGCCTCGAGGCCGGACGCTTCGACGTCATCGCAAACCAGGTCTCCATCACGGACGAGCGTAAGGCCAGCTACGACTTCTCCGAGCCCTACACGGTGAGCTCGGGCGTGATCGTCACGGCCGCGGACACCACGGACATCAGCTCCTTCGAGGACCTCGACGGCAAGACGACGGCGCAGTCCCTCACCAGCAACTGGTTCGAGCTTGCGACGGAGAGCGGCGCGAACGTCGAGCCCGTCGAAGGCTGGGCGCAGTCCATCACCCTCCTCGAGCAGGGGCGCGTGGACGCCACGATCAATGACGAGCTGACCTATCTCGACTACCAGAAGACGAACAACAACGAGGGCATCAAGATCGCGGCCACCACGGAGGAGTTCTCGCAGAGCGCTGTCGCCGTGCGCAAGGGCAGCACCGAACTGGTGGATGCCATCAATACAGCCCTCGGCGAACTCCGCGCCGACGGCACGCTCGCCGAGATTTCCGAGGAATACTTCGGCTCCGACGTCAGCGAGTGACGGCGCTGCGAGGGGTTGCTGACCCGGCAACCGCCGGGCGGACGGGCAGGAGGGGCTGAGCGATGGACTGGGAGCTGCTGCGTACCTCGTTCTGGCCGATGCTCCAGGGCGGTCTGACGGGCACCATCCCGCTGTCGATCTCGTCCTTCGTGCTCGGGCTCTCTCTCGCGCTCGTCGTCGCACTCATGCGCATCAGCAGGCAGCCGGTGCTCTCGGCGGTCGCGCGTGGGTACGTCTCGATCATCCGCGGGACTCCCCTGCTGGTGCAGCTGTTCGTCATCTTCTACGGGCTGCCCTCCATCGGCCTGACGATCGACCCGTGGCCGAGCGCGATCATCGCTTTCTCCCTCAATGTGGCCGGCTACGCGGCCGAGATCCTGCGGGCCGCCATCCTGTCCGTGCCCAAGGGCCAGTGGGAGGCCGGGCACACCATCGGGATGTCCAGAACGCTGACCCTGCGCCGGGTGATCCTCCCGCAGGCGGCCCGCGTGTCCGTACCGCCGCTCTCCAATACATTCATCAGCCTGGTCAAGGACACCTCGCTCGCGTCGCTGATCCTGGTGACGGAGCTCTTCCGCGAGGCACAACAGATCGCTGCCTTCTCGCAGCAGTTCATGCTGCTCTACCTCGAGGCCGCCGCCATCTACTGGGTGTTCTGCCTCGTCCTGTCCAGTGGCCAGTCCGTGCTCGAGAAGAGATTGGACCGCTATGTCGCCCACTGAGCCCCTGCTGACCGCGTCCGCGCTGCGGAAATCCTTCAGCGGCACTCAGGTGCTGACGTCCATCGACCTGCAGATTCACAGCGGGCAGGTCGTGGCGCTCGTCGGCCCCTCCGGGTCGGGCAAGACCACCGTGCTGCGCTGCCTGAACGGCCTCGAGACGCCCGACGGCGGGACGGTCGCCTTCCGCGGTGGGCCATCGGTGGACTTCGGCGCGAAGGCTTCGAAGAAGGACGCCCTGGCCCTGCGCGACCGCAGCGCCATGGTGTTCCAGAACTACAACCTGTTCCCGCATCGAACTGTCCTCGAGAACATCATCGAGGGCCCCGTGCAGGTGCAGAAGCGGCCCCGGAAGGAGGCCGTCGTGGACGCCGAGAAGCTGCTCGCCCGCGTGGGCCTCGCGGCAAAGCGGGACGACTACCCGTTCAACCTCTCCGGCGGGCAGCAGCAACGGGTGGGTATCGTCCGCGCGCTGGCCCTGCAGCCCGATCTGCTCCTCTTCGACGAGCCGACCTCCGCGCTCGACCCGGAACTGGTCGGCGAGGTCCTCACCGTCATCAAGGAACTCGCAGAGGAGAACTGGACGATGGTGATCGTGACCCACGAGCTGGCGTTCGCCCGCGAGGTCGCGGATGAGGTGGTCTTCATGGACGGCGGGGTCGTCGTCGAGCACGGGCACCCTGAGCAGGTACTGCGGAACCCCCGCGAGGAGCGGACGCGGCGCTTCGTCCAGCGGCTGCTCCATCCGTTCTAGGCGCTGATCCCAGCCCGTCGTGTCGCTGTTCGCACGCCATTCATCGGCGATCCGCCACGAAAACCGGCGTGTCGCTGGGAGACACGCCATTTCGCTCCGGAAACGCGTGCGTTGTCCTACACGACGTCGCGACCGTCGTCGTGGAGGACTCAGGAGCCCCTGTCGGACGAGATCGACCCTCAGGCCGCGATGCGGCCCGGATGCGAGTAGCAGTTCAGCGAAGTACCGCGGCTGAAGCCCACAAGCGTGAGCCCGGCGTCGTCCGCGAGGTCCGCCGCGAGAGACGACGGCGCGCTGACGGCGGCGAGCACCGGGATGCCGGCGAGCTGCGCCTTCTGCACCAGCTCGAAGGACGCCCGGCCGGACACCTGCAGGATGGTTCCGCGGAGGGGAAGCATCCCGTCGCGCAGGGCCCAGCCCACCACCTTGTCGACAGCGTTGTGGCGCCCGACGTCCTCGCGGAGGCAGAGCAGCTCACCCTCGGCGGTGAACAGGCCGGCCGCGTGGACGCCGCCGGTGCGGTCGAAGAGCTTCTGGCTGGTGCGTAACCGGTCGGGCAGGGAGGCGAGGATCCCGAGATCGATCTGCCCGGTATCGGTCGTCAGGTCGAACCGCGAGGACTTGCGGACCGCGTCGATCGAGGCCGTGCCGCAAATGCCGCACGAGCTCGACGTGTAGACGTGGCGTTCCATCGCCGTGTCCGGGAGTTCGACGTCGGGCCGGAGCTGAGCCTCCACGACGTTGAAGGTCTGCTGGCCGTCGTCGTCCACGCCCGCGCAGTACCGGAGGCTCGGGAGCTGCCCGGGCTCCCAGACGACGCCCTCGGAGACGAGGAAGCCGGCCACAAGGTCGAAGTCGTCCCCGGGGGTCCGCATGGTCACGGTGAACGCGCTGCCGCCCAGCCGGATTTCCAGTGGCTCCTCCCCAGCCAGGACATCCTCCCGCGAACCGGTCTGCGCTCCGACCCGGAACTTCGTGATGCGGCGGCGCTGCATGACCCGGTTCATCTGGCACTCCTTCGCTCGGCCCTCGATCGAGGGTAGTTGACTCCGGACACCGGCTCAGCCGGAGACCCAGGGCAGCGGCAGGAACGGGACGCCGTCCCCGGATGCACAACCGCCGGCGGGAACCACCATGACGCCGTCGGCTCCGGCGAGGCCGCGCAGCATGCCGGAGCGCTGGTGCGCACTCGGTACCGCCCGTCCGGACTCGATCCGGTACGGCACCAGGCGGCTCCTGCCGCGCAGGGGCTCGAATGCCTCCGCGCTGATCACCGTCGCCGGTTCCGCCAGCACAGACCCGCGAAGACCCGCGAGCAGCGGGCCGGCCACCGTGAGCATGGCCATCATCGCCGCGAGGGGGTTACCGGGAAGCCCCACCAGGAAGCGCCCGTCGGGCAGTCGCGCCAGCAGCGTCGGGTGGCCCGGTCGCATCGCGATCCCGTCGATCAGCAGCTCCGCGCCGAGCTCGGTGAGGGCCCGGCGGATGTGGTCGGCGGAGGAGTTCCCGGTTCCACCGGTCGTGATCAGCACGTCGCCGGACGCCCTCGCCAGGGAGAATTCGTCCGTCGGTTCCGCGCTGAGGGCCGCGACGACGTCGTCGAGATCGTCCCTCGCGCGGCCGGCGACGTCGAAATGGCCGCCGAGCATCGAGACGAACCCTGGAAGTTGCGGGCCGAAGGTGTCGCGCACCTGGCCCGGCTGCGGCAGCCCGTGGTCGATGACCTCGTCGCCGGTCATCAGCAGGGACACCCGCGGGGCCCGGAGCACGGCGAGCGTGTCGTGCCCGCACACCGCGGCGAGGGCGATCTGCGCCGGATTCAGCGCGACGCCGGCCGGGATCGCCTTGGCGCCCGCCTCCGCCTCCTCGCCCGCCGGCCGAATATGCTCGTCCCGGGACGGTTCGTCCGGCCGGGCGGCCGCGTTGCGCTCGAGCACCCCACCCCGCACCGCTCCGTGTTCCGTGCGGAGAATACCGACCGCGTTCTGCGGAACCACCCCGCCTGTGAGGATGAACGTGGCCTCCCCGGGAGCGAGGGACACCGCACCCGAGTCCTCGTGCGGCGCTGCCCTGCCGCGTGGGTGCTGCTCCGGTTCGACCGGGCTGACCAGCCTCCAGGGCGGTTCACCGTTGACTGCCCAGCCGTCCATCGCGGAGGACGCATAGTGGGGAATGGCCTGCAGCGCGTGGACCGCCTCCGCGAGGGTCTGACCGAGGGCGTCAGCGAGGTTCACCGTCTGGAAGGGCAGCGGGTGTCCGGCGCCGTGCGCGATCCTGCGCGCGGTCAGCCAGTCCACATTGTGCGTCCCCGCGGTTTCGCTCATTCGGGCGTCCCTTCCGCCGCGGCCTGCGCGCAGAGTGCATCGGCCACCGCCGTCGCGGACCGTATGGCCACCTGCTCCGCGGCCTGCCCGCTGCCGACGGCGAGACCGGCCGCGTAGCCGACGACGAACGTGGTCAGGGGTGCCGCGGGCCGCACCACGCTGTGCGCGGCCTTGCCGGCCAGCTCGAGGACGGCATCGATGTCCACCTCGGTGCCCTCGATCTCGAAGGCGGCGAGCAGCTTCTCAGTCCAGTCGTGCAGCAGTTTCTGGCGATCGTCCATGAGCCCTCCGGGCATCGCTACGTGACGTCGATCCCCAGCACTCGTGCATCGGCCCAGGTGTCGACGTCGTGGGTTGTGCCCGGTGGAACCGGGACAGGTCTGGTCCTCACACTAGCAAGGAGGCTGCGCATCGACAGGTTGTCCGCAGTCCCGCCGGCGAGGACCGCATCGATCGCCGCCACGACGTCGGCACTGCGGTACAGGGCGGCAAGTGGCTGTTCACGCCCGCCGTCGTCCGCCACGAGGGAAGCGTCCGGTGTCTCCGCGGCAGCGTCCAGCAGCAGGTCGACGAGCTCCGCGACACGCGGCATGTCGCACGCCATGACGGCGCACCATGGCGCGCGTTGTCCGTGACCGGACCGGAAACCGGCGACGACGGCGGCGGCAGGCCCGGCGAAGACAGGGTCCTCGCGCACGAACATCGGTCCCGCATCTGCGGGGAACCCGGCCATGGCGGCAGGCTCGGGACCGACGACCGTCAGCCGGTCGGCGCGCGCGAGGGCGGCACAGGTGCGCTCCAGGAGAGTCGCGCCGTCGAGGACCAGCCCCGCCTTGGGCGTCCCGCCGAGGCGGGTGGATCGGCCGCCGGCCAGGACGATAGCGTCGAACCGTGGACGATCCAGGGTCACGCGGCGTTCTCCGTGAGGAACTCGCTCCACTGCGGCGCGGGCTTCTCGAGTTCCCGGATCTGCCATTGCGGGCCGCGCGGCGGAAGCGGCACAACCCGCAGCTTCCAGCCGAGACTGCTCAGCGTCTTGTTGCCCTTGGCGTTGTTGCATTTCAGGCAGCACGCCACGAGGTTCTCCCACGTGTCGCCGCCGCCCCTCGATCTCGGCATGACGTGGTCAATGGTCGAGGCGGTCCTTCCGCAGTAGGCGCACAGGTGGTTGTCGCGCCGGAGGACGCCCCTGCGGGTGGCTGCCACATCGTACCGGTACGGGATCCGCACATACCGGTGGAGGAGGATCACCGATGGTCTGCCAAGAACCTCGGTGGGGCCGACGATCGGATCCTCGTCCTCCGCGACCACGCTCGCTTTCCCGGTGAGGACGAGCACCAGTGCCCGGCGGAAGGTCACGACCGCCAGGGGTTCGTACCCTGCATTCAGAACAAGAGTGCGCATGCATTGGCCTCATTGCTGACCTGTTCCCCGCAACCGGTTGCCATCCCGGGGGTACGGGCGAAGTGCTTCAGATTGACAATGCAAGGGTAAGCCGGAGACCCGTCCGCCGCGAACCGGCGGGGTCATGGGGTTGACGTGTCGCGGCCGGACCCCGAGGATTCCCCGAAAGCAATCAGCGACGCCCCGGGCTGGTACGGCTCAGTCCAGCACGGAGACGAAAACGTGTGCAGCGACTTCCGGCGGCAATTCGAGGGCGCCCTCGATGCCCGGAACACGCACCGACACGTAGCCACCGACGGATTCCAGGCTGAGCTGCGCGCCCGGGCGCAGGCCGCCCTCGTCCAGCTGGGTGAGGAGTTCCGGGTCCACCTGGATCGGCTCCGCGAGGCGCACCAGGGTGATCTGCTTCTCCGGCGAGTAGGTTTTCAGGGCCGTGACCAGCGTGACGACACCGTCGGTGAAGCTCTCCGACTGGGTGCCGCCGATGGCCTCCAGACCCGGGATCGGGTTGCCGTAGGGCGATTCGGACGGCTTGCCGAGAAGCTCGTACAGCCTGCGCTCGACGCGCTCGCTCATCACATGCTCCCAACGGCAGGCCTCCTCATGCACGTAGGCCCAGTCCAGTCCGATGACGTCGCTGAGCAGCCGCTCGGCGAGGCGGTGCTTCCTCATCACCCCGGTGGCGCGACGGCGGCCCGCCTCGGTGAGTTCCAGGTGCCGGTCACCGGAAACGATGACGAGGCCGTCGCGTTCCATCCGGCCAATGGTCTGCGACACTGTCGGCCCAGAATGCCGCAGGCGCTCCGCGATACGCGCCCGGAGAGCGACGATGTTCTCCTCCTCGAGTTCAAGGATGGTCCGCAGATACATCTCGGTGGTGTCGATGAGGTCCGTCATGCGGTCAGCTCCTTGGTGCAGTGCGAGTGCGGGTGCGCGGCCGGTATGCCTCACGCCGGTGAGGAGTGCCGCGGCCGCCACAGCCGGTTCCGCCCCATGACTCCCAAGGTTAACCCATTTCAGGAACACGCCCGGCAATCGTCCGGACGATCACGGGCGGTCGCTGAAGGTGTGTATCCACGGCGTTCACAAATGGAGGGCGAACACCCACTCGGGCACAATGAGGGGCGATACCCGCCGTCGAACCGCTGGAGCACCCATGAGCGACACGCCCCGCATCCCCGCGCACCTCCTGCCAGCCGATGGGCGTTTCGGCGCCGGCCCGTCCAAGGTCAGAAGCGGCCAGATCGATGCGCTCGTCTCAGCCGGGCGGACACTGCTGGGAACATCGCACCGCCAGGCACCCGTGCGGAACCTCGTCGGGCGCGTGCGTGAGGGTCTCAACACCTTTTTCTGCGCACCCGACGGTTATGAGGTGGTGCTGGGGGTCGGCGGCTCCACCGCGTTCTGGGACGTTGCGAGCTTCGGCCTGGTCGACCGGAAAGCGCAGCACCTCTCCTTCGGCGAGTTCGGCTCGAAGTTCGCCTCCGCCACCGACAAGGCGCCCTTCCTCGACTCCTCGAGCATCATCACGGCCGAGCCCGGTACTCGCCCGGAACCGGTCGCGGAAGCCGGCGTGGACGCGTACGCGTGGCCGCAGAACGAGACATCGACCGGCGTCGCGGCTCCCGTGCGTCGGGTCGAGGGAGCCGACGACGGCGCCCTGGTCCTCGTCGACGCGACGTCCGCGGCCGGCGGCCTCGACGTCGATGTCTCGGAGGCCGATGTCTACTACTTCGCGCCGCAGAAGAACTTCGCGTCCGACGGCGGCCTCTGGCTCGGGCTCTTCTCACCGGCCGCGCTGGAGCGCGCAGCGAGGATCAGTGCCGGCGACCGCTGGGTTCCGGACTTCCTCAACCTGCAGACGGCGATCGACAACTCCCGCCTGAACCAGACGTACAACACCCCGGCGCTGGCCACCCTCGTCACACTCGACGCGCAGGTGGAGTGGCTCAACGCCCTGGGTGGTCTGCCGTTCGCCGCCGCCCGCACGGCCGATTCGGCTGGTCGCCTCTATGCGTGGGCGGACAGTTCCGCGGTGGCGAATCCCTACGTCACCCGGGCGGAAGACCGCTCCAATGTCATCGTGACGGTGGACTTCGACGAGTCGGTGAACGCCGGCCGGATCGCCGCCGTCCTGCGCGCGAACGGGATCGTCGACGTGGAGCCGTATCGCAAGCTCGGCCGGAACCAGCTCCGGATCGCCACGTTCGTCGCCATCGAGCCCGAGGACGTCTCGGCCCTGATCACATGCATCGACCACGTCATCGCGCATCTCCACTAGGAGAATCCCGCTCGGAGGTACCGTCGTCGGCCTGGCGATCCAGGCGGAGGCGGCGAGGAGCTGAGCGGTCGTACCGCAGACGCACATCGTGATAGCGCCATGCCCAGAAGATCCCGGCGGCCGCCGCGATCAATCCCGACGCGGCAGCGACCCCGAGGCCCCATCGCGGCCCGAACATGTCAGACACCCAGCCCACCACTGGTGCGCCGAGCGGGGTTCCGCCGAGGAAGATGGCGAAGTAGAGCGCCATGACCCTACCGCGCATCTCCGGGGCGGTAGTCGTCTGCACGTAGGCGTTGGCGCTGGTCATCAGGGTCAGAGCGAACAGGCCCACCGGGACGAGGGCCAGTCCGAACAGCCACAGGTTGGGCGCTACCGCCGCGACGATGCAGGCCACCCCGAAAGCCGCCGACGCCCCGAAGACGAAGCGCAGGCGGGGCCTGTCCCGTCGCGCGGACAGCAGCGCTCCGGCAACCGACCCCACGGCCATGACGGAGGAAAGGACACCGAAAACCCCGGCGCCCTGGCCGAACTCGGTGCGCGCCATCCCCGCGATGAAGACCGCGAAGTTCAGTCCGAACGTGCCGACGATGAAGATGGCGAGCATGACCATCATGAGGTCCGGCCGCTGCCGCACATAACGGAAACCCGCACGGATGCGGCCCTTGCCCGGCGCGGACCGCGGCTGGCTGTTGAGCTCGGAGGTACGCATGGCGAGCAGGACGTAGACCATGGCGCCGAAGGTCAGCGCATTGATCATGAACACCCACCCGGGCCCCACCGCGGCCGTCAGCAGACCGGCGACGGCGGGTCCGACCAGGCGGGCGCCGTTGAAGGACGCACTGTTGAGCGCTACGGCGTTGGGCAGGTAGTCGTCCCGGACGAGCTCGGAAACGAAGGCCTGCCGGGCCGGGGCGTCGAACGCTGATACGACACCGAGCGCCAGGGCGAAAGCGTAGACGTGCCACAGCAGGGCGACGTCGAGGATGACCATCAGGCCGAGTCCGACGCCGAGGAGCGCCATGGCTATCTGCGTGGTGGCGAGGAGCCTGCGCCGGTCGACCGAATCGGCGATCAGACCGGCCCACGGGGCGATGACAAGTTGCGGTCCCAGCTGGAGCGCCATGACGATGCCGAGCGCGGACGCGCTCTGCGGCGTGAGAATGTCGTAGACCAGCCAGTCCTGGGCGGTCCGCTGCATCCAGGTGCCGATGTTCGAGATCAGCGCTCCGATGAACCAGAGCCTGTAGTTGTGGATGCCGAGCGACCGGAAGGTGCTCAAACCCCGTCCCGCCCGTGCCGGCGCCCCTGACCCATCACTCGGCGTCGGGCTGTTCCGGGGCCTCGCGGGTCGTCACGTCGTCGTCCGTCTGCGAGTCCTCGGGCCGCACCCGCTGGGACCACGGCAGCCACTCCGGTGCGAGCAGGGAAGCGGAGGACGGCAGGAGTCCCACCTCGCAGACCGTCACGTCCTTGCTCCGGGCAACCCGCGCGACCGACGCATACCACTGCCAGCCGCCGTAGCCCGGCACGAAGGCCTCGAATCGATGGGTGACCAGGCGCTCACCGTCGACCTGCGCGGACATGTGCCGTCCTAGCTGGTCTTCGGGGACGACCTCCAGCAGGCCGCTGCGGGCCCGGTCGACGGCCGCCTCGAGGACGGCGTCGGACTTGGGCATGCGACGCGCGGTGCGCGGTGCGCGGGGCGCTTCCATCGACGGCGGCGCGCCGGGGGCGGTCGACGGACCATCCGCGTCGGCGCCGGCATCGGTCGGGACGACGCCGTCTGCGGTCTCCGGATTGCTCGAGGTCATGGGGAGAGCCTACGCGTCGAGGTCGTCGGCAACCGCCCTCAGCACGGCTGCGACCTTCGAGGCATGCGCCTTCTCGGGGTAGCGCCCTTTGCGGAGGTCATTGGACACCCGGTCGAGGAGTTTGATGAGATCCTCCGTGATCATGGCCATGTCATCGACGCTCTTGCGGCTGGCCTTGGCCACGGAGGGAGCCTGCTCGAGGACCCGCGCGGACAGCGCCTGCGGTCCGCGGCGGCCGTCGGCCACCCCGAACTCCAGCTTCGCGCCGACCTTCACGTCGCTCACGCCCGCGGGCAGGGCGGAGGCATGCAGGAACACCTCCTGGCCGTCATCGGTGGCCAGGAAACCGAAGCCCTTGTCCGCGTCGAACCACTTCACTTTGCCGATGGGCACGTTGATTACCTCTTCTTGGCTGTACCGGGCGCTTGGCTGTACCGGGCGG
>JAABUN010006225.1_pt1 | contig 13943 bp, 14 predicted proteins | sample 5559311 | NCBI WGS metagenome assembly JAABUN01 (sample SAMN10711877, study PRJNA513370) | rock metagenome | isolation source: Antarctica rocks | place: Antarctica: Victoria Land, Siegfried Peak sud | reverse complement strand
GAGGCGTCGGCCTGGTCCTGGTCACCCACGACCTCGCCGTGGTGAGCGGCACCTGCGAGGAGCTCAACGTGATGTACGCCGGTCGGATCGTCGAGCACGGCCGGACCGAGGTGCTGCTGCACGCGCCTCGGCACCCCTACACGGCAGCGCTGCTGCGCTCGGTGCCCGACCCCGACCAGCCGGTGCACCGGCTGCTCACCATCCCCGGTCAGCCGCCGGACCTGTTGCAGACGATCACGGGGTGCCCGTTCGCGCCCCGCTGCCCTGCTCGGGTCGAGCGCTGCAGCGTCGAGCTGCCGTCCCTGACGCCGGTCGGTCACGGCCATCTCAGTGCCTGTTGGCGCGCCGACGAACCTGAGAGCTGGCCGCGCGCCATCGCCGAGGTCGCCATCGAGGGGGTCCACGCATGAGCGAGTCGCCGAACGGAGCCCCCCGACCCGCACAGGGGGCGGGGCAGGCTCACGGGGCTGAGGAGCTGCTGGCCGTCGAGGCCCTGGTCCAGCACTTCAGCCGGCGTGGCTCGCTGTGGCAGCGGTTGCGCAAGGGCGAGGCGGGCGTCGTCCGCGCGGTGGACGGGGTGGACCTGGCGGTGCGTCGCGGCGAGACCGTCGGGCTGGTCGGGGAGTCGGGCTGCGGCAAGTCGACCCTCAGCCGGTGCGCGGCCGGGCTGTACACGCCCACGGCCGGCACCGTCCGCTACGCCGGCGAGGAGCTGCGCGGTGCGCCGCGCCGTCGGCAGCGTCGGCTGGTGCAGATGGTGTTCCAGGACCCCTACAGCTCGCTGAACCCGCGGATGAGCGTGGGCCAGACGCTCGGCGAGGTGCTGCGCTACCACCAGGTGGTGCCCCGGGCCCGGGTGCAGACCCGGGTCCGTGAGCTCGTCGACCTGGTCGGCCTGCCCGCCCGGGCCGTCGACCAGCTGCCGCGCTCGTTCTCCGGCGGCCAGCGACAACGGATCGGGATCGCCCGCGCGCTGGCCCTGGAGCCGAAGGTGCTGATCGCCGACGAGCCGGTCTCGGCCCTCGACGTCTCGGTCCAGGCCAACATCATCAACCTGCTCCTCGACCTCAAGGAGACCCTCGGCCTGTCGATGCTGTTCGTCTCGCACAACATGGCTGTCGTCCGCCAGATCAGCGACCGGATCGCCGTCATGCACGACGGTGTCGTCGTGGAGTCCGGGGCGACCGCGCAGGTGTTCAGCCAGCCGGCCCACGCCTACACGAAGCTGCTGCTGGCGTCGGTACCGAGGCTGACCACCCAGCGCATCCCGGCCGTCGAGGCGGAGCTCGCGATGAGGGCCGAGGCGGAGCTCGGATGACGGCGGCGGATGCGGTGATCATCGGCTCGGAGCGCAGCGAGATCGGGCTGCCTCTCGGGATGGACGTGCTGCGGGCCGGTGGGTCGGCCCTGGACGCCGTCGAGGTCGCGCTGCGCGCCTGCGAGGACAACCTCGCCGACCACTACATCGGCACCTCGGGGCTGCCCAACGCGCGCGGTGTGGTCGAGCTGGACGCGTCGGTGATGGTCGGCTCGACCCGGGCCTTCGGGGCCGTCGCCGCCCTGCAGGGTTTCCCCAACCCGGTCTCGGTGGCCCGCGCGGTGCTGGAACGGCTGCCACAGCACTGCCTGCTGGTGGGCGAGGGTGCCGCGGCCTTCGCGTTCGAGTGCGGCTTCGAGCCCGCCGAGCTGCTGACCGAGGAGTCCCGCCGGCTGTTCCGCGAGGCACTCCTGCTGGAGGAGGAGAACATCGAGGGGGACCGGACGGCCGGTCAGCAGGGCGACCGCGCCTACCGGCTGGCGGCGGTCGACCTGGTCCGGAGGTTCGCCCCGCACGACGGGCCATGGGGCACGATCAACGTCCTGGCATTGGACAGCACGGGTGAGATGGTCGTCGGCGTCTCCACCAGCGGCTATCCCTGGAAGTACCCCGGCCGCGTCGGCGACTCGGCGCTGCCCGGTGCCGGCACCTGGTGCGACCTCCGCTCCGGCGGTGCCGCCTGCACCGGCCGCGGCGAGCTGAGCCTGCGGGCCGGCACCGCCCGGTCGGTCGTCGAGGCGCTGGGTCGGGGGGCTGACGTCGCCCGGGCCTGTCGGGACGCCCTGGTCGACGCCGCCACGTTGCCTGATGACTTCCGCGCCGAGCTGCGCGTGCTGGCCCTGACCCCGGACGGCCGCCACGGCGGAGCCGCGGGCTCGGCCGGCTCCACCTACGCGGTGATGACCGCCGAGTCCAGCGAACCCGAGATCCACCCGAGGAGCGTGCTGTGAAGGTCTACCTGTCCTCCGACATGGAAGGCACCGCCGGTGTCGTCGACTGGAGCCAGTGCCTCGGCCCCGGCCCCGAGTACCAGTACTACCGGCGGCTGCTGCAGGACGAGGTGAACGCCGCGATCGAGGGTGCGCTCGAGGCCGGCGCGACGGAGTTCCTGGTCAACGACTCGCACTCCTCGATGCAGAACCTGCGCCCCGACGAGCTGCTCGGCAACGCGCGGTACCTCTCGGGCCGGCACAAGCCGCTGTACATGATGCAGGGACTCGACGCCACCTTCGACGCCGTCTTCTTCGTCAGCTACCACGGCTCGATGGCCAGCGAGGCCTCGACGCTGTCGCACACCTACAACCCGAGGGCCATCGCCCGGGTGCTGCTCAACGGGATGGAGGTGGGGGAGTCGGGCATCAACGCGCTGGTCGCGCAGGGCCATGGCGTCCCCGTCGTCCTGATCACCGGCGACGACACCACGGCCGAGGAGGCCCTGCGCGTCAGCCCCGGCCTGCACACCGCCGTGGTCAAGCACTCGGTCACCCGGTTCGCCGCCGAGTCGCTGCACCCGACCGAGGCGAAGGCCCTCATCCGCAGCGCCGCGGCTGCGGCGATCACCGGGCTGGCCGGGGCGAGCCCGCCGCAGATCGCCCTGCCCGCCACCCTCGAGATCCTGTTCCAGAACGGCGACTTCGCCGAGATGGCCACCTGGGTGCAGGGTGTGGAGCGGGTCGACGCCCGCACGGTCCAGGTCTCCGGGGACGACCCGGTCACGCTGTTCCGCACCTTCGTCACGATCGTGACGCTGACCCGTTCCATCGTCGAGTCGTGAGGCTCGAGGGGCGGGTCGCGCTCGTCACCGGCGCCGCGGGCGGGATCGGGGCCGCCACCGCGGTGGCGATGGCCGCCGAGGGTGCCCGCGTCGTCGTCGCGGACGTCCAGGACGGGTGGGCGACCGTCGACCGGATCGCGGCGGCCGGCGGTGCGGCGCTGGCGGTGCTCTGCGACGTGTCCGACCCCGCCCAGGTCGAGGCTGCGGTCGGTGCCGCCCTCGAGCGGTTCGGCAGCCTGGACACCCTGGTCAACGACGCCGGAATCTTCGGCGGCTCCAGCCTGCTGCACGAGACGGACGTCGAGACCTGGCTGCAGGTCCTCGCCGTGAACCTCACCGGTCCGTTCCTCTGCACGCGAGCCGCGATGCCCCACCTGCTGGCTTCCGGTCGGGGACGGATCGTGAACGTGGCGTCCACCTATGGCCTGGTCGGCGCCCCGATGGCCCCGGCCTACTGCGCCTCCAAGGGCGGGGTGGTGAACCTCACCCGGCAGCTGGCCGTGGACTACAGCCCGCAGGGGGTCCGCGTGAACGCCATCTGCCCCGGCTACGTCGACACGGACATGGGCGGCTACCGCGCCTCCCTGGGGCCCGAGGGATCGGCGGAGGCCGGCGCGCGCCGGGAGGCGGCCGCCGCCCAGCAGCCGATCGGACGACAGGCCCAGGCCGACGAGGTGGCCCGCGTCGCCGTCTTCCTGGTCTCGGACGAGTCGTCGTTCATGACGGGCGCGATCGTCCCGGTCGACGGCGGTTGCACCACCACGTTCCGTCACCCCTGACCCTGCACCAGCCCGGACCCCCACGACCGAAGGACATTCCCGCATGCTCGCCACGCTCATCCACGGTCCCCGTGACATCCGCGCCACGGAGGTCGAGGACGCCACCGTCCAACGGCCGACCGACGCCGTCGTCCGGGTGGTCGCCTCCTGCATCTGCGGCTCGGACCTGTGGCCCTACCGCGGGGTCCAGGAGACCAGGAAGACCCACCCCATCGGCCACGAGTTCGTCGGCGTCGTCGAGGAGGTCGGCTCGGAGGTCCGTGAGATCGAGGTCGGCCAGTTCGTCATCGCCCCCTTCGCCGTCAGCGACGGCACCTGCGTCAACTGCCGCAACGGCGTTCAGACCTCGTGCCTCCAGGGAGCCGCCTGGGGGGCCGACGACAAGGATGGCCTGCCCGTCAGCGGCGGGCAGAGCGCGCTGGTCCGGGTGCCGTGGGCCGACGGGACCCTGGTGGCAACCCAGGAGATGCCGCCCGAGTCGCTGATCCCGTCCCTGCTGACGCTGTCCGACGTGATGAGCACCGGCCACCACGCGGCGATCTCGGCCGGTGTCGGCCCGGGGCGGACCGTCGCTGTCGTCGGTGACGGCGCGGTCGGGCTGTGCGGGGTGCTCGCTGCCAAGCGGCTGGGCGCCGAGCGGGTCGTGCTGTTCTCCCGGCACGCGTCGCGGCAGGCCCTGGGGCGCGAGTTCGGCGCCGACACCGTCATCGAGGAGCGCGGCGACGCCGGCGTCGAGGCGGTGCACGCGCTGTTCGACGGCATCGGCCCCGATTGCGTGCTGGAGTGCGTCGGCACAAAGGAGTCCATGGACCAGGCGTTGCACTCGGTGCGTCCCGGCGGCCGGGTGGGCTACGTCGGCGTGCCCAGCGGCGGCGCTGAGCTGCCGATCCGGACGATGTTTGGGGGCAACATCAACGTGGCGGGCGGGGTGGCCCCGGCGCGGGCCTACATCCCCGACCTGCTGCCCGACGTGCTGTCCGGGGCGATCGACCCCGGCCGAGTCTTCGACCTGACGCTGCCGCTCGCGCAGGTGGCCGACGGCTACATCGCGATGGACGAGCGGCGGGCGATCAAGGTCCTGCTGCAGCCCTGACGGGACCGACCATGAGCATGAACGGCCGCACCGCGCTGGTCACCGGCGCGGCCAGCGGCATCGGTGCAGCGATCGCCGTGGCCTTCGCCGAAGCCGGGGCGGCGCTCGCCCTGGCCGACCGGGCGTCCGGTGACCAGCTGGAGGCCGTCCGGCGGAGGTGCGTCGCTGCGGGCGCCGACGTGGTCGCCGTGCGGGCCGACGTCTCGTCCGAGGCCGACGTGCGGCGAATGTTCGCCGAGGCGCGGGCTGCGTTCGGACCGCTCGACACCGTGGTCAACAACGCCGGCATCCTGACCGAGTGCCCGGTGGCGCAGATGCCGACGGCGCTGTTCGACGAGATGGTCCAGGTCAACCTGCGCAGTGTCTTCCTGTGCTGCCGCGAGGCGGTGGAACCGATGGTCGAGGCCGGCTTCGGGCGCATCATCAACATCGCCTCCCAGGTCGGGCAGCGCGGCGGCGCCGGGCTCGCCCACTACGCCGCCGCCAAGGCCGGCGTGATCGGCTTCACCCGCTCCCTGGCCCGCGAGGTGGGGGGTACCGGCGTGACGGCCAACTGCATCGCGCCCGGCCCGGTGGCCACCCCGCTGGGCGGCGGCTCCCTGTCGCCGGAGTGGACGGCGACGCTGATGGCCGGGCTGCCGCTCAAGCGGCAGGGGCTGCCCGAGGAGGTGGCACCGACGGCGCTGCTGCTCGCGAGCGTGCCTGGCGGCAACCTCTACACCGGGCAGACGCTCGGTCCGAACAGCGGGGACGTGATGCTGTGAGCGTGCTGCTGGTCACCGGAGCGGCTAGCGGGATCGGCCGGGCCGCCGCGCTGAGTGCTGCTGCCGCGGGGTGGGCCGTCGCCGTCGGCACCTTCGCCGGCGACCCCTACGACGCCTCAGCCGTGGTGGCCGAGATCGCCGCGGCGGGCGGCCGGGCCCTCGCCGTCGCGGCCGACGTCCGCGACAGCGCCCAGCTGGACGCCGCGGTGGCGACCGCCGTGGCCGAGCTCGGCGGTCTGGACGGGGTGCTGGCCAACGCCGGGATCCTCAAGCGGGCACTCCTGGAGGCGGTGACCGACGAGGACTGGAACCGCATCCTCGACGTCGACCTCACCGGCGTCATGCGGACGGTGCGCGCCGCCGCCCCGGTGCTGCCGCCCGGCGGGTCGGTGGTGGTGGTCTCCAGCATCGCCGGCGCGGCCGTCGGCTGGGCCGGGCACACGCCGTACGCCGCGGCCAAGGCCGGGCTGCTGGGGTTCGTCCGCAGCGCGGCACTGGAGCTGGGCCCGCGCGGGGTCCGGGTCAACGCGGTGCTGCCCGGCGTCATCGAGTCGCCGCAGTCGCTGGATCCCGTCAACTCCGGCGGCGAGCAGGGGCTCGTGGACTCTGCGCGCGCCATCCCGCTGGGCCGCGTCGGCCAGCCCGCCGACGTTGCCGACGTCATCACCTTCCTGCTCTCCGAGGCTGCCCGCTACGTCAGCGGGCAGACGCTCACCGTGGACGGTGGGCTGACGGCGGCGTGGCCCAGCTGATGCACCCGCGCTGGTGTCAGACCGGACCGGTACCCAGCAGCAGACCCAGCAGGTAGGTCACTGCGGCGGCCCCGTACCCGATCGCCAGCTGGCGCAGCCCCCGCTTCAGCGGTGAGGCGCCGGACAGCAGCCCGACGGCCGCTCCGGTGGCCAGCAGCGTCAGCCCCACCAGGACGGCGGCGACGACGACCGCCGTCAGCCCTTCGAGGCCGAGGAGGTAGGGCAGCACGGGGATGACGGCGCCGGAGGCGAAGAAACAGAAGCTGGACAGCGCCGCGCGCATCCCGGTCCCGAGCGCCTCGTACTCATCGCCCTCGGCGATGGCGGGGCGGTGGCTGACGTCGGGCTCCGGCCCGCCGAGCATCTCGGCGGCGTGCACCTCCGCCTCCTGCGGACCCATCCCGCGAGCCCGGTAGACCAGGGCCAGCTCGTTGGCGTCGATGTCCAGGTGGGGGAGGGCGGTGCGCGCTTCCGGATCGGGGGTGGAGGCGGCCAGCAGCTCGCGCTGGGAGCGGACCGAGACGTACTCTCCGGCCCCCATGGACAGCGCGCCGGCCAGCAGCCCGGCCAGGCCGGTCAGCAGCACGAAGCTGTTGGCCACCCCGCTCGCGCTGACGCCCAGCACCAGGGAGAGGTTGCTGACCAGGCCGTCGTTCGCTCCGAAGACGGCGGCCCGGAAGGTGCCGGAGAGCCGGGCGCGGCCCCGAGCGGCGAGCCCACGCACTACCTCCTCGTGGATCCGCTCGTCGGCCGCCATCGCGGCGGTGGCGTCGGTGTCCTGCTCGTAGGGAGAGCGGGCCTCGGCCCGCTGGGCCAGCGCCAGCACGAAGACGGAGCCGAAGCGCCGAGCCAGGAAGCCCAGCAGCCGGGTGCGCAGGTCGGCCCGACGAGGCCGGCCCGGCCGGTCGCCGAGCAGAGCCAGCCAGTGCGCCTCGTGGCGGCCCTCGGCCTCGGCGAGGGAGAGCATGATCTCCCGCTCCTCGCCCGTGCGGTGGCTGGCCAGGTGCCGGTAGACGGCGGCTTCGGCCCGCTCGTCGGCGAGGTACTGCCGCCAGCGGCGGACAGCCGCAACACTCGGCTGGGCGGGGGCGGTCCTCGGGTCGGTCACCGGTACGCCTCCTTCTCCTCGGTGGGCGGACCTGCCGGCGGCTCCGACGGAGCAGGCCCGAGCAGCGTAGTCGCGCCTCCAAGACCGCCTCCCGCGTGCGTGCAGGAGTGTCAGTGCAGCAGCGGCGGTCGATACCCCGGCCGGCCGGCCGTCCCGGCTGCCGTGACCATGCTCCGCCCGAGCGCGCCGCCCATCCGGTTCAGCATCGATGGCGGTTCGCCGGAGATGTCGGGCGGCATCACGACCACCGGACAGGCTGCCGCATAGATCAGCCGGTGCGCGAACATCGGCCCGGCCATCAGCTGGCGCGGAGCGTCGACCACCAGCAGGTCGGCTGCCGCCGCGGCCTTGATCAGCACGCTGTACTTGCCGCCCCGCACCAGCCGGAGCTCGACGCCGTGGTCGGGGCCGAGGGTGGCCGCCACGTCGGCCTCGAAGGACGTCCGGGCCGCCTCCTCGACGTCGTCCTCGCGGCCGATCCGGCTGGCGGGTGTGCCGGCGGGGGTGGCCTGGGGGTTGGGCATCCGCCAGGCCCGGACGGCGATGATCCGGCCCCCGTTCTGCCGGGCCTGTGCGGTGGCCCAGGTCAGCGCCGTGGGTGACTTCGACGTCGGGCTGACCCCGACGACCACGGTGTAGGGCGGGTGCTCTGCAGGCTGCTCACTCATCGCAGACCCCCTACACCGGGACCTTCGAGATCTGGTTGCCCTGCTCGTCATAGCTGCTGAGCGGCGGCGCGATGTCCTCGAGCGCCTTGCCCTCGGCGTCGATGCCGAACTTGAACGCCACCAGACCGCCGAACAGCATGATCGCCGACGCCAGCACGTAGCCCCAGAACAGCGGTCCGCGGTCGGTGCCGTCGCCGATCAGCGCACCGAAGATGAGCGGGCCGAGCGCCCCGAACAGCTGGGCGATGGAGAAGAAGTAGGAGATGGCCTGCCCCCGAACCTCCAGCGGGAAGATCTCCGAGACGGTCAGGTAGCCCGCCGACGCCCCGGCCGAGGCGAAGAAGAAGGACAGGCACCACAGCGCCGTGTGGGTTCCGGCGGTCAGCACGTCAGCCTGGAAGAGCAGGGCCGACAAGAACAGCACGACGGCGGCGAAGGCGTAGCAGCCGCCGATCATCTTCCGCCGGCCGACGGTGTCGAAGAAGCGGCCGAGGATCAGCGGGCCCGCCAGGTTGCCGATCGCGAACGGGAAGAAGTAGAGCGCCGCGCCCGAGGCGGTCTTGTCGTAGAAGTTCTGCAGCACCAGCGCGTAGGTGAAGAAGATCGCGTTGTAGAGGAACGACTGGGTGATCATCAGCGTCAGACCCAGGAAGGTGCGCCTGGGGTAGAGCCTGAAGAAGACGTAGCGCAGCTGCTTGCCGTTGAGACCCTCGTGGGCCTTGAGCCACCAGGCCTGCGACTCGTCGAGCTGCGGCAGCTCCTTGCCCTGGGCCTTGACGTCGGCCTCGATGCCGGCGACGACCTCCTCGGCCTCGTCCGCCTTGCCGTGGGTCACCATCCACCGCGGGCTCTCCGGGATGTGACGGCGCAGGTAGATGATGATCAACCCCAGCACCGGGCCGATGAAGAAGGCGATCCGCCAGCCGAGGTCCTGGTCGAAGCGGTTGGTGTCCAGCAGGAAGTAGCTGCCCAGCGCACCGAGCCCCGCGCCGAACCAGTAGGTGCCGTTGATGGCCAGGTCGACGCGGCCGCGGTACTTGCCGGGGATCAGCTCATCGATCGCGGAGTTGATGGCTGAGTACTCACCGCCGATGCCCATCCCCGCGATGAACCGGAAGACGTAGAGCATCCACACCTCGGTGGACAGACCGGCGAGGCCGGAGCCGATCAGGTAGACGGCCAAGGTGATGATGAACAGCCTCTTGCGGCCCAGGGTGTCGGTCAGCCGGCCGAAGATCAGCGCACCGCTGACCTGCCCCAGTAGATAGACCGTCGCGGCGAGGCCCACCTCGCTGGCACCCATCCCGAGCGTCTTCGCGTAGCCGGCCGAGGCGACCAGCTGCACCTCGAGGCCGTCCAGGATCCACGCCGTCCCCAGGCCGACGATCACCAGCCAGTGGAACCTCGACCACGGCATCTTGTCCATCCGGACCGGGATCATGCTCCGGACCGGCTTCTCCTGCTCCACCGCCGCTGACGACATCCTCGTCCTTCCGCCCCCCGGCTCGACGGCCGCGCGGAGTCTCTCAGACCGAGACCGACCCCACCCTGGGCGACGAGCACACCGAATTCCTGAGCGCTCAATGTAGAGGGGCCGCCGCCGGCCGGTGCCGCGGGGTCGGTCAGGCCGCCCGACGAGGGCTCAGATCAGGCCCTTCCCGCTCAGCCAATCCTTGGCGGCGGTGCTGGCGGCGGCCTTCTCAGAACCCTCGACCCGGTCGCGCAGGGCGATCAGGTCGTCGGTGGTGAGCTTGGCCGAGACGCCGTTGAGGGCTTCCCCCAGCTGGTCGGTGTAGACCGCCTCGGAGACCAGCGGCACCACGTTCTGGGCCGAGATCATGTTCTCCGGGTCCTCCAGCACGACCAGGTCCTCGGTCTTGAGGGCTGGCGAGGTGGTGTAGATGTCAGCCACCTGGACGGTGTCGTCGACGAGTGCCTTGACGGTGTCGGGGCCGCCGAAGTCCTCGATCGGCACGAACTTGACGTCGCCGGGCTTCGTACCGACCTTGTAGACGCCCTTCAACCCGGGGATGCCGTAGCCCAGCTCGCCGAACTGCGGGTTGGAGCCCAGCTTGAACGGCACCAGCTTGGAGAGGTCGCCGATCGAGGCGAGCCCCTTCGCCTCGGCCGTGGCCCGGGTGACGACGTAGGCGTCCTTGTCCTCGGCGGGGGAGGAGTTCAGCACCCGCAGCTTGTCGGCGGCGACGGCGGCGGTCAGCGCGCCGTCGACCTCCTTGGTGGTCCGCTCGGTGTAGGACTCGTCGTAGAAGGCGAGGAGGTTGCCGTTGTACTCCGGGATGAGGTTGATCGAGCCGTCACGCAGCGCCGGGATCGTCTGCTGACGCGGACCGATGCTGAACTTCTTCTGGACCGTGACGCCCTTGGCCTCGAGCGCCTGGGCGTAGATCTCGCCGAGGATCTCGCTCTCGGGAAAGGCGAACGAGCCCACAACGACGGTGCTGCCGCCGCCGCCTTTGGAGGCCTCCGGAGCCGCCGTCGGGTCGTTGGAGCCGCAGGCGCTGAGGGCGGCGGTCAGGCCGAGGGCGACGGTCGCCGCCCCGATCCTGATCAGCCGGGTGCTGGTGGTCATGAGGGTGATTCCCTTCGTCTCACGCGTTCTCACGCGCGGGCGGTCGCGATGACCGGCTGGCTGTGCGGCGTTGTGTCGTCGTGCGGTCCGTCAGGCCCTGGGTGGCCGTGGCCCGTTGGGCGAGGGCGAAGAGACCGTCCACCGCGAGAGCCAGAGCGGTGACCAGGAGGGCGCCACCCAGGATCAGATCGTAGTCGTTCAGGCCGATGCCGCTGGTGATGATGCGGCCGAGGCCGCCCAGTCCGGCGTAGGAGGCGATGGTCACGGTGGCGATCACCTGCAGCACCGCGGCCCGGATGCCGCCGACGATCAGCGGCAGGCCCAGGGGGATCTCCACCTGGGTGAGGATCTGCCATTCGGTCATGCCGTTGGCCCGGGCCGCGTCGATGGTCTGACGCTCGACCGACTCCAGCCCGGAGTACGCCCCGGCCAGCATCGACGGGATGGCGAGGATGACGAAGGCGATCGTCGCCCCGACGAGCGGGGCGGTGTCGTAGGACAAGAAGTAGCCGAACACCATGAGCAGGAAGAACAGCAGACCCAGGGTCGGCAGGGCGCGCATCGCCCCCGTGAAGCCGATGACGAAGCCGCGACCCTTGCCGGTGTGTCCGATCCAGAAACCGAGCGGCAGCGCGATCAGGGCGGCGATGAGGACCGCGATGGCGGTGTAGGCCAGGTGCTCGGCCAGCCGGTCCTGGATGGGCAGCGGACTCTGGCTGCCGGGCAGCCAGTTGGCGGGGTCGAAGATCCAGCGGAGCGCGCCCGTCAGCAGGTTCACCGGGGGGCTCCGCTCAGCGCCGGGGCTTCGTCCTCGCGGGGCAGCGGGCTGGGGCTGGGCCGGCGGCGCTGCCTCGGGGTGCCCCGCCAGGGCATCACCAGCCTGCCGATGCCGACGATGACCAGGTCGAAGACGAGCGCCAGCAGCAGGCTGATCACGATGCCGACCACGACCTCCTCGAGGATGCCGCGCTGCTTCCCGTTCTGGAACAGGTTGCCGAGGTTCTGCGAGCCGATGATCACCCCGACCGAGACCAGGGCGATGGTGCTCACCGAGACCACCCGGATACCCGCCAGCAGCACCGGCCCGGCTAGGGGCAGCTCGACCCGGAAGAACCGGGCGGCCGGGGAGAAGCCGACTGCGGTGGAGGCGTCCAGCGTGGCCGGCTCCACCGAGGCCAGGGCGTCGGCCGCCGATCGGGCCATGATCGCGACGCCGTAGATGCTGAGGGCGACGACCAGGTTGGTCTCGTCCAGCACCCGCGTGGGGATGACCAGCGGCAAGATCACGAACAGCGGCAGCGACGGGATCGTGAACAGCAGGCTGCCGCCGGTGATCACGACCGCGCGCAGGATGTGGTTGCGGTTGGCCAGCCAGCCCAGCGGGATGGACAGCACGAAGCTCACCAGGATCGGGATAATCGACAGCCGCACGTGGTTGAGCGTCAGCTGACCGATCAGGTCGAGGTTCGCGAGCGTCCACCTCATGCCGGCCCCCCGGGACCGGCGGCCTCCGACGCGTTGCCGGGCTCGAGCACGCCGACCGGGCGGCCGTCCCCGTCCACGACCAGCGTCAGGCCGCGGTCGCCCTCACGCCGTTGCAGGAAGAGGTCGCGCCGGCCCTTGTCGGCACCGATGAAGCTGGCGACGAAGTCGTCGGCCGGCTCGGCGAGGATCTCGGCCGGGGTGCCGGCCTGGGCCACGGCCCCGCCCTTCTTGAGGATGATCACCTGGTCGGCGAGGGTGAACGCCTCCTCGATGTCGTGGGTGACGAAGACGACCGTCTTGCCCAGCTCGCGCTGCAGGCGGTTGAGCTCGACCTGGAGGTCCGCGCGGACGATCGGGTCGACGGCGCCGAACGGCTCGTCCATCAACAAGATGTTCGGGTCGCTGGCCAGGGCCCGGGCGACACCCACCCGCTGCTGCTGCCCGCCGGACAGCTGCCGCGGGTAGCGGTTGGCCAGCGCGCGGTCCAGGCCGACGAGGTCCATGAGCTCCAGACCGCGCTGCCGGGCCTCGGCCTTCGGGACGCCCTTCAGCACGGGCACGGTGGCGACGTTGTCGACCACCTTGCGGTGGGGCAGCAGGCCCGAGGCCTGGAGGACGTAGCCGATGCTGCGCCGCAGCTTGACCTTGTCCTGCGTGGCCACGTCGATGTCGTCGATCAGCACCTGGCCGTCGGTGGGCTCGACCATCCGGTTGATCATCCGCAGCAGCGTCGTCTTGCCGCAGCCGGAGGAACCGACGAGGACCGTCGTCTTGTGCGAGGGCAGGAGAAGGCTGAAGTCCTCGACGGCCGTGGTGCCGTCCTCGAAGCGCTTGGTCACCGAGCGGAACTCGATCATGGACGGGTCTCATTCCGACGCAGGGACGCCCAACGTAACCGACGTCCGGCTCGGCCGACAGGTCGGCAGGCCCCCCGGTCAGCGGCCGATCTTCTCCCGCAGTCCGTCGGCCAGTGTCCGGCCGAGCGGAGCCGGCCGGAAGGCGTGGGCGGCCGCCGTCAGAGCGGCGACCTCGTCCTCGGCCAGCTCCAGCTCGGCGGCCGCCACGTTGAACTCCAGCTGCTCGACGCTCGAGGCGCCGGGGATGACCACCACCCGGGGTTGCGCCAACAGCCAGGCCAGCGCCACCTGGGCCGGCTCGGCGGCGTGCCGCGCGGCCAGGTCACGCAGCAGGTCCAGCAGCGGGCCGATCCGGCGCAGGTTCTCGGTGCCGAAGAGCGGGTTGGTCGCCCGGACCCCACCGGGTCGGTGGTCGGGGCCGTACTTCCCGCCCAGCAGTCCCTGCGCGAGCGGGCTCCACGCCATCACCGTCCGGTTCTCCCGCTCGGCAAACGGCACCAGCTCGGCCAGCGGGCCGGGCTGGGCCAGGGAGAACTGCACCTGGTTGCTGACGACCGGTCGGCCCAGCGCTGCGTCGGCCCGCCGCCACCGCTCGAGCGAGTAGTTGGAGACCCCGACCGCCCCGATCCGGCCCTCGTCCAGCAGCCGACGCAGGCCGGGCATGATCACCGTGTCGGGGACCAGCGGGTTGGGCGCATGGACCTGGTAGAGGGGGATGGTGTCCAGCTGCAGCCGCCGGGCACTACCGGCGGCCC
>JAABUN010006224.1_pt1 | contig 13945 bp, 7 predicted proteins | sample 5559311 | NCBI WGS metagenome assembly JAABUN01 (sample SAMN10711877, study PRJNA513370) | rock metagenome | isolation source: Antarctica rocks | place: Antarctica: Victoria Land, Siegfried Peak sud | reverse complement strand
TCTCCGCCACCCACACCGCCGGCCGGCCTTCAGCCGTAATCACCCCCAGCCGTCCATAAGTCGTTGCCCCGACTTCCGCCGCCAGCCACCCGGCCATCGCATCGGTCAAGGTCGCTTGGAAGAAGCCGGACGGCCGCACCTCGCGTAGCACGTCGTGCCGGATCAGCACCCGGCCCAACGGCGTCAGCCCGGCGACGATCTCGGCCCGGACGGGGGGCGACAAGGCGTCGAGGTCGACGTGGACGATGCCGAACTGGACCGGCCGAGCCGTCGTTTCGAGCTGCAACACGATCTTGCGGGCGTAGTGCGACCCGCGCACTATTGCATCGATGACTTTCACCTTGACGGCCGCACCGTAGTGTTCCTCGACCGTCACCGTCATGTGGTGCGGGTGGTCGAGCAGCGGCCGGACGGCCGGCGGCAGGTCGTCGGCCGCGAGGGCTTCGACCGCCGGCATGTCGGACGTATCGGGAAACGGGGCGTACAGGTTGACGAGCGTCAGCGGCGGGGTCGGCATCGGGCACCTCGGCCGGGGATACCCGTCGGCCGCCGATATATTACCCCGAATCCGGTTGCGGCCGCCGGCCCGGCGTGGTTTGCTGGCCGTATCCCCTCCCCTACCCCGTGACGGACCGCCGATGCGTACCCTCCTGCTACTCGCCGCCCTGTTCGGCTGCACCTCCGCCCGCGCCGACGACGCGGCCGGCCTCGGGTTCGACCCCTACGACCAATCGAAAGTGCCCCTGGAAGTGCAGCCGCCGCCCGACCTCAAGGGGCAGAAAATCGTCCTGGTGGCCGGCAGCAAGAGCCACGGCCCCGGCGACCACGAGTTCTTCGCCGGCACCGCGGTCCTGATGAACCTCTTGAAGCAGACGCCGAACGTCTGGCCGGTCATGGCCCGGGACGGCTGGCCGAAGGACGAATCCGTCTTCGACGGGGCGGCGTGCGTCGTGTTCTACATGGACGGCCGCGGCGGCCACCCGGTCGTCAAGGGCGACCGCCTGAAGAAGATGCAGGCGCTCATGGACAAGGGCGTCGGCTGGGTCAACCTGCACTACGCCGTCGATTACGAGCCGAAGGACGGGGCGACGGTCGTCAACTGGATGGGCGGCTACTACGACCCGCGGACGAGCATCAACCCGCACTGGGACGCCGACATCCGGGCTTTGCCCAAGCACCCGATTACGCGCGGGGTCAAGCCGTTCAACATCCGGGACGAGTGGTACTACAACATGCACTGGGTCGGCGACAAGCCCGACGTGGCCGAGGCCAAGGGCGTCACGCCGATCCTCCAAGCCCTGCCGCCGGACAACACCCGCGGGACGGCCGACGCCAAGAAGTACCTGGGCCGGATCGAGACGGTCGCCTGGGCCTACGACCGGCCGGACGGCGGCCGCGGGTTCGGGTTCACCGGCGGGCACTCGCACCGGAACTGGGCCGACGAGGACTTCCGCCGGGTGGTCGTCAACGCGATCCTGTGGTGCGCCAAGGTCGACGTGCCGGAGGGTGGGGCCAAGGTGGCGTTCGACCCGGTCGATCTGAACCGGAACCTCGACCAGAAGGGCAAGCCGTTCCAGAAGATCGCGCCGGCCGGGAAGTGACCGGGGGTTCGTCTGAGCCGCGCCCGTGAGGAGGCGGCCGGCGGCCGAGCGAGGGATCGATGAAGTTCACGAGTCCCCGTCTCGGCCGTGACTGCTCATGGCCACCGACGGTGGTCCCTCGCTCGGCCGCCGGCCGCTTCCTCACGGGCGCGGCTCTGAAAATCACGGCCTCGTCAGCCACAAAAACGTCGGGTCTTCGGTCACCGTCAGCCGCAGGCCGTCACTTCCGATGCCCTGCCACGCCACCGGACTCACCGCCCCGGCCGCGAGCGGCATCCGCTCGGCCCGCGTCACCGTCTTCGGCGACAGCTTCAGCGTTACTTCGGCCGTCCGGCCGGCTCCTGTCGGGGACCACGCCGCCCACACCCGCTTCGCCGGGTCCGTGCCGTGGGCGTACTCGTACACGTACAGTTCGCCCGGCGTCTCGGTCACGGTCCGGGCGAAGCGGTAGTCGCCGAGGGTTTTCGACAGGTGGGCGACCGCGTGGAAGGCCGGCTTCGGGACGGAGTTCCGCGTCAGCCCGGACGACCCGTGGACCTGGGGTTCGTCCTTGTCGTCGAAGAAGAAGATGTACGCCCGGTCGACGGGCAAGGCGGAGAAGACCAGGAACGACCGGACCAGGTATCGGGCCTGCTCCGCCTCGGTCGAGCCGACCCACCTGGCGAACGTCCCGGCCTTCGGGGCCGGCTTGGTCGAGGCGTCCCAGCCGAACTCGGTCACCCAGAGTTCCTTCCCCGGGGCGTGTCGGTCCCGCCACGCGGCGACTTCTCGGGGCCGCTTCAGGTAGCTGATGGTCGGGTCTTCGGGGAAGCTCCGCCGCCACGTCGGCCACCCCTCGGCCTCGGCGTAGGTGTGGACGGTGATGATGTCGTAGAGCGGTTCAAGGCCCTTCACGCAAGTGAGGCTCTTGTGGTACTCGCCACTCGGCCCGGGGTCGGTTGCGCAGGTGGCGATTTTCAGCTTCGGGTCGCCGGCCCGCAGGCCGCGGGCCATGTTCTCGAACAGGGTCCGGTAGGTCGCGTCGTCGTACTTGCCGGGTTCGTTCCCGACCTCGGCCGACTCGACGAGGGGCCGCGTCGCCGACGGGCCGAACGCCGCGGCGAACGCCTTGCCGTAGACATGGGCGTCACGCGGCAGGTTCTTCCAGTTCTTCGCGGGCAGGTTGTCGAACATCAGGCAGGCGTCGGTCCCGAACCCGGCGGCCCGCCACGAGCCGTACACCTTCGACCAGTCGACCCGGTTGCGCGCGAGCGGGAACGGCGGCGGGAACGACGTGTCGTTGCCGAAGTCCCAGTCGATCGGGTGGTAGTCGCGGACCTTGCGCACGGCCGGCTTGTACAGGTCCGGGCGGAATTGGACGGTGTGCCCGCACACGCCCATGAAGTCGCGGAACAGGGGCTTCGGCGGGGCCGGCGGATGGGCGGCGAGGGCCAGGACCGCCGCGACGAGGAAGGGCATGGAGGGGTCCAGACGGGCGAAGCCCAGGGACGGCCGTCCCTGGGCTTTCGGGGATCACTACTCTTCAACGCCAGCCCCTTACGCCACCGCCGCGGTGACGACCGACCCCTGGTGCCGCTGGACGGCCGTGAACAGTTCGCTCATCTTGATGCCCAGGGCCAGGCAAATCCGGTACAGGGTTTCGATGCTCGCCGAGTTCTTGCCGAGTTCGATCTGGGACAGGTACCCCAGCGACACCCCGGTCCGCTTGCTCATCTCCGAGAGCGTGAACCCGAGGCCCTTCCGCCGGTCGCGGATGGCCGCCCCGAGGCTCTCCCGCAGCGCCTCCTCGGTCATCCGCAGGAGGCCCTTGCTCTCCAGGCAGCGGATGACGATTTCCCGCAGGTGGTCGACCTGGAACGGCTTCGTCAGGTAGTCGTAGGTCCGCGCCCGCAGGCAGTTGAGGGCGCTGTCGACCGACGGGTAGCCGGTCACGACCACGATGACCGCGTCCGGCTGGTTGTCCCGGACCCAGTTGAACACCTGGTCGGGTTCCAGGCCGGGGATGACGTAGTCCATGATGATCAGGTTGTAGTAGCCCTTGCGGTCGGCCAGCACCTGCCGCTGCAGGGCCGCCTCGATGTCGGCCGGGTCGGACACCATGTCGATCTGGAAATCCCGGTTCGACAGGGCGGCCTGGATGACCGCGCAGGTCGCCGGGTCGTCGTCGAGGATGAGCAGGCGGATTTCGCCGCTCGACTGGAGTTCGCCCAGCGGGGCCGGGGTGCGGACCGGGCGCGGGGTGGCGCGGAGGCGGTCTTCGAGGTCGATGGACATGAGGAATCAGGCTCCGGTCCGGGGTGTCGAGGCGAAAACGGGCGTAACCGAGACGGGGGACGAAACCGCGACCGGGCGAACGGCCGCGAGGGGGATCACGATCCGGGCGGCCGTCCCGGTCCCCGGCCCGGCGACCGGGTCGAGGCGGACGCCGCCGCGGTGGGCGGACAGGGTGCGGAAGACGACGGCCAACCCGAGGCCGCGGTGCCGGACTTTCGTGGTCAGGAACGGGTCGACGAACAGCCGGGCGAGGGCCGCCGGCGTGACCCCCGGCCCCGCGTCCGCGACGGTCACCTCGACGTGCGGCCCGGCCGAAGCTCGGCCCAGGTAACTCCGGGCGGCCGCCGCCGACAGTTCGATTGACCGACCCGACACCGTGACCGGACCGCCGGCCGGGACCGCTTCGACCGCGTTCGCCAGCAGATGACCGAGGACGGCCGCCAGCGGGCCGGGGTCCATCGCCACGAGCGGGAGGGAGGCCGGGACCGCGTTCACGACCCGCACCTCGGCCGCCGGACGATCGAGCCGGGTGATTTCCTTTGCCAGAACCGCGCCGACCGCTACCGGCGTCGGCTTGGCCCCGCCGCTGCGGCCGAGCTGGTGCAGTTGCTGGGTGAACTCCATCCCCCGTCGGCCGGCGGCGGCGATCTCACCGACGAACTTCGCCGCCTGTGACCCCGGCGGCACGAGCGGCACCGTCAAGTCAGCAAACCCGTTGATGCCGGTCAAAATGTTATTGAACTCGTGGGCCATCCGGCCGGCGATGACGGCGGCGTCGGCCAGGCGCTGCTGCAACCGCTCGGGATCGATGGCCGGTCCGAACGAGCCGGCGACGGCCGGCGACCGTTCGATGAGGCGGGCCGACAGGGCCAGGTAATTGCGATCGGCCTCGGTCCACGACCCGGCCCGTTCCGTCCAGAGTAAGCCCGCCGGCCGACCCGGGGGAGTTACGAGGGTATACAGTCGCCCGGCCGAGTGGGGCATCGGCCAGACGGTCGTCGGCCCGTCGGCGAGGATCGCGCGGACTTGGCTCAACTCGGTCGGGACGGTCACTGGCGTCTCGACCGTCCCGGACGCAGTTGTGGTCCGGGCGAAAATGTGTGGAGGGACGGCCGGCCAAACCAACCCGGAAGCCCGGTAACCCGAAGCGCGGCTCCACTCACCGAACAGCGGTTCAAAAGCCGGGTGTGAACAGTCGGCCATGAGCCAGTCCGACAAACTTGCCAGGCCGGCAGAGAAACCGCCGGTGCTAGGCATGGACATGCTCCACATGAGTCGCGACGGTGAAAAACGGCCGGCTCGACTTTGACGGTGCCTTAATTAGTTGATCACGCTGCATATTTAGAACAGCGTAAGGGGAAGTCAACCTGAAGTGCAGGTTCTGCCTCAACCTTCGATGCCGAAACTCCGACACTTTGTGTGTATTCTGGAAACAGGTTTCCGCCCAGCGTACAGAATTACGGAGCGTCGGCCGGGAATTTACGGTCGGGTCACTTTTTCGGTGACTTGGCCGGCCGCTCGAGCTGTTGGATGGCTGCTGTCGCCGCATCGCGGACTTGTGCCAGCGCGTCGCCGCGAGCTACGCGGAGGGCGGGTAAAGCAGCCTTCCCGGACGGGCCGAGGCCGCCCAACTCGTCCAGGATTGCCACCCGCACCTCAACGTCCCGGTCTTGCTTCAGCCGCTCGGTCAACAGCGGGATCAACCCCGCGACCGCGTCCCCGGCCGTCCGGCAGTACGCCCGCACGGCCTGGGTCCGTACCCCCTTGTCGGGGTCCGTCCGCACGAGCTTTTCGAGCGACCCACTCGCCGGCTTGGCCGCCGGGCCGAACCGGCCGAGGGTTTGCACCACGACCGACCGGGACTCCGCGTCCTTGTCGGCGAGAGCCGCGGTCAGGGCGTCGAGGACGACCGGCGACGGAGTCCCGAGGAACCCGAGCGACACGACCGCTTCTTTGCGTAGGCCGGCTTCCGGTGCCTCTTTCAGCACGCCGACGAGGGCCGCCGCGACCGGTTCTTTTTGCTCGGGTTCGACGCGGCCGAGGGCGAACACCGCCGCCTGTCGGACGGGCAGCGACTGGCCCTTGACCAGTTTGACCAGCGCCGGGGCGGCGGTAGCGGCGTCCGGGCCAATTCGGCCGAGGGCGTCGGCGGCTGCTGCCTGGACCCCGGTATCCGGGTCGGACAGGGCGTCGGTAAGCGGTCCGGCGGCGACCTTGGCCAGCTTGCCGAACCGGCCGAGGGCGACGGCCACCTCCCGCCGGACCGCCGGCACCCTCTCGGCCCGCACGGCCGCCGCCAGGTCGGACACGACGACGACCGCGTCGTCCGGTTTCTGCTGGCCAAGAACCTCCGCCGCCTGCTGCCGGACGACGGCGCTGGCGTCCGCCTGGACGGCCTTCCCGAGTGCCTGAAACGCCGTCAGTCCTGCATCCCGGCCCGCGCCGGCCAGTTGGCCGAGGGCGACGACGGCCCCCCGGCGCTTGCGGGGCAGCGGGTCGTCCCTGAGCATCCGCACCCACTCGGACAGCTTGCGGTCGTTGAACGCCGGCTCGTCGGCCGGGGCGGTCGGGGCGACCATTAGCAGTGTCATAACAACGGCTGTGGTGCGCATGGCGGAGACCTCGGCGGGGGCGACGGGTGGCGCGATGATACGGCCGCGGCCGGGGGCGGGTCAACCGGCCGGCCGCCCCGGTATACTCTGGGCATGAACCCTATCATCTTCGCCCTGCGCCGGCCGTACACGGTGCTGGTGGCCGTCGTCGCCGTGTTGATCGGGGCCGGGCTGGCCGTCACCCGGGCCAAGGTCGACATCTTCCCGAACCTGAACCAGCCGGTGATCTACGTCTGCCAGCCCTACGGCGGCATGAGTCCGCAGCAGATGGAGGGGCTGCTGACCAACTACTACGAGTTCCACTTCCTGTACGTCAACGGCATCCACCACGTCGAGTCGAAGAACATCCAGAGCATGACGCTCCTGAAGCTGTCCTTCCACCCCGGCACCGACATGGCCCAGGCGATGGCCGAGACGGTCGCGTCGGTCAACCGGGCCAGGTTCATGATGCCACCCGGGACGGTCCCGCCGTTCGTCACCCGCCACGATGTCGGGAGCGCGTCGGTCGGGTACCTGGTCCTGTCGAGCGACAAGCTGTCGATCAAGGACATCCAGGACCAGGCCACCCTCCGCGTCCGGCCGATGTTTGCGAGTGTGCCGGGGGTGTCGAGTCCGCCGGCGTTCGGCGGCAACCAGCGGGCCATCGTCGTCAGCGTCGACCCGGAACGGCTGCGCGGCCAGGGGATCACCCTCGACCACGTCACCGCGGCCGTGGCCGACGGCAACAGCGTCACCCCGTCGGGGAACGCCCGCCTGGGCGACCGCACCTATTTGGTGACCACCAACGTCATGGTCGGGGCCGACCCGAAGGCCGAACTGGGCAACGTCCCGGTCAAGCTCGGCGGGCCGCCGGTGTTCCTGCGCGACGTGGCGGCCGTCGACGACGCCAGCGACATCACGGCCGGGTACGCCCTGGTGGACGGCCGCCGGGCGGTGTACATGCTGGTCACCAAGAAGTCGGACGCCTCCACCATCGCGGTGGTCAACGAACTCCAGAAAGCCCTGCCGCGGATGCGCGAGGCCGCCCCGGACCTCGACATCGCGTTCGCCTTCGACCAGTCGCCGATCGTCACCGACGCCATGACCGGGGTGGCGTCCGAGGCCGCCCTGGGGGCCGTGTTCACCGGGCTGATGGTGCTGGTGTTCCTGCGCGACTGGCGGACCGTGGTCGTGGTCGTGCTGAACATCCCGCTCGCCCTCCTGGCGGCGGTACTGGCCCTGTGGGTGTCCGGGCAGACGATCAATCTGATGTCGTTAGGCGGCCTGGCCCTGGCCGTCGGCATCCTGGTCGACGAATCAACGGTCGAGGTCGAGAACATCCACTCGCAACTGACGCGGACCGACAACGTCGCCCGGGCCGTCCGCCGCGGCAACGCCGAGACGGCTGTCCCGCGGCTGTTGGCCTTGCTCTGCATCCTGGCCGTGTTCCTGCCGGCGTTCTTCATGGAGGGGGCGGCCCGCGAACTGTTCGTGCCGCTGAGCCTGGCCGTCGGGTTCGCCATGATCGCGTCGTACATCCTGTCGAGCACGTTCGTCCCGGTCCTGGCCGTCTGGCTGTTGAAGTCGCCGGCCGGCCACGCCCGTCCGGGCGGACTGTTCGCCCGGCTCCAGGGCGGGTACGACGCCGTGCTCGGCGGCGTCCTCAGGCTCCGCTGGCTAGTCGTGCCGGCGTACCTGGCCGGGGCCGCCGTCTTGTTAGCCTTGGTGGCCCCGGCCCTCGGGACGGCCGTGTTCCCGCCGACCGACCAGGGGCAGTTCATCATGCGGTTGAAGGCTCCGACCGGCACCCGAATCGAGCGGACCGAGGAGTTGGCCCGGGCGGCGGTCGCCCGCGTCGGCGAGGTCGCGGGGCCGGGGGCCGTCCGGGCGACGGTCGGGTACGTCGGCATGTTCCCGACCAACTACCCGATCCAGGCCGTCCACCAGTGGACGAGCGGCCCGGAGGAAGCCCTCATCCGGGTATCGTTGAACCGCGCGGCCGGCGTCCGGGTCGAGGAGCTAAAAGCCCGGCTCCGCGACGACCTGCCGGGGTACCTGCGCGGCTGGCTGGTGGCCAGGTACGCCGAGGAAGGGGTGCCGGCCGACCGGCACGCCGCCCGCGCCGCCGGCCTGACGCTGTCGTTCGAGCCGGGCGACCTGGTGAGCGAGGTGATGAGCTTCGGGGCACCGACGGCCGTCGAGGTGCAGGTCAGCGGGCAGAAGGTCGCGGACACCCTGGCCCACGCCCGGAAGCTGCTCGCCCGGTTGCAACAGGTGCCGGAACTGCGTGACCTGCAGATCGTCGAGGCCCAGGACTACCCGGTCATCGACGTGAAGATCGACCGCGAGAAGGCGGCCCTCGCCGGATTGCAGGCGAAGGCCGTCGGCAATGCTCTGATCCCGGCGACGGCGTCCAGCCGGTACATGAACCCGATCTACTGGCGCGACCCGGCCAACGGCCAGGCGTACATCGTCCAGGTCCAGGTGCCCCCGCCCCGGATGACGACGGCCGCCGAACTCGGGCTGGTGCCGGTCCGGGACGCCGACCCCCAAGTGGCGGGCATGGTTAGCACGGCGGCCGACGCGACGGCCGGCGGCGGGTCGGTGCTGCTCCGCGACGTGGCGACGGTCCGGGAGACGACGGCCCCCGCCCAGATCGATCGCTACAACATGCGCCGCAGCCTGAGCCTCACGGCCAACGTGGCGACGCCCGACCTGGGCCGAGTCGGCCGGTCGGTGCGAACGGCCATCGCCGACGTGGGTGCCCCGCCGAAGGGGGTACTCGTCGATGTCCGCGGGCAGATCGCCACCCTCGACAACGTGCTGAGTAACCTGACCGTCGGCCTGGGAGTGGCGGTGCTGGCGATATTCTTGTTGCTCGTCGGCTACTACCAGTCGGTCAAGTTGGCCGTCGTCTCGGTGGCGGCGGTCCCCGCGACCCTGTGCGGGGTGGTCGTCGCCCTCGGGCTGACCGGGACGACGGTCAATTTGCAGTCGTTCATGGGGGCGATCATGGCCGTCGGGGTGGCGGTGGCCAACGCCATCCTGCTCGTGACCTTCGCCGAGCGCGACCGGGTCGAATCCGGCGACGCCCGGCGGGGGGCACGGACGGCCGGCGTCACCCGGCTGCGGCCGATCCTGATGACGAGCTGCGCGATGGCGGCCGGGATGGTGCCGATGGCGGTCGGGCTGGGGGAAGGCGGCGACCAGACGGCCCCGCTCGGCCGGGCGGTCCTGGGCGGGGTGGTGGCGTCGATGCTGGCGACGCTCTTGGTGCTGCCGGCCGTGTTCGCGCTCGTGCAGGGGCGGAGCAGGACGGAGTCGGCATCGCTCGACCCGGACGACCCGGCGAGCGGGTATGCGGACTGAAGACGCACCGATGCTCATCGGTGGGCTTTGCCCACGGTATTACCCGCAGCCGCTCGTCTCGCCGCAGTTGTCGCACTTGGCGCACGCCCCGCTCCGCACCAGGGCCAACGCCTGGCAGACCGGGCACGGGTCGCCCTCGTACCCCTTCTGCTTGGCCACCCGGATGCGGTCGCTCAAGCTACCGGCCGGCATCCCGAGGAGCCGGTTGGTCGGGGCCGGAGCCTGGGTCGCCGCCATCGCGGTCGGCCGGGACACGGGGACGGATTTGAGTGACGCCGGACCCGTCTCGGCCACCGGCGGCGGGGACGCGGGGGCCGTCGGCCGCAGGTGGGTCGACCGCGGCGGGGCGAGGGACGGGGCCTCCGGCTCGTCGGCCGCGACTTGCCGCTCGGACACGACCTCCTCCGAGTCGAACGGTACGTCGTCGGCGTCGTCGTGGAGGGCGTCGCCGCGCAAGTCCTCGGGGATCACATGCGCCAGATCGTGGCGGTTCATGTAGGTAATCGCCAACTCCCGGAAGATGTAGTCGATGATCGAAGTACTCATCTTGATGTACGGGTTCCCCTGCACCACCCCGTTCGGCTCGAACCGCGTGAACAGGAACGCATCGACGTACTCGTCCAGGGGGACGCCGTGCTGCAACCCCAGGCTGACGGCGATGGCGAAGCAGTTGGTCATGCTCCGGAACGCGGCCCCCTCTTTGTGCATGTCGATGAAGATTTCGCCGAGGGTTCCGTCCTCGTACTCGCCGGTCCGCAGGTACATCTTGTGGTTGCCGATCCGCGCCTTCTGGGTGTACCCGGCCCGGCGGTCCGGCAGCCGGCGGCGGCGGGCCAGGTACCGGTAGACGATCTTCTCGGTGATCCGCTCGGCCGCCCGGACCGGGTCCGACTTCACCTCGACGGCCTCCGGGACCGGGTCGTCGGCCGACACGCTCGCCAGGACCGCCGCCTCGGGGCTGTCGGCCACCGAGTTCAAGGGCTGGCTCAACTTGGACCCGTCGCGGTAGAGGGCGTTCGCCTTGGTCATCAGCCGCCACGAAAGCCAGTACGCGTCCTTGACATCCTGGATGGTGGCGTCGTAGGGCATGTTGATCGTCTTCGAGATGGCCCCGCTGATGAACGGCTGGGCGGCGGCCATCATGCGGATGTGCGCCTCCGGGCTGAGGTAGCGCTTGCCGTGCTTGCCGCACTTGTTGGCGCAGTCGAACACCGGAAGGTGTTCGGCCCGCAGGTGCGGTGCCCCCTCGACGGTCATCGTCCCGCAGACGAACGTGTTCGCCTCCTCGACCTGCCACCGGGCGAACCCGAGGTGCGCGAGCAGGTCGAACCGGGGGTCGTCCAGCGTCGCGGCCGGGATGCCGAGCGTGTTCAGCAGGAAGTCGTCGCCGAGGGTCCAGCGGTTGAAGACGAACGGCAACTCGAACGTGCCGGGCAGTTGCGCCTCGATCTTGAGCAGCACCTCGTCGGTGAACCCCTTGGCCTTCAGCGCCGGCGGGTTGACGTGCGGGCAGCCGGCCAGGGTGCCCGCGCCGCGGCTGTAGCGGACGATGTCGTCGACCTGCCACGGGGCGTAGCCGAGTTTGGCCAGGGCCGGCGGGACCGACTGGTTGATGATCTTGAAGTACCCGCCGCCGGCCAGCTTCTTGAACTTGACGAGAGCGAAGTCCGGCTCGATCCCGGTGGTGTCGCAATCCATCACCAAGCCGATGGTGCCGGTCGGCGCGACCACCGTCACTTGAGCGTTCCGATACCCGTTCTTCTCGCCCAACTCGACCATCCGGTCGCACTCCGCGCGGGCGGCGGCCAGCAGGTCCGGCGGGCAGTGCTTCGGGTCGATGCCGACGGGGGTGACGGTCAGCCCCTCGTAGTCCGCGGGGGCCGCGGCGTAGGCCGCCCGGCGGTGGTTCCGCACGACCCGCAACATGGCGTCGCGGTTGGCGGCGAACCGCTCGAACGGCCCGACCTCGCCGGCGATCTCGGCGCTCGTGGCATACGCCCCGGCGTGCATGACGGCGGTAAGCGCGGCACACTGCGCCCGGCCGGCCGGCGAGTCGTAGGGGATGCCCTGGACCATCAGCAGCGCGCCCAGGTTGGCGTACCCGAGGCCCAGCGTCCGGTAGTCGAACGACTTCCGGGCGACCGGGACGCTCGGGAATTGGGCCATGTGGACGCTGATCTCGAGGATCAGCGTCCAGAGCCGGACGGCGTGCTTGTAGGCGTCGAGGTCGAACCGGCTGGCGGCGGTGTCGTAGAACTTGATGAAGTTCAGGCTGGCGAGGTTGCAGGCGGTGTCGTCGAGGAACAAGTACTCGCTGCACGGGTTGCTCGCCCGGATCGGCCCATCGGCCGGACAGGTGTGCCACTCGTTGATCGTCGTGTGGAACTGAACGCCCGGGTCGGCGCACGCCCACGCCGCGTAGCTGATCTGGTCCCACAACTCCCGGGCCGGGAGCGTCTTCTTGGGCTTCGGGGCGCGGTTCTGGGTGCGGGCCTTGTCGAGTTCCGTCCGCCAGTACAGGTGCCACGGGCCGTCCCGCTCGACGGCTTGCATGAACGTGTTGGTGATCGACACCGTGTTGTTCGAGTTCTGCCCGGACACGGTCAGGTACGCCTTCGAGGTCCAGTCGGTGTCGTACTCCTCGATGTCAATACTCGTCACCCCCTGGCGGGCGAGTTGCATGGCCCGGGCGACGTAATTCTCCGGCACCAGCGCCGTCCGGGCGGCCAGCACCGCCGCGCGCAAGGCGTGGTTCTTGGCCGGGTCGTACTGCTCGGCGGGGTTCGGGTGGCCGACCACCGCGCGCAGGACGGCCTTCAGGTGCTTGTTCAGCAAGCGCGACCCGCTCACCAGGGCGGCGACCTTCTGCTCCTCGATGACCTTCCAGGAGACGAACTCCTCGATGTCGGGGTGGTCGAGGTCGAGGACGACCATCTTCGCGGCGCGGCGCGTGGTCCCCCCCGACTTGATCGCCCCGGCGGCCCGATCACCGATTTTTAAGAAGCTCATCAGCCCGCTCGACTTCCCGCCACCGGAGAGCGGTTCGCCGTCGCCGCGGAGGGCGGAGAAGTTCGACCCAGTGCCGGACCCGTACTTGAAAATGCGGGCCTCCCGCACCCACAGGTCCATGATGCCGCCGTCGTTGACTAGGTCGTCGGACACGCCCTGGATAAAACAAGCGTGCGGGGCCGGCCGCTCGTAAGCCGACGTGCTGCGGGCCAACTCCTTGGTCGCCGGGTCGACGTAGTAGTGCCCCTGGGCCGGCCCCTCGATGCCGTAGGCCCAGTGCAGGCCGGTGTTGAACCACTGCGGCGAGTTCGGGGCCGCCATCTGGGCGGCCAGCATGTAACAGACTTCGTCGTGGAACGCCCGGGCGTCGGCCTCGCTGGTGAAGTACCCGCCCTTCCACCCCCAGTACGCCCAGCAGCCGGCCAGCCGCTTGAACAGTTGCCGGGAGTCGGTCTCGCCGCCGGACGGGGCGTCGGCCGCCTCGGGGACGCTCCGCTGGAGCCACTCCGGGACGCCCGCCTCGGGCACCCGGACCGTCCTCGCCGCCACGCCGGCCCGGCGGAAGTATTTCTGGGCGAGGATATCGACGGCGACCTGGGACCAGCCGTCCGGGACGAGGATGTCCGTCATCTCGAACACGACGCTGCCGTTGGGGTTCACGATCCGCGACGCGCGCGGGGTGAAGGCCAGGGCGGCGAAGGGGTCGGCCTGATTGTCGCGGGTGAATCGTCGCGTGATCAGCATGGCAGGTGGGCCTGAAGAAACGGTGGATTGGCCCGTCGTCATCGGCCCGCAACCCACCTCCGGGCCAACATTTGTGGCTGCCAAAAGCGGGCTGCCGCCCCCGGCCATGCTGCGTCCCGCGCGGTCGGTGCGGCCGAGGAAACCGTCGCACCAAGCAGTGTACGCATACCCACTACAACGCCCAGACACTGTTGTCGTCCGGCCAGCGGGTCCGACCGAAATCTACAAGTATAGGAGTTACGCAGTTGGCCGCGGTTTCCGGTCGTGACCTACTTGCGTTGCACGGCTGGGAATGCCAACCACTCGGCTAACGACCACACATGATCGGTCAACCCGGCGGCCATCGCCGGGGTTCTC
>JAABUN010006223.1_pt1 | contig 13947 bp, 11 predicted proteins | sample 5559311 | NCBI WGS metagenome assembly JAABUN01 (sample SAMN10711877, study PRJNA513370) | rock metagenome | isolation source: Antarctica rocks | place: Antarctica: Victoria Land, Siegfried Peak sud | reverse complement strand
CGGGCTTCAGCCCGTGATTCGTCTCGTGGGCAGGAATCACGGGCTGAAGCCCGCGCCACAAGGAACGCCGCACGCTATCCGATCTGGTCGCTACGGTTCATGAACCCGCCCCACCCGTTACCTGAATGAGCCATTGAAGTTTGTCAGCCCACTCCACGGGTCGAAGGCGAGAGATGACGAAGACACCGAAATCTGAGGCGATAGACGTGGCGGCGACGATTGCGGCCCTGCGCGAACAGGCGGTCGCACGCGGGCGGGCAATGGGCCTCTCGAAGCAGTCCGCCATTGACGACCCGTTGCGGCGGGCGGCGGACACCGCGCACATCTCGGCGCACTTCCCGCTGATGTGGCGGCTACCCGTCATCGGGCGGCTCGGTTCGTACGCGAAGCGGGCGGTGCGGATACTCTTGCGCTGGTACATCAACCCCATCGCCGATCAGGTGAACGACTTCAACGCCGCCACCGTGACCGCCCTCAACACCCTCGCAGCGCGGCAGGAAGCCCTCGCGGCGCGGATCGCGGCGTTGGAACTGGAAAGCGGCGAGCGACGAGCGGCGAGCGGCGAGCAATGAACAGCGACACACCCTCTGTGCGCATGAGCCGCTGTATTTTCGCTCGCCGCTCGCCGCTCGCCGCTCGCCGTTGCCGGGGGTTCCCATGAACCTCCTCATCGCCGCCACGCAAGTCCCGTTCGTGCGCGGGGGGGCGGAAAACCTCGCGGACGGCCTTGTGAACGCGCTCCGGCGAGCGGGACACCGGGCGGAGATCGTCGCGTTGCCCTTCCGGTGGTACCCGCCCGCCGCCATCCCGCCGCACGCCCTCGCGTGGCGACTGCTCGACCTCACCGAGGCGAACGGCGTGAAGATAGACCGCGTGATCTGCACGAAGTTCCCGACGTGGGCGGTGAAGCACCCGCACAAGATCGCGTGGGTGGTGCAGCAGCATCGGCAGGCGTACGACTGGTACGGCACGCCGCTCTCGGACTTCGCCAACACCCCCGACGACCGCCGCGTGCGCGATCACGTCCGCCAGACCGACGCGACCGGGTTGGGCGAGTGCGAGCGCGTGTACGCCATCTCGCAAAACGTCGCTCACCGCCTGAAGACGCACAACGGCATCGCCGCCCGCGCCCTCTACCCGCCATCGCTTCTGGAAGGGTTGGGCGAACCGGGGGCAACCGGCGAAGGATTTCTCCTCTCCGTGGCGCGGCTCGACCGGGCGAAACGGCTGGATGTGCTGCTCCGCGCCCTCGCCCGTTGCCGGGAGAATGTGCCGCTCCGCCTCGTGGGGGAGGGGCCGGAGCGCGAACCGCTGGAACGGCTCGCGGCGGCGTTGGGGCTACGAGACCGCGTGCGATTCCTCGGTCGCGTGGCGGATGACGAGGTGGTGCGGCAGTATCGCAGTTGCCGTGCGGTCGTCTACATCCCTACCGACGAGGACTACGGCTACGCCGCCGTGGAGGGGCTGACGGCGGGCAAGCCCGTGCTCACCGCGACCGACAGCGGCGGTGTGTTGGAGTTCGTGCGCGGCGACGACAAAGGTGCGGACAAGGACGCGAACGGCGCGATCACGGCCCCGGAACCGGACCCCCTCGCCGCCGCCCTCGATGCGTGGTGGCGAAACCCCGCCCGCGCCGCCACCCTCGGCGCACGCGGCCCCCGCGCCGTTTCGGGCATCAACTGGGACACCGTGATCCACGAACTGACGCGCTGAGAAGAAAGGATTCACCACAGAGGCACAGAGAACACAGAGCAAAAATGAGGAATTCCACTCGGTATTTTTATTGTCTTGTCCCTCTCTGTGTCTCTGTGGTGAATCCTTTGCCGATTCGAGGAGCATATGGAGCGACGTGGGCCGAAGGTGGCGTATCTCTCGCCGTTGCAGCCGGTGCCGAGCGGCATCTCGCAGTACAGCGAGGATTTGATCCCGTGGCTGGCGGCGGCGGTGCGCCTCGATGTGGTGACGGACGGCTACCGGCCCGCACACGCCGCCGCGCTCATGCGAGCGGGGGCGCGGGTACGTGGGGCGGGGCGGTTCAACCCGAAACGGTACGACTGCACGCTCATCCACATGGGCAACAGCCCCGCGCACGACTACATGGTGCCGCACGCCCTCGCGCAGACGGGGGGACAGGGGCATGTCCTCGTGCTGCACGACGTGGTGCTGCATCACCTGATGGTGTGGCGGGCGGTGCGCAAGCGCGGCGGGCGCGAGTCGTACCGCCGAGAGATGGTCGAGGGATACGGCGAGGCCGCCGCACCCGTGGCGGACGCCGTGTTGCGCGGGCAGAACCCCGCCGCGATGTTCGACTACCCGCTCTGCGAAGATCTCATCCGGGCAGCGCGGCTCGTGGTCACGCACAGCCCGTCCGCCGCCGCGTGGTGCGGGCGGCTCGTGCCGGGAACCGCGACTCGCGTGGTGCCGATGGGCGTGCCGCCCTTCCTGCACGCCGACCCCGCCGAAGCGCGGGCGCGGCTCGGCATCGGGCCGGGGACGTTCGTGATGCTCTCGCTCGGTCACGTCAACCCGTTCAAGCGGATGCCCTCGGTCTTTCGCGCCCTGCGCCGCCTCGCGGACCTGCACCCCGATGTGCTGCTGCTGATCGCGGGGGGGGACAGCCCGAACTACGACGTGCCGCGCCTCGCCCGCTTCGCCGGGGTGGAGCGGTATGTGCGCCGCGTCGGCTACGTCGCGGACGAAGCACTGCCCGACCTGTTCGCGGCCTCGGACGTGGCGATCAACCTGCGCTACCCCACGGCGGGCGAGACCTCCGCCGCCGTATTGCGCCTGATGAGTGGCGGCCTCCCGGTGATCGTCACCGACACGGGCGCGTTCTCCGACCTGCCCGACGACGCCTCATTGAAAGTGCCGCCCGACGCCTTCGAGGGCGAAACGCTCGTCGCCTACCTGCACGCCCTCGCGGAAAACGCGCCGCTCCGCCGCGCCCTCGCCGCAAACGCCCGCCGCTACGCGACCGAGCGGCACAGCATGGAGCGGGCGGCGCGGGGCTTTCTGGACGTGATCGGGGAGGTGACGGGGACAGATGCGCCCACCCCCCTGCCCCCTCCCCGTGGGGAGGGGGGGACGTATGGCAAGCACGAGAACTTGCCCGCAAGCCCCGACGCTGCGGCAGCACGCTCCCCCTTCCCTATGGGGAAGGGGGCCGGGGGGTTAGGTGCATTTCCCGACGCCCTCGCCGCCCTCGGCCTCGCCACGCACGAACCGACATTGCGCACGACCGCCGCCGCGATGCGCGATCTCGGCCTCGGTGTTTCCCGCGAGCGGCGTGTGCGGCTACAATGGCGGCGCGACCGGACAACATAAACGAGGGAGGGGGAACGGTATGCGTGCGCCGAAGATTACTCGCATCCGCGTGCATCAGTTCACGTACGAGACCCGCGACTTGGGGCGCGACTACAACGGCTTCAACTCCGTGTACGAGCCGGGGGCGCGGGCCACACAGAGCGGTCATGTGCTCACCATCGAGACCGACGCGGGCGTCACGGGGGAATACGCGGGCGGCGACCGCGCTTCGCTGGCGCAGATCGGCATGTTCGCGCACTACCTGCTGGGCAAGAACCCGCTGGAGCGCGAACTGATCCACAACGACGTGAAGCGTGCCTTGCGCAAGCAGGACCGCATGGGCATGGGGCCGGTGGACTGCGCCCTGTGGGACTTGGCGGGCAAGCTCTACGACGCCCCCGTGTGGCAGATGCTCGGCGGCTGGCGCACCGAACTGCCCGCCTATGCCAGCACGTACCACGGCGACCACCAACCGGGTGGACTGAGCAGCCCCGAAGCCTTCGGGGAGTTCGCGGTGCAGTGCCGCGAGATGGGCTACCCCGCGATGAAGATTCACCCGTGGGGACGTGCTCCCGTGCAGCAGGAGGTGGCGAATGTCCTCAAGGCGCGGGAGATGGTCGGGCCGGGGTTCGATCTGATGCTCGACCCCGCGTGCGAGTACGACTCGTTCGCCTTTACCCTCAAAGTCGGGCGGGCGTGCGACGAGGCGGGCTTCCTGTGGATCGAGGACCCGATGAAGGACGGCGGCATCTCGGTGCAGGCGCACCGCAAGCTGCGGCAGATGATCCGCACGCCGATCATGATCGGCGAGCACACGCGGGGGTTCGAGACGCACATTGACCTGATGGTCGCGGAGGCGACGGACTTCCTGCACATAGACCCGAACTACGACATGGGCATCACCGGGGTGATGAAGCTCGCGCACGCCGCCGAGGGCTTCGGCATGGATGTGCAACTGCACGCCCCCGGCCCCGCGCAACGCGCCTGCATGGCGGCAATCCGCAACACGAACTACTACGAGAACGGCCTCGTCCACCCGAAGATCAACGACGACCGCCTGCCGCCGATCCACGCGAACGACTACCGCGATGGCCTGCACGCCGTGGACAAGAACGGCTGCGTCCCCGTGCCTTCCGGCCCCGGCCTCGGCGTCGAATACGACTGGGCGTACATCAACAAGAACGAGAGCGGCGTCACGGTGTACGAGTAAAATGCACCCCTCCCCCTTCCCTAAGGGGGGTGACGCACGGCGAGATCGAGACGGAGAGAAAGGGGGATTCGCGGCATCGGTCCCTCTTGCTCCCCCTTTCCTATAGGGAAGGGGGTTGGGGGGTTGGGGGGTTAGGTGTATTTCGTGAAAACGCATAAGCCCTGCTATCCCTATAGGAGAGGGGTGCATTTATCCCGCGACTGCTACCCACTGGATATGCCAGAAGCGGTAGTACGGAGGCCACGGGAGCGGGAGCGATTGCCACGATTGCCCGCCGTCCGCCGAGCGAAAGACCCCCCGATTGTTCGCGGCGTAGAACTCGCCGCCGTGCGCGGGGTGCGCCCCGAACATGGTGATGACGGTGCCTTGCGGCGCAGGTAGGCCGTCGGTGGCGGGCTGCCACGCGCCGCCACCCGTGCGGCGGTAGATGTGGCTCTCCGCCCGCGTCGGGTTGTGCGCGGCGTCGGGCGACGACGAAGCGGAGATCAGCACGGTGTCGGGGTTCTGGGAGTCCACCGCCATGCCGAACAGGTAATGATGCCGCAAGCCGTCGTCGGGGTTCGTCCATGTGTCCCCGCCATCGCGGGATTCGGCATAGCCGGTGCCGGGGCGCATGAAACCGTCGCCCGCCGCCGCGTAGAGCCGCCCCGGTGCCTGCGGGTGCATCGCAAAGGTGTGCGTGTCGTGCGGGCCGCCGGGAACGCGGTCGTGCCACGTTTGCCCGCCGTCGAACGAGCGGATCAGCGCACCGTTCTCGACACAGACGTAGAGGCGATTCGCGTCGGTGGGGTCAACGCCGATCTGCCGGACGTGGTGCGTGTGCGGGCGCGGCGGGTAGGCCCACTCCCCGGCGGAAGGGAGGCCCGTCATCGCGCCGCAGGGCTGCCACGTCGCGCCGCCGTCGGTGGAACGAACCAGTGTGCTCGGTTCGCTGCCTGCGTAGATCACGCCGCCGTCGCCGCCGTTCGCCCCCGGCCCGACCGCGAGGCTGACAATCTCCGGGTGGGGCAGGCCCGCCGTGCAGTCGCGCCATGTGTCGCCGCTGTCGTCGCTGCGCCAGACGCCGCGCAGGCCATTCTCGCTGCCCCGTGTCACCTCGCCGCACATTTCCTGCCCGGAGTACATCCCCGCGTAGACACGCCCCGGTTTCGCCGGATCGAGGACGATTGCTTCCACGGTGCTGCCCGCGAAGTGCGTCGTCGCCCGCCATGTGCCGCCCGCGTCGTCCGCGATCAGCAACGCCGCCTGCATCCCCACGTACACCCGCGTCATGCCGTGCCTCCCGTCGCGTGTCGGTCAACCACCGTGTCGCTGCCGATGAACGATGCCGCCGCCGCACTCCGGGCAAGTTCGCGGGTGCGCCACCCGGCGGCGTGGTCGTAATCGAGCCGCCACTGCGCGAGGTGGTGGCGGAAGACGTGCAGCGTGGCGACGAGTTGGTCCGGCGTCATGTAGTTCCCCCGCGCCACCTCGCGTTCGAGGTCGTCCATCTCGGTGGTGAGGTGGAAGATGTGCGTCTGGCAGTAATTCAGGTAGTGGTCGAGCAGGTGAAGCCGCTCGGTGGGGGCGAGATCGTCGAGAAAGGCGAGTTTCTGCCAGAACATCTTGCTGTACTCGCCGGGGTTCGAGGAGGTGTCGAGCATCAGATCGTGCCAGCGCACCCGCCCCGTCTCGGTGATGCGGAAGGTGCGCTGGCGGCGATTGTTGCGCGGGGCGTCGGGGGCGTCGTCGGTGGCCTGTATCAGCGCGTCCGCCTCCAACTTGCCCAGAAGCGGATAGAACCGCCCGTGGCTGACGCGGGCGAACGGCCCGATCATGTCGTTGATGACCCGCGACATGCGGTAGCCGTGCATCGGCTGGCGTATCAGGTGCGAGAGGATGATTAACTCGTACATCGGCACTCCCTGTTCCGCAGACATGTCTCTTGTATATGTCTACGTGACCTATGGTACGGGAGCATCCGGATGTTGTCAAGGCTCTTTCGATGAACGCCGTGGAGGGGAGGAAGGTTCCCGTGCGTCGAACCCGCAGGGGCGGCGGGCCGGGGGCGGCACGTTCCGCACCTGCCACGATCCCGAACAACCGCCGCAACCGTGTTGCACATCGCGCTACGCGGTGCCGTCGCCCGCGCATTCCGCCGCGAAGGCCGCACCGTGCCGCTCCCACGCGGCGATCAGGCGGTCTTCCCAGTCGTTCCCGGTAGGGGCGGGGATGCGACCGCGAGCGTCGAGCCACGCGACGATGCGGCGCACGCCATCGTCGAGGCTCACCTTGGGGCGAAAATCGAGGTCGGCGCGGGCGGCGGCGGTGTCGAAGACGTTATTGAAGCGGAAGTTCTCGCGGGTAATCCACGCCTTCTCCGGCAGGGCGCGGGCGAGCAGGTCGGTGGGGATATGGACGAGCGACGGCGGCGGTGCGCCCATCGCGGCGGCGACAAGGGCGTGGTAGGTATCCCACGGTAGCCACTCGTCGCCCGCGACATGGTACGCCCTGCCGTACGTTCTCGCGTTCCCGGCGGCACCGACAAAGGCGTGCGCCACGTCGTCGCGGTGGCAAGCCGTCCAGAGGCCCGTGCCGTCGCCGTGGACGACCACGGGTAGCCCCGCCCGCAGGCGACCGAGATAGTCCGGCCCGCCCCCGAACGTGGAGAGCATCCCGCGTCCCTCGCCGTAGGTGTAGGCGGGGCGGATGATCGTGGTGGCGAAATCGCCCGCCGCGCCCGCCGCTTCCACAATCGCTTCGCACCGCCGCTTCTTGTGGGCGTACGGGAAGGCAAGCGACGGCTCTCGCGGCGCGTCCTCGCGCACGGGATACGCCGGGGCGGACTTGGTGTACACATCCACCGTGCTACAGAAGACGTACTGCGCCACGCGCCCGCGCAGGGCCGTAACGGCCCCCTCGACCTCGGCGGGTTCGTAGCACACCATGTCTATCGCGCAGTCGAACGGCCCCGACGCCGCGATGTCCGCCGCGAACCGGGCCGCGTCGGTGCGGTCGCCCGCGAGGATCGCGGCGTCGGAGGGCGTCTCCACACTCGGCGCGGTGCGTCCCCGGTTGTAGAGCGTGACGCGCTCGCCACGGGCGACAAATTCCCGCGCCATCGCCGCGCTTATCAACCCCGTGCCGCCGATGATGAGTACGTGCATCGCGCCCTCCTTAAGAGTCGAAAGGATGTACCACAGAGGCCACAGAGACCGCGAAAGAGGAATCGGCAAACCGAACCACAAAGGCACAAAGGACTCAAAGAGAGAAATGAAGAAGCTTCTTTGTGTCCTCTGTGTCTCTGTGGTCAATCCTTTCGATCAACCTCCCCTACGCGCCCGCGCCGCCGAAGACGAGAACCCAGTCGTCGGGGCGGTCGCCGCCGCCATCGCCGGGAATCGGGGCGACGTAGCGGGCGGGATCGTCGCCGCTCTCCGGCTCGGCGGCGTGCAGTGCGCCGGTGCGCGGATCGAACCACTGCGCGACGGGTTGCGTGGCGTCGGGCAGGGCGAGCGACACCACGCCGCCCACGGGCAGATAGACGGCGAGCGACCAGTCGTTGTCGCTCTTGAGGGCGGCGGGGGCGTGACCGGGGGCGTACGGCTGCGGCGGCGCGACGAGCACCTGCGGGGCGGGCTTCAGGTCCGCGAAGGGCGCGACCTCGGTGAAGAAGCGGCGCAGGTGCAGCAGGTGTTCCAGCCCCGGCTGGTCGGTATCGAGGTCCATCCACGGCCCCCATGTGTGTTCGAAGCCGTGGATGAGGCCCATGCCGCACATCGCGCCGCGCCACGCGCCGCGCCGGGTGTGGTCGGCGTCGCAGTGTTCGTGCGAGGGCATGAGCAGGTCGTACGCGGGTTCGCGCTCGTAGCCCCACTCCGCGAAGACCGCCGCGCCGCCCCACCCCACAAAAGCGGCACGTATCTTCTCCTCGATCCCGGCGGCGAGCCAACCGTCGGCTTCGTCCCGCGTCCCCCACTCCTGATACATGATCGCGTCCACGGCGTCGGGGTCGGCGGCGAATCGCCGTGCGAAGGGGGGCAACCGGGGGCCGTTATGCATGGCGACCGGATGCCCGTGGCCCGCCGTCGCTTTGATCCAGCGGGCGACGCGCAACGCCCACTGGTCGGCGGTTTTCGTGTAATTCCAGTCGCCGTTGGGGTAGTACTCGTACTCGTTGAGGGGCGTCCAGACGAGCGTGGCGTTGTAGGCGTCGTAGCGGGCGATGAGGTAGCGCATCCAGAGTTCTTCCCACTCCGCCGTGAACCACGCCCGGTGGTTAAAGGGGAACTCGAAGCCCCACCCCTCCATGATGATCTCCAGACCAATGCCGATTTCTTCCGCGAGTTGCACCACATGGTCAACCGTGGCGAACCAGCCGAGGTCGAAGCGGTCGAAGCGCGGAGCCTGCTCGCTGCCGCCCCACGCCCATGTGCGCCGCGTCTGCCACGCGGAATAGCCGTCCGGCGGGTGGAAGGGCGAGACGGGGACGCGCACGCGCAGCAGGTTGAACCCCTGCGCCGCCCGCCGCCGCAGGAAGGGTTCCACGTCCGCCCCCTCGTGCGCGAAGCCGAAGAGGTTGTACACCGTGTCCCCGAAGACGAACGCGGGCGTGTCGTCCTCCCAGTGCCAGCCCCACGCCCGCCCCGGCGTTGCGTGCAGAAAGCCCCGCGCCTCGCGCTCCGTCACGGTCAGCGTGCCGGAGGCCCGGAGGTCGGCGTTCGCGGGGCGGCTCGTGATCGCGTATCGCCACGCGCCCGCCGCGCCGGGGTTGAAGCGCACCTTCCACGTTCCCGCGCCGTCATAAAAGCCGGGGACGCGCACCGTCGCGCCGTCCGGCCCCGTGAAAGTCGCTTCCACGGTGACATCGGTGAACGGCTCGGCGTACACGGCGGTCGTCGTCAGCGTCCATTCGCCCACGGTGCGGCGCGGCAACGTCTCCGGCCCGGTCACGGTCACGGTCGCGGTCGCGGTCGCGGTCATGCGGTCATCCTTTCCTTCGCGGATTCGATCAGTGCGCGTATCATAGCAAGTGCTACGTACGCAATCGAGAAATTCGGGGATTGAACCGCCAAGACGCCAAGAAAGACTGGGTACAATTGGTTCGCGGGTCGCCTCCTTGATTTCCTCTTGGCGTGCTTGGCGTCTTGGCGGTTCGATCCCTTTCGATTCGAGGAGGGACGCATAATGAGGAGGGCAGGATGATAGCGGGGGAGATGCTACGGAGCGGGTTGCGGGAGGCACCGCCCGCGTCGGTCGTGCTGACGGCGGGGCCGTTGTCGGTGGAGTTCGCCGGGGGCGAGGTGCGGAATGTGCGCGTGGGCGACGAGGAGGTACTACGGCGGCTCTACGTGGCGGTGCGCGACCGCGACTGGGGAACGGTGCCGCTCGCCCTCAGCGAATTGGACGTACAGCAGCGCGAGGACGGCTTTCGCGTCGCCTTCGTCGCCACACACGCAACCGAGACGCCGGAACCGATCCATTTCGTCTGGCGGGGCGCAATCACGGGGGACGCGGACGGCACGCTGACGTGCGCGATGAATGGCGCGGCGGAAACGGCGTTCCTGCGCAACCGCATCGGCTGGTGCGTGCTTCACCCCCCGGCGGCGTGCGCGGGCCAGCCCTGCACAGTCACGCACCCGGACGGCACGACCACGACGGCGACGTTCCCGGTGCAGATCGCGCCGCACCAGCCCTTCCTCGATATCCGCGCAATGGCGCACGGCACGCCGCACGGGAACCGCGTGTCGCTCACGTTCGACGGCGACACCTTCGAGACCGAAGACCAGCGCAACTGGACGGACGACTCGTACAAGACCTACGGCACGCCGCTCGCCCTGCCCTACCCCGTGCGCGTCGCGGTGGGCGAGGCGGTGCGGCAATCGGTGACGCTGCGCGTTTCACCGTCGGCGGTCGGCGGTCGGCAGTCGGCAGAACGGGGAAATGCGGGCGTGACGATCACGATAGGGACGGAATCTACGGCGGAGTTGCCGTGCATCGGCCTCGGTGTCGGGTCGTTAAACGCACCACTGACGGAACGCGAACTGCGGCGGCTGGTCATCCTCCATCCCGACCACCTTCGCGCTGATCTCCGCTTCGGGGAAGGCGACACGGCGCAGCAAACGTGGGCGCACGCGGTGGTGCTGCAACACGATTTCGACGAACCGCTGCACGTCGCGCTGTTCCTGCCGGACGGCCTCGACGCGGCCCAGATCGCGCTCAATCGCGTCGTCGCCCTCCACGATGCGATGCCCACACACATTGCCCGGTGGCTCGTGTTCGACGCGGCGGGGAACAGTTCGCCGCCCGCGCACCTCGCATTGGCGCGGGACACCCTCGGCCCCATGCGGCCCGATGCGACATTCGGGGGCGGCACGGATGCATTCTTCACGCACCTGAACCGCACGCGCCCGCCGCAGGAATCGCTCGACTTCGTGACCTTCTCGATCAACCCGCAGGTTCACGCCTTCGACAACCGCAGTATCGCGGAAACGCCGACGGGGCAAACCGCAGTCGTGGCGAGTGCTGCGGCGTTATACCCCGGCCTGCCCGTGATCGTCTCGCCCGTGACGCTGCGCCCGCGCCGCAACCCGGACGCGACCGCGCCCCCCGCACCCTTGCCCCCCGGCACCCCGCCGCCGAACGTGGACACGCGCCAACTCAGCCTATTCGCCGCCGGGTGGACGGCAATGAGCGCGAAGCACCTCGCGGAAGCGGGCGTTGACAGCATTACCTACTACGAAACGGTCGGGCCGTGCGGCGTGATAGAGCGCGAGAGCGGCTCTCCTTATGACGACGCTTTCCCCTCGGAGCCGGGGCAGGTCTACCCGCTCTACCACGCGCTCACAGATATCGGGGAACGCGCACACCAACGGACACGGCCCGCGACAAGCAGCGACGCGCTACGGGTGGACGCCATCGCCATCGCATCCGCTCGTCCCGAACAGCACCGCGATGATCGCTTGCGTATCCTCGTCGCCAACCTGCACGACGCGCCGGAAGCGGTGACGGTGCGCCTACCGGGGCGGTACGCATCCGCCACCGCCCGCGTGCTGGACGAAGCCGCCGCCCCCGCCGCCCTGCGCGATCCCGAAACGTGGCGCACGACCGCTTCCGCGCCCCTCCCCCTCACCGACGACGGCACCGCCCTCGCCCTCGCCCTCGCCCCCTATGCGTATGCGTGCGTGGACGTGACCGGGAAATGAAAGGATTCACCACGGAGACACAGAGAACACAGAGAAGGGAACGGAGAACAGAAATTTGTTCTTTTGTCTTTTCCTCTGTGTTTTCTATGTCTCCGTGGTGAATCCTTTCATTTCCTCTTGGCGTCTTGGCGTCTTGGCGGTTCAACGTTTCCCCCGTGTGTGCGAGAATGCGCCCGCGACCGCTGGACACGAAGGGAGGCACCGCCGATGAAGCGCACCACACTGCTGAACGCGCCGCTCTCTGCCGCGATTGCGCGGCTCGGACACACCGATCTGCTGCTCGTGTCGGACGCGGGGCTACCGATCCCCGACGGCCCGGAGCGGATAGACCTCGCACTCGTGGCGGGGGTGCCGACGATGATGCAGACCTTGCGGGCGATCTTCGCGGAACTGTCGGTGGAGGCGGCGTACATCGCCTACGAGCAGCAGGAAGTTGCCCCGAAGTTTGCCGCCGAACTCGCCGCGTTTCTCACCGCCGAGGGCGTCGAAGTGCGCACGATGAGCCACATCGAGTTCAAGGCGAAGTCCCGTTCCGCCCGCGCCGCCGTGCGCACGGCGGACTTCACGCCGTACGCGAACATCATGCTTCAGGCCGGGGTGATCTACGGCCCCGGCGAGGACGATCCGCCCCGCGACCGCGCCGTTCCCGTCACGCAGGTCAAGCCCGCATAACGGCGGGAGTTCCGAGTGGAAAGTTCCGAGTTCCGGGACGAAAGAGGGGGGCAAGGTGCAGAACGATGGGCGCAACGACGCACTTGGAACTTTGAACTCGGAACTCGGAACTTCCTTTCGCCGTGCAGCGGAATGGCTCGCGTTCGTCGCACCCGTGCGGGGGGAGGCCACGCCGTTCGCCGCGCCCATCCCCTACCCGCACGGCGACTACGCGGGGGCAATGCGCACAGAGTACGACACGAAGGCGCGGCAGTGGTCGCTCAACGGCCCGGTGTGGCACACCGGGCAGGCGATTCGGGCCATGCTCGTGGCGGGGCGGCGGCTGAACGACGACCGCTACCGCGAGGCGGCGGTGCGCGGCGGCGAGTTCATGCTGCGCGAACAGCGCGACGACGGCCTGCTGCTCTCCTTCGAGGACCGCGCCGACCGCGTCAATGTGCAGGTCACGTTCGAGGCGATGTCGGGCCTCATTGATCTCCACGCCGCCACGGGCGACGAGCGGTATCTGACGGCGGCGCGGCGGGCCACGGACTTCATCCTCGACGGCGGCTGGCTGCCGGACGAGTCGCTCATCCTCGACCACTACACGCTCGACCCGCCCGCCTTCGTGGGCGACCCGGAGAACACATTGCCGGGGCGGGCGATGCTCGACGACGCCACGCTCCTGCGCTTGGCGGAAGCCACGGGCGAGGCGCGGTACCGCGATGTGTTCGTGGCGATGGCGCGACGCATCCTGCGCGAAGAAGGCCCGCCGGGGACGTGGCTGCAATTCCCGCCGTGGGAGCCGGAGCGCGGGCGCATCCATGCCCGCAAGTCGTGGTGGTGGGGCTGGCCCTTGCTCGGCGCGTACGACGCCACGGGCGACTTGACGTTTCTGGAAGGGGCGATCCGGGCGGGCGACTACTACCTGCGCACCGCGAACCTCGACGGCGGTCACTACTACACCCCGAACCCGGAGGGGCAGCACAACTCCTACGGTGTCTGCGTCTCGGTGGCGGCGTGCGCGGGCCTCTTGTGGCACGACCTCTGGCGGCGCACGGGCGACGACGCGAAGTACCTGCCCGCTATCCGCCGCTCGGTGGGCTTCCTGCTCGCGGCGCAGTTCGCGGACGACGTGGAAGATGAGAACGTGCGCGGCGCGTTGTTCGAGAGCCTGAACGTGCCAGACGGTTCGCTCGCCCCCGGCTTCCGCGTGCGCGACATCGCCGCGATCTTCGCCCTGCGCCTGTGGGATGCCGCCCTCGACACCCCCGAACTGATCGCGGGCGATGACCCGTGGCTCGACACCACGATGAAGTGGTAGGCACATACTTGCGTGTTTGCGGTGTGGAGAAACCGAATCAAGACAACGCTGTGTACTTTGCAATCAACGAAAATTGGCGATCATTGGACAGCGGGCCTACTATTGCAACGCTTTCTGACACACGGTTGAACCGATACAGCTTCGTATATTTGCCGGACGACTTGAGAGCCTGTGTGGGAAGGAGTTGGGTCGAGGCAGCCAAGGCTTTTGCCCGGAGAAATGACGGGGTTCGGACGGGTTCCCGCCGTTCCACCGGCATCGTTTGCGCTTCTCCC
>JAABUN010006222.1_pt1 | contig 13949 bp, 14 predicted proteins | sample 5559311 | NCBI WGS metagenome assembly JAABUN01 (sample SAMN10711877, study PRJNA513370) | rock metagenome | isolation source: Antarctica rocks | place: Antarctica: Victoria Land, Siegfried Peak sud | reverse complement strand
CCGTCGAACTTAGCAAATAATCCGTGTACAAATCCAGCGTGCAAGTCCTCATAAACCTCCTAAACGAGCAAAGCCAACCGGTGACTGCGTAACATCAGTTACTAAACCCTGAATTCGTGCTTTTTGGGGCTTGTTACTCTTGCACCACCGCTTCAGTATCGGCGGTTTTGAACGCCTTCCTCCCCAGCCACTAAACCAACTAAACCCATTATGGATATGCCTACCGCTACCCGTCCTTCTAAACTATCCATCCCTGCCCCGGCCGGCCTGTGGAAAGTGCTCTGCATTATCGCGGAACGCCTTCCCCAAAAGCACCTTCTCTGGCTAGCCTTACTGGTATGCCTCTCAAGCCTTGGATTCGTAGCCATTGCCTGCATCGGCGTTGGGCGGGTAGCAGCGAGCAAGCCTGCTACGGCACTGGCTGGTTTCATCGAGCAACACACCGTCCAAAGGCCAGCCAACGCCCCTTAATACTAGACAAAAAAAGCCCCGCTATATGAGCGAGGCTTTTGATTGTTTATCAATCAATTACTAAGCGTGCATCAACACAAACTCAGCGGGAATGTGCAGCTTGGTATACAAGCGCCGGCCTAAGTCCATGTTCACGGCCCGCTTGCCGTTAAGCACTTCGCTCAGGCGGCTGTTCGTGATGCCGAGCAGCTGCGCCAACTCGTTCTTTTTCAGGCGGTGCTCGAACATGTAGCGTTCGATGCGGAAGACGAGCGAATCCGGCCGTACTGGCGCGTGGCCGTGGCTGTCTTCATACGCTTCGAGGGCGTTACCCAGCGCTTCCATTTCCGCGAGATTGGCGGGGTTTTTACTATCGAGGGCTTCCAAGCGGCTCATACCCACTTGGTACTCTGCATCAGTTTGGATAGTCATATTATACAATTTTAAAGTTTACAATTAGCTAGGATACAAGTCCTTGTCTTATAAATTCGCTATATCAGTAATGCGGTCATACTCCGCGTGGGTACCAATGAAGCGGACAAAAATCTGGCCGGTAAAGGCCGGTAGTTGCGAGTAGTTAATCTTGACAACCACACGGTAGCGGTTGCGCAGTAAATTAAAAACCCAGCGGTTATTCCCGACGTGGGTAGCGCTGGGGTCGAATGCCTTTATCTCAGCGGCATTGGCCCAATTCGCGGCTTTCATATCGTCATAGAGTTCTAGAATGGCATTCGCTACGTCTAGGTGTTCAATAGCATATCTTCTTATCTTTTCTTTACTTAATACGTTCATAATCTGTTGGTTAATTTATTTTATCTCCTATCTCATAGTTGGCTCTCTAGTGGCTAACACGACAAAGATACAATAGATTTACCAAAATCGAAAATGATTTACCACTAACAAAAATCTTCCGTTCCCTTTCGTGGTTGGAATAGCCTCAGCATTGCCTTAGTAAAACAGGATTTTGGGGATAGTGGTGGGGGACATTCTTTTCCCTCTTGTTCTGGTTTTAGTTACTTAACATAACATTGGTTCTCGGACAACTCCCGAAATATGTACGGGTTTTGGCCCCGCTGGCCGCTGCGCCCGGCGTGGTACTTTTCCGGTTTGGCGTCCTTGTTTTCGGCGCTGACTTTTGACCAAAGCCGCCTCGGCCTGCGCGACGTGCTGCGCGTGACGGGCTGCCCGTTCGGGGTCGAGTCGGCGCGCCTGCTGGCACTCGCTGAGCATCAGGGAATGAATGTTGGTCTGGTTCTCATTCCATACCAGCTGTTCAGCCCAATGCGTGGCCCCGTTCTCGTAAAAAGCGGCGCGCACGGCCAGGGTGCGCGGCTGGTTATGGGGCCACTGCTCTAGTAGCTCGTCCAGCTCATTAGCGGCGGCTAAATAGGTCGGGCACTCCCACAAGCTGTATAGCGTGTAGGCTGACCATTAATTATATTTTGCTAGTTTTTTTAGGAACAGGCATCTCAGATACATATTTATTCATCAAAAACTCCCTATCAATCAGGTTAATTATTATATCAATAAGTGTTTTCAAATCGTTAATATCTTTATCATGCCAAGTCCTTACATAATGTGTTTCATCATTCCCTATCCAAACTGCTCTTTTAATTATATCTATAATACTAGCATCTAAAGGTAGATTATTAACACACTCATTTAAAGTCTGTTTTTTTATTTTCGTTTCGTCTTCCGGTTTAGCTTTTATTAAATAATCTTTTATCAGAAACTCTAATGATTTCCTATATCCTAAACCAGCAATTTGGTCCAAATATATTTGCTCTGCTGCGTGAGCTTGTTCGTATATTTTAGGAAATAGCGGTGATAATTCAATAATTGAAGCTGGCAAGGTCTGGGCTGGCTTTACTGACGGGGCAACAATAGAATTGAACGTGTATCTGTTATAAGGCGAATCAATCGAATGTTCGTAATAAAGCCCTATAAATAATCTTCTGCAATCACGAGCAGTACACCTAAAGACTAAATCTAACATTGTCTTTCCCTTCCTCATAAATAAATTTCCTTTATAAACCCAAGGTTCTATTATTTTAAAACAATAAGGACACTCATTAGGCTTTTCATGTATGATTACTGTGACTTCAGTATCATATGCTTGTACTCTAACTTCCATATTCAAAAGCTGTTGGTTGTTTTCATATTTTAAGACCCCGACTCTGTTTACGTTCTGACGTTTGAATTGGCTCAGGTTTCAAGTGAAGATGTTGCTGAGGCTGCTCTAACGTTGAATCAGCAAGTTGCGAACTTTGCTCAATAAGTTGTGGAGCGACAATCTGCTGTGATATCTGACGTTGCTCCTGAATGGCCTGCACGCGTAGGGCTGCACAATCCTCGGGGGTGCCGTGTTGCATCGTGTGGGCATAGCGGAAGGTTTCGACCAGGGGCCGCCCGTAGGCAAACGCCTTATCAAACGCCTGCTCTACCCGCTCCGAATACTGCTTGCGCTCGAAACCGCCCGTTACTACCCCGCGCTGCGTGTCCTTGTGGTTGGTCAGCGGGCTGAGGTGGTACGGGTTTTTGCGTTCGACCTCCCCCGTCTTCTTGCGCTCGGCGTAGCGGGCTAGGTTCTCCGTCCGGCTAACGATGATGTGAATGTGCGTCTGCGGGCCGGGCTTAGCCTGGCCCTTGGCCACATCGCCCACCTGCACCGCCCGGTCCTGGTGGTTGGTCGTCCGCTCGTGCTCCACCTTGGCGAAGTACACCAGGTCGCGGCCCTCGATGCCCTTCCCAAAGTTGGCCGCATACTGCTCCATCGCCGCCCGCGTGTAGGTACGCAGCTGCTCAGGGTCGCTGCCAATGTGGCGCAGCTCGGCTTGGCTCGGGGCGAGCACCACCTGGTAATACTTGTCGGCGTCGCGGTTGAGGTTGCGCTTGTTGGCGTCGAGCGTGGCCACTACTTCGGCGGCCGGCACGTCCTCGCGGGCAAGGCCAAACCACTGCCCTTGCACCTCCTTTTCCAAGTAGGCCACCAGGCCGCCGCAGCCGCCCGACCGCTGCGAGATGCCCTTGCCCGAGGCGGGAATTTTCGCCACCATTAGGCCGGCTTACTAGGGGGTGGAACGGGCGAACCAGCTGGGGCAGCACTAGGCGCGGCCCCTGGGACGGGCATTTTATAGTCTGGGTGCATCGTGGGAATCATCAGGTCCGGCTTAAACGAGAGGCGGATAATATCTAAAAGTTGCCGCTTAATGGCCGTCAGAGTGGGGTCTTCCTGGCCCTTCGCCGGGGCGGGCGGTAGGGTACCATCCAACAGCCACCCCGACAACTGAGCGGGCACCATTCCCCGGCGAAGCATCCGCAAAAACCAGTTGGTTAACTCGTCTACCTGGTCTTTGCTTAGCCCAGCCGGAGCACTCACGACCGGCGCGTTCAGCACTTGGTGAGCCTGCACGCCGGCTAGAATGGGCTTGAGGTACGTTTTCTCCTGCTCCCGAATAAATCCAATCGTGCGTTTGTCGAGGTCGGTTAGCTTGGCCGTGATTTTGGCCAAGCTCGTGGTCAGGTCCGGCCCGGTGGCGTGCCGGGGGTCGGCCTTGGTCACGCGGAAGTACTGCACCATCGCGGCCACCAGCTCGGGGCTGGTCAGCTCGTACTCCTTGGCCAGTTGACGGAACCCCTCATAAGCGGCTTCCTCAGCGTTGATAGTTTTAAGCCTTGCACTCATGTTTACGGGTAAATTTTATCTGATTATCAAATGATTAATGCATTAAAAGTGTAGTTCACACTTTTAATTTTATGCCTTTAAAATGTTAACTCCTATTAAATCAGCATTTTGCTGTCGAGCGGAACGGTATGAAGGGAGGCGCAGCCGAGTGGAATAGCGTTCCTGCTCGCTTCTTCCAGAACGAAATCGTTGCTTACCCTGGGGCTAGTCGCTTCTCCTGGCTTCGTCTGGTTGGGCTTCGGGTAGCAAGGTAGAACAAAAGCGAATAAAAGGACAAATACCCCCCTTGCTCAGCCGGGCCTACCCTGCCCCTTCCCGCTGCACCACTGGCTTGCACCAACTGCCCGCCAAGTTCCCCTGCCCACTTAAACCGCCCGTTATCCGGTGGCCAGCACCTGCCCAAACTTTACCTTTTGGGTCGGCTATTGGATGGGACTGGCCTGTTCAAATTACCATTGGGTCGGGTCGTCGTCTTCCTCCTTTTCGGGGGTAGTCGGGGCTTGGTCAATGGGTGTTTTTTTTACAATTGCAAAATCCTGGGTAGCCTGGGCGGGCTGTTCGGCGGGCTCCTTTTTTGCAATTGCAAACGCCTGGACCTCCTGCGCGGGGCCGGCCTCCCCGCCCACGATGGCCCGCACCTGCGCCTTGATGGCGGCGAAATTCTGGCGCACCTGCTCGGCGCTGGCTTCCTGGAACGGGGCAATTTTTACCGCCTTGGTCGGCTCGGCCCGGAACGTGGCGCGGAACTCCGGCCGACCACTCTCCACTACCAGGCCCGCGAACTCGCCCACCCCGAACCGCATCACCTGCTGGGCCTCCAGCTGGTCGCGCTGCTGGATACTCACCGACTCGCTGGTGCTGCTCGTGCGGGTGCTCGGCTTGAAAATATTAACCTGGCTACTCTTGCTTTTCCCCTCCGTCGTGGACCGATATTCCCGGTCCACCTTGCCGAACATTTTGCTCACCCGCTCGGCCGTGGCCGTGTTGGTGGTGCGGCCCCAAAACTGATTTCCAAGGTTAGCCAGAATCATCTCGGATTCCTGCCGACTTGTCAGGGCTTCCATCTGGGCCACGTCCTGCACGGCGTACACCGTGGCCACCTGGTTGCTGCGGGCCGTGGCCGGCAGCTGGGCAAAGTTGGGGATGAACAGGGTCGGCGCTTCATCGAGTAGCACCAGGCTCGGCAAGCGGCCCTGCTGGTTCAGCCGCTTGATGGCCGTGGCCACGATGAGGGAGATGAGCGGCGAGAAGGTGCTACTCAGGGCCGGGTCGTTGCCCACCACCAGGACGCCCGGCGTCGCGGGGGTGTTGAGGTCGAGCGGCACTTGGTCGCCGCTCATCACCCAAAAAATCTCGGGCGTGTTGAGCACGGCGAGGTAATTCTGAATGGTCGAGAACACGCCCGCAATCGTGTTTTCGGACTTGCTGGCGCTGGCAATCGAGGCAATCAGGCCCCGCACTTCCTCGTCCTGCTGCAAGGTGGCCAGCAGCTGCGCCGCGTCGGCCTCTAGAATCATGCTCACGGCGGCCGGCAAGCTGCACTGTGTGGGGTGGTTGCGGCGCAAGTACCAGATGCAGCCGGCCAGCAGCACCTCGCCCGACTGAATCCAGAAATTGCGCTGCTGGGCGGCCTTCGCGTCCAGGTTGGTGATAATGGTGGTCGCGGCCTCGCGGGCAAAGCTGGCGGTGGCCAGCAGCTCGGGCGCGAGCGGGTTTACCCGGTGGCTGCGCGTGAGGTCGGTAAAGTTGACGAAATAGGGCGTGACGGCGCCGCCCGCGTAGCTGCCGGCCACTTCCTCGGCCAGCGTGGGGAATTTGAAGTCATAGACTACCCCCGTCAGGCCAGCTGCGCCCGCCTGCTGAAGAATGGGCTCAATAATCGACTTGCTTTTGCCACTGCCCGCGCCGCCGGCAATGAAGGTGCCCCGGAACGGGTTGCCTAGGCGCACGTTGGGGCCGCTGGTGGTGCGCAGGGTGAAATTCAGGGGCTGGGCTCCGCCAGCGGCTGACGCGGCCCCCTGGGGGCCGGAATAGGCGCGGTAGATATTCCACCCCAACCAGGCCAGCAGCAGCAGCGTGGCCAGCCCGCCCAACCAATGCTGCAAGAGGCCGGTGGCCAGAAACAGGCCGGTAAAGCCGACGAGCGAAGCCTGGGCGTCGTGCGGGGCGGCGGGGATGAGCGTGGCCCGGTACAGGCCCTGGGCAGCCGGGGGCGCGGCCTTTTTGAGCACCAGGACGACCAGGTGCGCGACAACGCCAAAGATAACGGCCCCAATCAGGAGACCCAACCAATGAAAAAATGCAGCCATACGGGCAAAAAAGAAGGTTTGGCGTAGGTACGGCCACCCGGCAAAAGGAGCTTAAAACCCGGCAGTAAAGCGGGGCACAAGGCCGTGCAAATAGGCACAACAATAGTTTTTTATACTATTGATTACCAATTACATAGTGTTTTTGAAATGCGCGCAAATTACTGGCTTCTAGGACTTTGTTGTTTTTGTTTGGGCTGCGCCGTGGGTGCCGTTCTATCCATTTAGAAGCCCTAAAAGCTTTTTTTTGACGACAACACAATTGTGTATTTTTTTATTTGTGGCTATTTGTTATTTGAGGGGCTCAGAACCAATTGATTTTCAATATTATACAAGCTCCAATTATAACCTTTTATAAGTGTAGAATAACTTTTTATAAGCGGACTATAACGTTTGATAAGCCTAAACATGGTCAAACTATAACGTTTAATAAGTGGAAGTATAACGTTTGATAAGCCAACTATAACCTTTTAGAATTTAGTTTTATTTTTTGGTTATTTTTACGTCTCCTATCCTTTTTGACGCATGGCCCCAGAACGATTTGAATTAGAAGTGCGGCAGCATAACGCCTTGACAAATGCCCGGTATGAATACTCTGAGGCGCAAGCGAACCTGTTCTTAGTCTTGCTCGCCAAGCTACGCAAGGACGGCCCCGATGATGTGTATCAGATAACCGTGACAGAGATGGAGAAACGCACTGGCAACAAATACAACTACAAGCAGTTGCGCGAATCCACCAAGGAGATGATAGGCCGTGCCCACGAAATAGAAACGCTTCATAATGGCAAGCCGGTACTCCGGCAACTGGTGCTATTCAACCGAATCGATTACATCCTAGGAACTGGCGTTATCGAACTGGAAATCAATAAGTACGCTGTTGAATACTTATTTGACCTCAAGAATAATTTTACTTCCTTTCAACTACAAGCGGCCCTGAACCTGACCAGCAAGCACGCTAAGAGGATTTATCAGTTTTGCAGCCAATGGAAGGACGTGGGGCAAACAAAGAAGTATGGCATTCTGGATTTTAAGAAAGTGCTGGGGTTGGCCAATGACAAGGGCAAGGAGGAATACACCCTAATATCTATGTTTAAGCAGAAGGTCTTGGACCTAGCTGTGAAGCAAATCAATGAGAAGACAGACCTACACATTGGCTACCAATTAGAAAAGGTCGGCCGAAGCTTCAAAAACATCGTTTTCACCGTTAAAAAGCAGGCTCAGGCCAATAATATTCCCTTTGAGGTGGTATCGTCGGAGACGGCTGCGGCCGGCCTAATTCCGCACCAGGTCGAGAACGCCGGCCGGCTACTCGCGCAGCTCAGCATCACCACGCCGGACCTGGTGGCGCAAATCCTGGCCAGCTCGGCTCACGTCGCCGCTTGCAACAAGTTCGCCCACGACCTGAAAACCGGCAGATACACCAAATCGCATTCCCTGTCAGGCCTGCTACTTACCATCCTGGGAATCAAAAAAGCGAGCAATGGGCCGCTGTTCGATAAGCCCGCCAAAGCCCGCTAGTCTGATAGATGGGAACCTATTATTTTAGCTTTTGCTTAATTACGCGAATGCTACTTTTGCAAAAATCATTTTCATGAAAGCCACCGCGTGTATCCGGGTATTTGCCGACACTGACCACATTGCGCAGTGTCAGACGCGCTTGGCCCACGTCGAGCCGGCCCTTCAGTCCCTGGCCTCGGTCCTGGCGCTGGCGGGTAACGAGGTGCGCCTGAAAATCCTGTTTCTGTTGGCTCAAGAACAGCAGCTCTGCGTGTGCGACATCGCCGACGTACTGCAAATGACCGTTTCCGCCGTCTCGCAGCACCTGCGCAAGCTCAAAGACGGGGGCGTGCTGCACGCCCACAAGGTCGGCCAGACGGTGTTTTATGCGCTTAGCCAAACCTATTTGCCTACCCTGCAACCGCTGCTGGCGGGCTTAGCCGCTACTCCGTCTCTTCAATCGGCTGTATGAACCCTTCCTCTTCTTCCAATAAGCCCCTGCTGGGGGCGGGCCTGCTGGCTGCCCTGGCCGCGTCGCTGTGCTGCATCACGCCCTTGCTGGCGGTCCTGGGGGGCCTGGGAGGCGTGGCGTCGGCCTTTGCTTGGCTCGAACCCCTACGGCCGTACTCGGTGGCGCTAACCGTGGGCGCACTCGGCTTTGCCTGGTATCAGCAGCTCAAACCCGCGCTGGCCACCGATGCCTGCGGCTGCGCGGTGGACGCGAAACCGTCTGTTATGCAATCCAAGGGCTTTCTTGGCGTGGTCACGGTGCTGGCGGCGCTGCTGCTGGCCTTTCCCTACTACGGGGCAAAGTTGTACCCAACGGTGGCCGCGCCCGCGTTGGTGGCCACGAATGACGCCGCGCCGGTATGGCAAACGGCAAATTACCGCATCGGGGGCATGACCTGCGAGGCCTGCGCGAAACACGTCGAGCACGCGGTGCAGCAGTTGCCGGGGGTGCAGGCGGTGACCGTCTCCTATGCACAAGGCACCGCCCAGGTCCGCTTTGATGCGGCCAAAAGCCCCGCCGCGCAGGTCGCGCAAGCCATTAACGGCACCGGCTACCAGGTACTGGCCACTAATTAACTGATGTTACGCAGCACCTGCGTCTATCTGCTGGAAAGGGTGTTTGTATTGACTGCAAAAGCCTGTTTCCAGTAAGCTGACGAAAGGACCGCGTAACATCAGTAATTAACCTCTCCCCTGCTTCATGCTCACGCTCGAACCCAAAGCCCCGCTGCTCACCTCCGTCCTGACGTGCCCGGTGTGTGGCCACGCGCAAGCCGAACAAATGCCGACCGACGCTTGCCACTATTTCTACGAGTGCACCAACTGCCACACGGTGCTAAAGCCGCTGGCCGGCGATTGCTGTGTATACTGCTCTTACGGGTCGGTGCCGTGCCCGCCTATTCAGGAGCAAGGACCGGGCAGCTGCTGCGGCTAAATAAGTGCCGCTTACTTGTTGAATACCCGTTGCCAAAAGCCCTTTTTAACTGGCTCCGGCGCGGGTAGCTCTACCGGGACCTCCTTTGGTTCAGGCAGGCGCTTTTGCAGCTCGCCTAGCTGCTCATTCTGGCTAAGTATCAGTTCCTCAATGCGTCCAATGCGCTGACTATTCACTTGACTAGTCAGCGCGTTCAGCACGTCGTTTTGCTCCAGCAGGCGGTGTTGCAGCTGCTGAATGGTCTGGTCGCGCTCCGCAAGCTGCTGTTGTAGCTCGGCAACCTGCGGCACCTGGGCCGGCTCCGGAAGCACCGGCAACAGCTCGGCTTGGCTGGGGTACTGCTGCGCGAGAAACGTTTGACTAATCAGATACGTGTTGCCCTTGGGGGTCTGTTCGACCTGTATATGACTAGTCTTAGCGTGTTGTTTGACTAGTCGCCGAATAGTCTGCTCAGACTTGTTAACCTGCTGAGCTGCTTGCTTTATGGTCAAAAATGTAGCCTTGTTTTCCATCGGGACTTTGACTAGTCAGAAACCACAAAGTAAACAGTCCCGTCACTTCTTCAACTTGTGCTTGACTAGTCATTGACTAATCAGTGACTAGTCAAGCATTTACTTAAGCTGCATAGGTGTCTTCCGGCTCCAAATGACGGACCTGCGACATCATGGCCAGCGTATCGAGCAAGGGCTTTACCCTGTCGGCCTTCGTGCGCCGGAATCGGGCGGCTACCTGGGCACTGCTCCGGGCCTCGCCGGCTGCCTGCTGGATAATGGCGCGCACAGCCAGCATCTGCTGGGCTAGCTCGGCTGGCCACGGCTGGGCTTCCGCTGCGGCGGCTGAGTTGGCGGTTGCAGCGGTCGTTGGTAAGGATAGCGCGGCTTGCTGCTGGCCAGGGGCTTGGTACTCGGGGCGCAGGTAGCGCACGGTACCGGCTGCTTCTTCAGCGGCGCGCTGCTGATTGAGCTGCACCAGGTGCGTTAGGATTTCCGCATCGCTGAGCGTAACAGGCCAGCCGTAGGCAGTGGCCACGGCCACGTCTAGCTGCTGGTGTAAACTCACCAATACCCCGACTAGCCCCTGTTGATGAGTTATTTCTTCCTTGGCCGTGAGGGTCTGGCTGCCACGCAGCTTTTCCATTACGTTGTACAAGTCAGTCAGCATCAGCGTCGGATATTTCGCCTGCTGCCGTTTGCGGTGCGCGTCCAATTGCTCAGCCAGTTCCCGAATCTTTTGCTGCTGTGCTTCGGGGGCCGTGGGGAAAGGGAAAGGGTCAAAGCAGCGTGATTTAGCATAGACGGAATCATTACCAACGCCTAAAAAGCTGCCGGTGGCCAGCGCCCATACAGTATGCACTCGGCTAGACAAAACTCCTAGGGAGAGTGCATCATCAAGGGCAAAAGCCACAAGCTTATTATCTGGCAAAATAGTAACGTCCAGAAATTGAAAAAGCCGATGCTTCGACGTTTCAACCGTGGCGATATAGCGCGGTAAGCCCGCAAGCATCTGCCGGAGCTTGGGATTCGTTTCGCCAAACAACCACCAGTTATCGCGGCGTGAGGGACGGTTGTTCTTGTCCCGTTCCGGCTTTACCTGCTCAAAAAGGTGTTGATATACTTCGGGAAACTTCGTCAGTACCTGCGCGCTGGTCAAACCAAATAAGTCAATCACCATCACGCCTCGCGGTCGGGCCGCTAGGTCTTTACCGTTTCTGTAGTGCCGGATATGTTTCTCCAACCCTTGGACCTGGCCCAATCCGAGCGCCTGCGCTTGGTTTGGGTCAACTATAAAACCGGCGCCAAACAGGCTTACCCCCCGATTCGCCAAGCCTTCATTGGCACGTAGTGGCGTAGCCTCATCGAGCGCGGCCCCGATGGATAAATCCGGCTGAATGGTCCCCTGCTCGTTGTCAAATAGCACATCGGCCGCGTTGTCGCCTTCGGGTATGGTTTCGCTTCGGACCTTCAATAATTGCCCGCTAGCGGCGACTCCCGCGGGTTTCGGCTCGGCTACGGTCAAGGCCACGCGCACGGCGGCCCCGTCGCCGCCCTCTACCCACGGATGGTCCGGTACGGCAAACGCGAGTTGCAAGGGGGCTGCCTCTCCCTCCAAGAAGGGCTGCAACACGCGCCGGTTAAAGGTCTGTTTTAAGCTGTTAGTAGTAATAAAGCCGAACCGCTCGGCCTGGCCCGCCTGTACAATGGCGGCCGCCCGATACCACCAGAACATCACCAAGTCGGCCGACTCGGGAACGTGGCCCGCATAAGTCTTGCGTAATGCCGTGGTATAGGCTCCGCCTAGTGCATCCCGCATCCGGGCGGCTCCCACGAACGGCGGGTTACCAATAATAAAGTCAGCCGCTGGCCACTCGGCCGGCCACGTCTTACTATAATCAGCGTTGTGCCCTAATACGGCGTCCTGCTGCTTGATATTCTGGTAGTTGTCAAGCAGCGGCTCCGCTAGCTGCGTCAGGCCGTGGGTGCGCAAGTGCCACTGCAAGTAGCCGATGCGTAGCACCACGTCGGCAATAGCGGCGGCGCGGGGGTTCAACTCCATGCCCAGCAGCTGCCGGGGGCTTACCGTCGTCCCGTCGTCCAGCTCCAGGCGGCCGGAACCGCCCAGCTGCGCCAACGTCGTCAGCACCTCGCCTTCCAACCGTTTCAGGTGTTCCAAGGTCACATACAGGAAGTTACCGGAACCGCAAGCGGGGTCCAGAATCTTCACCGACGTAAGCCGGCGCAAGAATTTCAGCAGTTCCTCGCGGGCATCGGCCACGGCCTTCTTACCCTTGCCTTCGTCCAGTCGGGTGGCGCTGGCTGCCTGCGCGGCGGCCCACTCACGCCGCAACGGCTCAATGACCGTGGGCAGCACCAAGCGCTCGACGTAGCGCCGGGGCGTGTAGTGCGCGCCCAAGCTGTGGCGCTCGGTTGGGTCAAGTGCCCGCTCTAGCAGGGTGCCGAAAATGGCCGGCTCTACTTCCGTCCAGTTGGCAGCGGCAGCTAGCTCTAGTAGTTTTATTTGGTCCGCATTCAGGGGTAACGCTTTGGCCTCGTGGAATAACTGCCCATTGAAGCGCCGGAGCTTCTTGCGTAGCTCCGGCGAAAAGCCGCCTTTATCCATCACGGCCCACAAGCTTTCCAACGCATCCGGTAAGTACCCCCGCGACTCTTCCGTCTCCGCGTAGGTGGCCAGCATCCCCTTAAAAGAATCCGTTGGAATCAGCTCTACGTCCTCGGCAAACATGGTAAACAGGCAGCGCATGAGAAACTGCGCCACTACGTCGGACGGATGGCCCGCCTTTTCGAGCTGGGTGCTCAGGCCAGCCAGATAGCCGGCGAGCTGGCGCGTAACCAGGGCGGCGCGGCGGCTGGGGTCGAGCTGCTGCGGGTCGGTAAAAAGCTGGTGCAGCTGAGTCCGTAGCTCTGACTTGGCCAGCGCTGGCAGAAAGAAGCGGTAGTGCCCCGAATCGGGAAAGGGCACGTAGTTGTCGCCCACGCCGGCAAAGTTGCTGTACACATCGAAGCAGTGGCCCACGTCCACCACAACAATAAACGGGGGCCGGGGCTCGCTCGCAGGCAGCGCCCGCACGTAGCGAAGGGCCTGCTCGTAAGCGGCTTTCATCATCTGCTCCCACTTGGCGGTGCCGCGCACAGCGTGGCCCTTACGGCGCTTCTCGACCGGCAAGCCCAACTGCGCCTTTTCGGCGGCGGCCTGCTCGTCGGGGGTAGTGGTGCCCTGCTTGGTTTCGAGCACGAAACAGCCCCTTTTATAGAGGTCTATCCGGCCGGTGGTCTGCTTACCGTCGTCGAACGTCACGGCCCGCTCTAACACGTAGGCGTCCTGGGCGGGGTTGTCGGTGGTGGGGTCGGGGCGGGGTACGCCGAGTAAATCGCAGAAGTCTTGCAGAAACAGGCCGTAGTTGGCCCGCTCCGCGCCGCCCGATTTCCGCCAGCGGCTTTCAAAGTCTTGGTATTGCACGGCGCAAAATACGGCCTTCTTTCTCAGTTTTAGCGCCCCCAATAAGGCCCTGCCCGCTGCTCAGGATTTCCCTGGTAGCGGGCTTTTTTAGCTCCTAAACAGCCCCACCATTTTAGGCTAATTTTAAAAAATGCCCCTACTGGCTGGAAACGCACTTTTAAAAGGGCTTTTTCGTGTCCTTTTTTAAAAGGGCTTCGATTAGGAAGTTTGACAGATGGGAGTTAGCAACAAAACCGACTTCGCGGCTTCTCCCTGTATGAAGCCGACTTAACCGCACCCCTTATCCGACCTGTTCCCAGCCCTAGCCAGGGTACGCTCCCTTCCACCCTTAAGCAAGCTATTTGTGCTGACGGTGCGCGCACCGCTCCCCTCCTTTTTTCTCAGCCAGTTGTGATAAGCTCCCCACGCTACCGAAGCGCAATTTCCAAAAAAGTGCCCCTACGAGCTGGAATCAGCCTCCTTACACTTTAGTCCTATTACTAACTGCTGTTACGCACGGAGTAGGGCGAGTTGCCCATACATGGCTTTCAAGCCGACGGCATAAAGCTGAGCTTTGAGGCGAAAATGCCCTATACCGCACTTGAGTTTGAGC
>JAABUN010006221.1_pt1 | contig 13950 bp, 13 predicted proteins | sample 5559311 | NCBI WGS metagenome assembly JAABUN01 (sample SAMN10711877, study PRJNA513370) | rock metagenome | isolation source: Antarctica rocks | place: Antarctica: Victoria Land, Siegfried Peak sud | reverse complement strand
TGAACTCACCGGCCTGCATCCCCGCCCAAAACACCTGTAGCAGATCCGGTCTCATCAAGATCGAGTAGCCCGCCATATCAACACCCATTCGCTAAGTGTTGCAATCACCGCAAGAACCCAAGGATCCCTATCTGAGCCGAATCAGGTGCTCGAACGGTGCGCGTTCGATTACGGGGTACCGCGGCCGAGCCGAGCCAGGAGCAGGGTCTGCCGGTCGGTATCCGCGGGGACGGGTATAGCGGGTCCGCAGATGCCGTCCATGTGTAACGCGCTTCCGAAGCTGTCAGCACCGGCTTCGATGCGGTCCAACTCTTCGGGGGTGAGGACCTCGTTTCCACCTGTGGCTCGGGCGATGTCCCAGCGGTGAACGAGCATGTCCCACACGTAGAACTGCTCCAGGGTTGCTCCTACGGTGGTGGGTCCGAAGAAGCCGTCATAGGCGACGCCGGCCACCTCGTCGCTGTTCATCAAGCTAAGCACTCGTCCGGCGTGGTCTTGGAACCCGGCGGCAGGGTCGGCCAAGTCGAGGACCGGCCCGAGGTCGTGGCCATGTTCGGTGAGCAGGTTCCGCTGCGTGTCGATCATGTGCGCGACAACGTGCCGTGCGGTCCATTCCGTACAGGGAGAAGGGTTGGTCCATGCCTCGGCCGGAACAGCGTCGAGAAGGAGGGAAAGGGGGCGGAGGGCGGCTTCATAAGCTTTGGCTGTGGAGTTCATGTGCTTCATGGTGCCGGGTGCGGCATCCTGGGTCTTGATGGAACCCGACACAGCACCGCGTGGTTTGAACGAGATCGAGCGAGCTCATCTCAAGGCTCCCGATGACGCGTCGCACGTGATGTACCGGTATTCGGCTCCGTCCGAGCTGACGAGCCTGGTGCAGCGGTTCTGGATTCCGGTGTGGTCCGTACCCTCTGGCGAGCAGTCCGTGCAGCGGGTTCTGCAGTACCCGGTGTCGTTGCTGGTGATCGCTTCGGACTACGCCCGCTTCTACGGCGTCACGACCGGCCTGTCGCAGACCGTGCTGACCGGGAACGGGTGGGCCGCGGGCGTCATGTGCACTCCGGCCGCGGGTCCTCTCATCGGTCGGGGCTCGATGGCCCGTTTCACCGACCGGTACGTTGACGTGTCCGATGTCCTCGGCCCGGCGGGGAAGGAGCTGACCGACCGTGTCCGGGCATCGATGCTCGATGACCCGGATCTTCCGGGCGCGCATCGGGCCGTGATGAGCGCGTTCAGCGACGCTCTCCTCCCGCTGCTGCCCGTCGACCCGGAGGGTGAATTCGTCGACCGTGTCGTGGCTCTCGTAGAGGAACGCTCCGACCTGCTCACGGTCGCACAGCTGTGCGCCGAGACTGAGCTTTCCGAACGCGCCCTGCAACGCCTGATTCACCGCCGACTCGGGTTGACCCCGAAGTGGCTCATCCAGCGACGTCGCCTCCAAGAAGCCGCGGAACGCCTGCGCACCACGGCCGGAACTCTGGCCGGAACCGCCGCAATGCTGGGCTACGCCGATCAGGCCCACTTCACCCGCGACTTCTCCCGCGTCACCGGCACCACGCCAAGCAAGTTCGCCGCCGAACACCGGACGACGAACACCCGAACAACGTCCCGACAGCCGATCGTCTTTCGGACCCGGCTCACTCCACCCTCGTCACATAACTCGAATTCAGCACGTTTCACGTGCCTTAGAATAAGTGAACAGTTACGTGACAGTAGGCGGCTTCAATCCGTCCGAACCGCAGCTTGTCCCATAACCGGTCGTATAAGTGACAGGAGTTCCAGGATGCTCATCGGCTACATGCGCATGTCGAAGTCCGACGGATCGCAGACCACGGACCCACAACGGGATGCACTGTTCGAAGCCGGCGTCGACGAGGCACACCTCTATGAAGACCTCGCCTCGGGGAAGAAGGACGACCGTCCCGGACTGGCAGCCTGCCTGAAAGCCCTGCGGAGCGGGGACACGTTGATCGTGTGGAAACTCGACCGGCTCGGCAGGAACCTGCACCACCTGGTGAACACGGTCCACGACCTCACCGCCCGCGGCGTCGGACTGAAAGTCCTCACCGGCCAGGGCGCCGCCATCCACACCACCACCGCAGCAGGAAAGCTCGTGTTCGGGATCTTCGCCGCCCTCGCCGAATTCGAGCGGGAGCTGATCTCCGAGCGGACCGTCGCAGGTCTTGCCTCCGCTCGAGCGCGCGGCCGAGTCGGTGGTCGACCCTTCACGATGACACCAGGGAAGGTGCGCTTCGCGATGGCGTCCATGGGTAACCCCGACACGAACATCGGCGAACTCTGCAAAGAACTCGGCATCTCCCGCCAGACGCTCTACCGGCACGTCTCACCGACGGGTGGGATCCGTCCCGATGGCGAACGCGTGCTCAAGAAGAAGTGACCACAGCTCTGCCCACCGCGACGACCATCCATCCCTGCAACTGCAGGCTGGTGCAGGCGAGTACGAGACACGGATGCTCACACTCGTGGCTATGACACGATCACACTCGCCTGCACAAACACCGGAACCCCGCAGTCTGTCGTGCAGAGGACCGCGAAAAACGACATTTTCGATGATTCAGAACGTGCTGTTGCTCAATCGGTCTGCACTGAATGTCACAAGTCTTCCACACAGCAAACAAACCCCGACGAGGGTGCGCTCAGCGCCTACGCCCAGTGAAAACCAACACCAGCGCGCGTCACCTTCCCCCTAATTAAAATCGGCAATTTGATCCGCCGCTTGCTCGATGATGCGAAGACTTGAAGTCATAAAACTTTCGACCGATCCAGGCCCCAGAGCCATCGCTAGCTCATACGGCGTAACCCGAGGCTTTGCGAGCCCCATGTGTCTGCTGTAGAGAGCGTTCAGCTGATCGCTCGTATTCGAGGAAAGATGGGCACACGCATTACGCAACGTCTTCATGTCCAGCAGGTTTGAATGGGCAGAGCTCAGGACCGTCTCGAATGGCTCGCCCTGATAAAAATGGAGCTTAGCAAACTTCCTGACTGTGTCAGGCGTGGACCAGTCTACGAATCGAGCGTTCCCGGTAAGCATTTTCCTTGCATGCTCCTCGGAGGGTGCCAATGAAAAGCACATAGGGGCCCATCCTCGGGTGCTTTTCCCTCTCATCATGTAGTGAACAAAAGCCTCTTCCAGGAACTGTTCGTGGGCAACGAAAGCCCGTAAGAATGATGCCTGGGTCATAAGTTCCCTCTCGTCCTGGGAACGGATGTAACTGCCCTTCAAGTCCACTTCGTGAACGTCTCGGACCATGGTCCGAATGCTCAGGAGGGAACTGGCAAGTGCAGATCGAATAGCTAGCATCACTAACGATCGTGGGCAGGTAGTCTGTCGAGTATTAAGTCCATTACATATGCTGTCCGCCGCTCGCGAACGGATGCGTCCGTGGTTGCGCGCCGACTGTCGGCAAGAAACTGTCTTTCGGACTTCTGCAGTTCCGCGGGGTCCTTTGCAGCAAAGATCTCGTCGATGCGGTCGAGCCTGTATCGGACCCGCTCTGAGTGTGGTTCAATCCTTCCGGTGGGGCCGGACCGGAATTCAGGCAAGCCGAATGTCACTTCGTAGATGGCAGTGAATAGTGTATAGAAGAGATGTACCCGCCGGAACTCGCTTCTGCGGATCCCTTCCGGATAAAGAGCTTGTATTGTCTGCAGTGTCGAATCGAAGCGCCTTCGCATGTCGTCGACGTCGTGTTTAAAATCCTTTTCATATTCAGCATAAAAAGCTCGTATCTGTTTCTTCGACCGGATTCCCTCGCACATGGCTATTACAAGATCCGCAGTCAGGGAGACGTCAGCCATGCGCATCACGGATGTCTCCGTTAGTATGCGGTTCTCCACCCAGTACTGGAAATAATCGTGGGCGAGGTCGTCTGCGAGTCTCTTGAACGGGCCGAAGTGGTTAGCGTTTATTTTTTCCTGCTCGTTTAGAACGACTGCGTGGGAGTTTAGCCGACCAAAGATATCCAGAACTTCAGAGTCAGAGACGTTGATAAGGAGATCCGTCGAGAGCTCGTAACTAAGAAGCGCGATTCGCTGGTCTTCTTCAAGCTGACTGAAATACAACCCTCCATAATCTTTATTGTGGCTGGACCTTATGGTTAGACCGTCTCTCAGGTACGACAGGATGGTACGCAGCCGTTGCTGGCCGTCCACCACTTCTCTGGTGCTTCTGCCCGTTTTGGGGTCGATCTGTTGACGTAGGAAGATTTTCGGAACCGGTTTTCCGCGGACAATCGTGTCCATAAGGTACGACCTTGCGGTGTCAGACCAAACTTCGCGTCTTTGAAATCTCGGCGAAAGGATAAGTTGGCCGTTGGCCTCCCACTCCTTGTAGTCATTCACGCTATACACGCGAGAATCGAAACTCTTCACAACACTCCAAAGGTCGAGCCACTCTGCGGGGTTTCTGTGCACAAACAGGAACTGGATCGGGCATACGTCGTCCCGATCCTCAGGTAACTCTAACCGGCGTCATCACTGGAGGACCCGCAGGCCAAGAGCGGCTTCGACCGGGCTCTCGCCTACATTCCGGCGAGCTATCTTCTTGCTGGCACATGCAGGTTTGTGCAGAGGAGTCCGAGAGACCGGATGCTCACACTCGCCTGCACAAACCCCGGAACGACGCGGCACGCTGTGCAGACGACTGCGAGAAACGACAGCAGGGACCTGCCTGACCGCCTGCACACATCTACCACGTCACCGACACGGGTCACTCACCTCGAGCGAACGGTGGACGTGCACAGCGTCCTACCAACGTCGTCGCGAACAGCATGAGCTAAACCGACTTAGGACCAATAGAACTAATAGTGGTAATAGGGACAGAGGGGCTGAGGGGCTGAGGTTAGTTGTAGCCGCAGTTGGTCATCCACCTGTGGGCGGGTGGAGCCCGAAGGGTGGAGCTCAAAGCCGTCCACCTGTGGGTGAGTTGCTACCTCGTCCTCCTACGCGAAAGCCGTTCCGTAGGAGGATCGCCGTCAGTAAAGCGGCGACGCCGCTCACATACTTCTATGGAGTCGAACGGGAACATCAGGCATTATTACGCACTTCGCTGCGGAGTCTTGATTCTGTCGACCACGGTAGGCGCGATGACCGCGAACGCGGCAGTGAGCACAGCGATTCCTATTATGGCTCCTCGTAGTCCTACTGCTTCTGCGAGGAAGCCCACGAAGACAGGTCCGAGTACGAACCCTAGGTAAGCGGTGGTGGCAACCGCAGATGTTGCTCTTCCTCGCTCCTGTGAGGGCACGGTGCGGATGGCCTCGCTGAGAAGTGTCGGAAAGAGCACCGATGTGCCAATTGCTGCCAGGGCTAACCCGGCCAGGGCTGTCGTGGTGGTCGTCGCACTGGCCACCAGCAGTGTTCCGGCTGTCGCTGTGACGCCGCCACCGATAAGCAGGACGCTGGCGCGAAGACGGGTGAACGCCCCGGCAGCGAAACGGGTAAGGGCCGCGAAGACAGCGAAGGTTGCAGGGGCCAAAGCAGTCACGCCTGCCTCGGCATCGAGCTCATCGGCCAGAAAGATAGCGCTCCAGCTTTGGTGGGCGTTTTCCGCCGCGAAACCCAGCGCCGCGACAAGCCCGACGATGACGAACGGGACGGCGTACCGCCACGACCCAGTTCGGCGGTGCGCTGTCGGCTCACCGGAACGGTGAGGTCCACCGCCACATACCAGCGTCACCACGCCTAACACGGTCATCACCGCGCCCATGACGAGGAAGACAACACCGACACCAGATCCTGCAGCGCGCAAAGCACCCGTGCCCAAGCTGCCGATCACGACGAAGGAGGAAAACACTGCGTGAGCGATGGTGATGATACGCCGCCCTGTTCCCTGCTCCGCGAGGCCGGCGAGAGCGTTAGCGGCGACATCGGCCGCTCCCGAGGTCGCACCAATGAGGGTCATCCCGATGATGAGCGTGGGCAGGTTGTGTGCGAAGAATGCTAGAAGCACCCCCGCCCCAGCCAGGGTGACCAGCAGGGGCCCGGCAATACGGGCGCCGAAGCGGTCCACTGCCCTGCCGGTGAAAAACATGGCAGGCAAGGCGCCCAGTCCCACGAACAGCAGGGCAGTCCCCAGCGCTGCGTCATTTACTCCTGACGCGCTTCGCAGGGCAGGTAGGGCTGCTCCCCACATGCCCCAGAACACACCAAAGGCAGCGAAAGCACTTAAGGAAGCGACAGTCATACGCACTTGTGTAACGATACACAAGTAGTCTTAGGAGGTGAATTCCCGACGCGTGACGATGAGGCAGGTTGCCGTCGATGCCGGCGTGGCGGTGATGACGGTCAGCTATACCTACCGGCAGCCGGACCGCGTCGCGGCAGGAACCAGAACCAAAGTTCTGGAAGCAGCCGAACGACTCGGCTATCGGGGACCGGACCCGGTGGCTCGCTCCCTTCGCAGGGGATCGACCGGGAACCTGGGGGTAGTGCTTGGTGAGCACCTTACCTACGCTTTCGAGGATCCTCAGGCCGCGCGGTTCCTCGCGGGAGTATCTTCTGTGTGCGTCGAGCATCGCTTGGGTTTGGTTCTGATTCCGAGCACGGGAGGAGCCGGCGACGTCGACCGCGTGAACGAAGCAATTGTCGACGGATTTGTAATGTGGACGACGGTTGAGGGTGACCCGGTGCTTGATGCGGTCGCAGCCACAGGACGACCAGCAGCAATTCAGGGTGGCCCTGCGATTCCTGGGATACAGGTGGTAACCGCTGACGATCAAACCGCTGCCCGCGCCATCGCGCACCACCTGCTTGAGGACGCCCAGAATCCCGTCGTACTCTCCCACCCGTTGGATCGTGCCCGACTGGCAGGGCTCTTTTGGGGTCCGGAGACGGACGTCGCTTTTCCAGTCACCAGGGCACGGCTAATCGGATACAGACAGGCGTTCGAAGAACGTGAGTACTCCTGGCCGGATGTGCCCGTTGCAGTCGTCGCCCGGCATACCAGGGATAACGGAAGGCAAGCTATGACCGATGTGCTGGACCACTTCCGGCCTGATGTGGTCATCGCCATGAGCGACCAACTCGCTGCCGGCGCCATCGACGCACTAGGACTTTCCACGAAGGTGAGTGGTTGGGACGACGGCGAACTCGCATCCACCCTCCGCTTCCCGAGCATTGGGCAGTCCCTTTTCGAACAAGGCGTGGCATGCGCGAGTATCGCAGCTGGCATCACAAGAGTCGCTACACCAGCACCATGGGAACTAGTCCTCCACTAGCAAGCCTTTACGGGGCCGACCCTACTCCTGGTCATCAACCCTGCACGGCTCGCTCTAGCATCTAACAAATGTTCGTAAGCCGGTCCCCACCGGCAAACCTACGCCCGACCCCGAGCTGACCTCCGCGACCTACTCGTAACCGAGGGCCCCATTCCCGTAAGACCTGTCTGACTTAATGCCCGGTGCACGCCCCATATACGAGACACCGAACGGGATCACCGGTCCGTTCTAGTGCGTCTCGAAAACCTAAAGCTTTACGAGACGCCTCATTGACGTCCGTCACGAGACGCTCGCTCACGGAAACTGCGGGACAACCGACGTCTCAGAAACTTATCTCGCCGTATTTTGTGTCAGAAGCGCTGTCGCTGAGACTTCGTGAGTCAAGCGGACTCGGCAATCCACTGACGGACGGAATCGGCCAACGTCGTCAACGACCGGTCATCCGGCAACCCGAACCGGGTACTTCATCGACCCCACTAGACACAAGAGCCCCCGCCATACGACGGAGGCTCTTGGTCGTCATAGCTTGCGCTTAGCCGGCTGCTAGTCTTCGGCTGCCTTGCCCGCGGTTACGATCTGCTCGCTGCTGCTCTGCTTTCAACTGGGCTGCTGCCCGTTGGCTAGCCTCTTCACGGGCCTTGCGGAAGTACTCTTGGGGGTTCCGTTGCATAGCTCCAACGCGGCCTGAAGATGCTTTTAGTACCTTCTCCATCACTCACGCTCCCTCACGTCGTCTATAGATCATACTGCTACAGCGCACTGGCAAAACGTCGCACTGCTACTGGTTAATCTTCTGCGTCATCCTTCTTACCATCCTTGACGGCCTCCGAAATCGCGATGATGGTCGCTACGAGCTGGACCAGTGTTGCATCAGCACCAGTAAGGCTTCCTGCCACGGGCGAGTCGACGGTGAGCATCCCGTCCACCTCAACGCCATCGCTTGCTGTTGCCGAGATGAAAGTCCGGTAGCTGCGTTCTCGTGTCGCATCGAACCCTGCCGGTGGGTTCTCCACACAATCGTCAGTGAAGACGAACTTGTTCTGGGCGAGCATCTCAAGGATGGCGTCAGACTCAGCTGTACCTGACGTCAGATCGAAGCGCTGCCTCGGCGCTGTGGCCGTACTCCCGGCCTCTTGTAGATACATCGCATCACCAGGGTCAGAGAATCTGAGCTTGAAGTAGTTTGCGCGGAGCCGTGGGATGGAGGGATCAATGACCTCCTTCAACGCGGAGAAAGCCAGCCCCTTCAGATCGGAAGCTAGAACAGCCTTCGTAGGGGCTCGCCTTGCTCTAACGAGGGTTCCGAGCTTTTCCAAAAGAGGCAGGATGCCGGCTTCCAATGCAACGAGAAACTCTTTACGCCCCTCCAACTTGGCATCTGCTTCCGCCTGTTGACCTTGACGTCTCACTCGCGCCACGTCGGTTTCCAGACCCTTGATTCTGCTCCGTAGCTGCCTCGACTCCACAATGGGCACGAGCGCCGCCGTAACCGCACCGACCAAACCGACCCCGAACAGCACCCAGCGCAAGACAGGATCGCTGTCGTCAACTAGAGAACCCCAGAAAGCTCCCCCGAACGCCAACGCCGCTGCGACCACCGTAATGACGCTCTTCCCCCAGCGATCCAGCCACCGTAGGGCACTATGAAGCTTTTCCACTTTGTAAGCCTATGAGGACGCGCCGACCACGGCCGCCGACCACGCCGCCAAGTGGTGAAGCTCGCCGCACTCTCGTCGGAGGTGATCGGGGAGCTTGTCGAGCTCCGGCTGACTAGCCACCGTCCCGCTCACCCATGATCCGTAAGAATCCGTCTGCAACCTCCCGCCGTCAGAGCCACGTGCCACAGGTGACGAATTCCGTCCAGCGAACTGGGTGTTGAGCGGCACCGATAGCTACAGCCTTACAGACGTCTTACCTGGAGTCTCCAGTTTCGCCGGAGACTAAGGAGATTCGGTGAAGCGTATGAGGTCCTCCATGGTGAATGTGCCCTCAGCCTGAGAGGGAAGGGAGGGTTTCCAACTAGGTTCCATATTCACGAATGCCTGTGCATCGTTCATCAGCAAGCCGACGAGAACCTCCACCCACGATTCGCCCGCCCACCTCACCGAGACGGGTTCCTGCTTGTTGCACTTCGGCTTCTTTGAGGACGTAGTGCCAGAGCGGGGACTCATGGGAGAGCCCCAGTTCGTTCTCGGTCAAGGGTTTAGCCTTCATCGCGGCTGCTACACGCTGCCCGGATGGAAGCTTGAGCTCACGGCCTCGGAGGAGATTACGTATTGCGAGGCCCATTCGGGTGGCCCCATGAGTGGAGGGGAGGACAGTCAGTGCATCGGTGATTCGGCTGTTGATCTTTCGTGAAGGCTGAACATTGGGCGCGGTGGCGCCGTCTCCGAAAAAGAACGACCAATCAATGGACCACGCAGGCGGGAGCAGCCGGAATCCCCCCAAATGCCCCAGCTCCGGTGCGGGTTCACTGGGAGAGAAGATCGGGATTTGGCGCACGGCGGGGTTGAGGTCATAGGTTGGTCGGATTTGGCTGTGGCCGAACCGGTATGCGGCTGCCGAGAACTCCAAGGGCATGAAGGCGTTGACCCTGGCTCGGTACCACCTGAGTGTTGCATCCCAGCTTTGCTTCTTCTCGTCATAAGCGAGGAGATCATTGGCGAGCTCAGCTCCAATGAGCCGTGGCAGGAAGTCATGCACGACGATCCACTGGTAGTGCCAGCGCACAATCTGCTGAGCCTCGTCGAACAGTTCATCGTCTTGGAGGCCCTCAGGGCTGAGCTTATCGATGACGCGGTTGTGAAACCGTAGGAACAAGAAATGTAACTGCGAAACAATGATGTTTTCATCATTGCGCGGATCACCGATCAGCGCGGTTCCCTGAGAGTTGCGCGGCAGATCCGGCACACCCAACTTGTTGTTCTCTATCAGAAACTTCACCCCGCCGGATTCTTGATCGTACTGGAACGGCTCGTCGTGCCTGCCTGAGCCGTAAAGCGAGTCGAGGTCGAACCGAGGGCTCCTGAAGCTCACCAATGCGTCAGGATCGTTCCGGCGCTGCAGAGAAGACGCGGGATCGAACGTGATGTCATGGTCAATGAACTGCCCCAAATAGGTGAATCCGGCCGGAATCGCGGGATTTTCTTCATCAGCAGCAGGAGCACCGGCGTTCCAGCCTCCGCCCGCCGATGCGCCCTCTTGCATCGCGGCGGCGAGGGCTTCAAGAACTGAATCCTCGAGAACGAGGGGGTCGAGCTTGCGGAACAGGCGCCCAAACCTGCCCTCGAACATAGGCGAACGTGGAAGATCCCGTAATCCGCGGGTAATTTGTCCGTGGCCGCGATGCGAACCAGGCTTGACTGCAGTGACAGGTTGGTCCGACATGATTCCCCCATGGTTGATGGCTAAGTGGCCTCAACCATTGCACCCGCTCGTTGGAGGGTCAACAGGGTGCGAGGTGCTCGCCATGGAGCGAGCCGGCCTTCGAAGCCGGAGAGATCTCCGGGCGTTTGTAAAGTCCATCAAATACTGCAGGAGGTGTAGCGCTCAAGAGTGCCTGCACCCTGCTGTCTCATAACCGTTGGGTTGCAACACACCTCGGCGAGACACTAGTCCTTCCTTGTAACTGCTGCTCCTCACATGTCTTGCTACCCTGTCTTCCAAGCGAGAGTGCTATCTGGTGATCGTAGGGTTGGTTGCGAGACAGCTTTGGGGGTTGACGAAGACGGAAGTGGCATGAGTAAGCTCATTGGGTACGCAAGGGTATCGACGCGTGCCCAGGACACCGATCGACAGGTCGCTGACCTACTTTCCGCCGACATCCGCCGTGACGACCTTTACGTCGATCACGGCGTCAGTGGTGTCCATGCTCGCCGCACAGGATTCGGTGAAGCGTTGGAGGCCCTTCACCAAGGCGACACTTTGATCCTCATGACCCTCGACCGGCTCGGCCGATCGACGTCGAACATGCTCAGCCTCGCAGACATCCTCCGGGCGCAGAAGGTAAGTCTTCGGGTCCTGAACCTTGGTGGTGGGAACGTCGACACCGGCACCCCCATGGGTTCCATGGTCTTCACTGTGATGGCTGCCCTGGCGCAGATGAAACTCGAGATCAAACGTGAACGCGTCAACGATTCCAACACCAAGCGCCGAGACGCGGGTATGGACCTCGGCGGCCGACGTCTGATCTTTTCCGCCAGCCAGATCGCCAACGCCCACCGGCTCATCGAACAAGGACAACCAGCGTCCCATGTAGCCCGGGACCTCGGTATGTCCCGGGATACCCTTTACCGGCGCATCGCGAGCCTCGACGCAAAGCAGTGGATTACTACCCATACCGGTTCCGCAAACCTCTAGCAATTTTGTGCGACCCTGGTTCAGATGCAGGAAGAGCACTCATGCATTCTGGCCCTCACCGGGTTGTTCTGGGAGAACGTGGTGATGGTGGTCTCCGGGAAGCAGCCACCAATACTGGGCGTCTGATCTGGTCCCTGTCGCCTCCAGGAGGACGTGGTTCAAGAACCAGCTTTTTATCCCTTTCATCATGGTGCTGCCTTCCTCAGAGGGGCCTTGGCCTGCAGCGGAATAGTTCGTCGGGTGTCGGTCGTGGTGGGCGATTAGGCGGCGTCTTCGTGCACGCCCTCGTGAACGAGTTCGGAAATTTCCCGTTTGAGCACGTTGAACTCGGTGGAGGTTACGTCGCGGTTCTGGCCGAGGTTGATGTTGATGATGGACTTGATGTGTCCGGGGATGCCGTGTGACGCGCCGCCTGCCATGACGACCACGCGATCGGCCAGGAACACGGCTTCTTCGATGCTGTGGGTGATGAAAAGGACGGTGGTTCCAACTTGGCGGTGGATTCGGGAGAGTTCTGCCTGCAGTTGGGATCGGGTGAGTGCGTCCAGTGCTCCGAAGGGTTCGTCCATGAGTAGGACCGATGGCTGGTTCGCCAGGACCCGTGCGATGGCGACCCTTTGCTGCATGCCGCCTGATAGTTCGTGGGGGAACTTGTCGGCGAACCGGCTGAGTCCGACGACGTCAGTGAATTCTTCGGTTCTTTGTTTGATGGTTGAGGAGGGGTAGCGCTGTTGCTTTGGCCCGTAGGCGATGTTCTCCCTGACCGTCAGCCAGGGAAAGAGACCGTAGTCCTGGAAAACTACGCCCCTGTCTGGGCCGGGGCCCTGCACGGGCTGGCTCTCGACGAGCACTTCTCCGACGGATGGTTTCTCGAATCCCGCGAGGATCCGTAGCAGTGTGCTTTTTCCGCAACCGCTGGCGCCGACGAGAGCGACGAATTCACCAGAGGTGATGTCCAGGTTGACGTCTTTCATGGCCGTGATGCTTCTGCCGTAGTTCTTGCCCAGTCCGGTAATCGAGATGGATCCTGCTCGTGCTGCATGGGGGAAGGGTTCGATTCGCATGTTCGTTCCTTGGGTCGGTGCGCTCATGGTCAGGCGTGCGTGGCGAAGATGGGTCGTTTGCCGGAGGAGATTTTGACGAGTCCCACGAGGATCCTGTCGGTGAGGAAGCCCATGAAGCCGATGAAGATCATTCCGGCAACGATGAGGTCGGTTTTGGATACTTCCTGGGCTTCGTTGATCATGGCGCCGAGGCCGATGCGGATGCCTGTGGTTTCGCCGACGACGAGGATGACCCAGGACAGGCCTAGCGCGATCCGTAGACCGCTGATGATGCCTGGAGCTGCTGCTGGGATCACAATTTTGTACAGTTCGTGGCCAGGGCGGGTACCTAGCATGGCGGCCGCTTCAAGGAGCCGATTGGGGACCTGGTGGACCGCCGCGATCGTATTGAGCAGGGTGGGGAAGAACGCGGCAAGGAAGACCAGGAAAATCGTCGACCTATCTCCGATTCCGATGATGATGAGGGCTAGCGGGACCCATGCTGTAACCGGGATGGGGCGGACGAGGTTGATGGTGGGGTCGAGTAAAGAAGAGAGCAGTTTCGACCTGCCCATGAGGACACCCACAGGAATTGCCACTGCGGCCGCAATGGCGAACCCTGATAGAACCCGGACGGTGCTTGCCCACGTGTGTTTCGCCAGCTGCGCGGAGAAGGGGTCGTTGATGATGCCGCCGAAGGCGATGTCGAAGAGCCGGCGGCCTACTTCCAGTGGAGCTGGCACCTGGGACATCCGGATGTCGAAGGGCAGGGTCCACCCCTGTCGGACACCCAGGTCCCAGAACAGAATGATCAGAAGGGGTACCGGAAGGCCAAGGAGGAATTTGCGTGCCATTCCTGACATCCTCTCTTTCCTGGCGGTTGACGGTCCCTGAGCGGTGTTGGTGCTGCCAGCGGCGGCCTTGCTGTCGCTGTATTTCGGGGTGACTTGCGAGGTTACGGCCATGGTTACTGCTCGCTGGCTTCGATGAAGGTCGTATCGAAGATCTTTTCTGCGTCCGGTTCGACTTCGAGCGTGCCGAGCTCGAGCATTTGCCCTCCTAGTTCGGCGACCTGGTTGGTGTAGTCCTCACCGATCTCGGTGCGCAGCCAGATGTTGTCCAGGGCCTGGTCCAGCACTTCGTCGTCGAAACTGAAGTTGGCCTGGACACCTGAAGCCCACGCTTCTTTATCTTCGAGGAGGTGGTTGGTCGCCTGAACGTGGGTGTCGACGATGCGCTGTACGAGTTCAGGATCGGATTCGATCAAAGCGCCCGTGGTCGCCAAACCGATATTGACTTTGCCGATGGGA
>JAABUN010006217.1_pt1 | contig 13952 bp, 12 predicted proteins | sample 5559311 | NCBI WGS metagenome assembly JAABUN01 (sample SAMN10711877, study PRJNA513370) | rock metagenome | isolation source: Antarctica rocks | place: Antarctica: Victoria Land, Siegfried Peak sud | reverse complement strand
AACTGGGCTCCCGTGGAGTCCATCTGGTCGAGGATGTAGTTGGTGGTGCCGTTGACGATTCCGAGCACGCGCGTGATGCGGTCCCCGGAGAGGCTGTCGCGGATCGGACGCAGGATCGGAACCGCGCCGGCGACGGCCGCCTCGTAGGACAGCTGCACGCCCGCCGCGTCCGCCCGCTCGTAGAGCTCGGGGCCGTCCTGGGCCAGGAGCGCCTTGTTGCCGCTCACGACGATCGCCCCGTGCCCTATCGCGCGGAGGATCAGGGATTTCGCGGGTTCGATGCCGCCCATGAGCTCGATGACGATGTCCGCGTTCTCGACGAGCGATTCGGCGTCGAGCGTGAGGAGTCCGGTCGGCAGGTCGACGTCGCGCGGCGCATCGAGAGTGCGCACGGCGACGCCGATGAGTTCGAGCGGCGCGCCCGCACGACGGCCGAGGTTCTCGGCGTCCTCGAGCAGGATGCGGGCAACCTGCGAGCCGACGTTGCCGCAGCCGAGCAGGGCGACGCGCAGGGGGGTGACGGGGGCTGTTACTGGTGAGTTCATGCGGTGCGTGGGGCTCCTGAATCCGTGGCGGGTACTGCGTTCTCGTGCGGGACGAGCTGGCGCTGGACGTCCCTGCGGAACAGGTCCTCCTCGGTCTCGCCGTGCACGATAACCCGCGCTGCACCGTCGGCCACCGCCACCACCGGCGGGCGGGTCAGGTAGTTGTAGTTGCTCGACAGGACCCAGCAGTAGGCTCCGGTGCCCGGGACGGCGAGGAGATCACCGGCGGCAATGTCCTCCGGGAGGTAGACGTCCCGCACCACAATGTCACCGCTCTCGCAGTGTTTTCCAACCACGCGGGAGAGCACCGGCTCCGCCGCGGAGCTCCTGGACGCCAGGACGGCCGAGTAATCCGCGCCGTAGAGCACCGGGCGCGCGTTGTCGCTCATACCGCCGTCCACCGACACATAGCGCCTCGGATACGTCACCGACGTGTCGTGCACCACCTCGGAGCCGTGGGCGGACGCGTCGACGCGGATGGTCTTGGTGGTGCCCACGGTGTACAGGGTGAAGGTCGTGGGACCCACGATGGCCCGGCCCGGCTCGATCGAGATCCGGGGTACGCGCAGTCCCAGCTCGCGACAGGCCGAGCCGACGACGGCTGCCATCGCCCGCGCGATCTCCGCCGCGGGTCGCGGCTCGTCGGCCTCGGTGTAGGCGATGCCGTAGCCGCCGCCGAGATCGAGTTCGGGCAGTTCGACGCCGTGCCGGTCCCGGACCTCCGCCAGGAAACCCAGCAGTCGCTGTGCCGCGAGTTCGAATCCCTCGGGTTCGAAGATCTGCGATCCGATGTGGCAGTGCACACCGAGCAGGTTGATACCCGGATGCGCAAGCGCATCGGCGACGGCGCGCGCCGCGGGTGAGCCGTCGCCAGCCTGGCCGGGGCCCTGGTCGGTGCTGAGCGACAGGCCGAACTTCTGGTCCTCGTGCGCCGTCGCGATGAACTCGTGGGTGTGCGCGTGGACCCCGGGCGTCAAACGGATCATCACATTCGCGCGGCGGCCGCGCTCGACCGCGAGCTCACCGACGAGGGCGATCTCCTGCAGGCTGTCCACGACGATCCGGCCGAGGTCCGCGTCGATCGCCCGCACGATCTCGGCTGACGACTTGTTGTTCCCGTGCAGCCCGAGCCGGTGGCCCGGCATCCCGGCGCGCAGCGCGACGGCGAGTTCGCCGCCGGAGCAGGTGTCGAGCCCGAGGCCCTCCTCCCGGACCCAGTGCGCAATTTCCGTGCAGAGGAAGGACTTGCCCGCGTAGAAAACGTCCACTCCCCCGCACAGATCGCGGAATGCGTCGTTGAAGGCGTCGCGGAAGGTGGCGGCGCGGGCACGGAAATCACGCTCCGACACGACGAACAGGGGTGTGCCGTACTGCCGGGCGAGCTCGGCGACCGACACGCCGTCGACCCGCAGGGCGCCGCCCGGCCCGCGGTCCACGTCCTCGGCCCACAGCTTGTCATCCAGGTGTGCCTGATCGGCGGGGACGGACAGCCAGGCGGGGGCAAGCGGAGATGCTTCCACGGTCACATCCGCTCCGGCGCGGACACGCCGAGGAGATCGAGGCCGTTCGCCAGCACCTGCTGCGTCGCGTTGTTCAGCCACAGACGCGAGCGGTGCACGTCCTCCACCGGCCCACCACCGAGCGGGGCGACCCGGCAGGAGTCGTACCAGCGGTGGTAGGTTCCCGCGATGACCTCGAGGTGGCGGGCCACGCGGTGCGGTTCACGGAAGCTCGCGGACTGCGCCACGACGCCGGGGAACTGGCCGAGGGCTGCGAGCAGTTCGCCCTCGGCGGGCTGGCTGAGCGACGCGGCGTCGAACGAGCCGGTATCCACGCCCGCCGCGACGGCGTTACGGGCGACGGCGTGGGTCCGGGCGTGCGCATACTGCACGTAGAATACGGGGTTCTCGTTCGTGCGCCGGGTCAGCAGGTCGAGATCGATGTCGATGTTGGAGTCCGCCGAGAAGCGGGCGAGGGTGTAGCGGGCGGCATCGACGCCCACTGCCTCGACGAGGTCCTCGAGCGTCACCACGGTGCCGGCCCGCTTGGACATCCGGACCGGTGCGCCGTCCTGCACCAGGTTCACCATCTGCCCGATGAAGACCTCGACGCTATCAGGGTCGTCGCCGAGCGCCGCAGCAGCGGCTTTCAGGCGGGCGACATAGCCGTGGTGGTCGGCTCCGAGCATGATGATGGTGAGGTCGAAGCCGCGCTGACGCTTGTTCACGAAGTAGCCGATGTCACCCGCTATATAGGCGGGGGCGCCATCGGATTTGATGACCACCCGGTCGCGGTCATCGCCGAAGTCCGTGGACTTCAGCCACCAGGCGCCATCCTCGAAGTACAGGTTGCCCGATGCCTTCAGCTTCTCGAGCAGGTTTTCGACGAAGTTGTCCTCGAACAGCGAGCGCTCGTGGAAGTAGACATCGAAGTCGACGCCGAAATCATGCAGAGACTTCTTGATGTCGCCGAACATCAGATCGACCCCTAGCGCCCGGAAGCGTTCGATCGCTTCTGCCGCCGGAAGGGAAAGGACAGTGGACTCGGCGGCCAGGACGCGGTGCGCGATGTCCACGAGGTACTGCCCGGCATAGCCGTCCTCCGGAGCGGCGGTGCCTGCGGCACTCGCGTACAGGGAACGGGCGAAGCGGTCGATCTGCGCCCCGTGATCATTGAAGTAGTACTCGCGCACCACACTGGCTCCCTGGGACTGGAGCACCCGTGCGAGGGCGTCACCCACGGCTGCCCACCGGGTTCCGCCGATGTGGATAGGTCCGGTCGGGTTCGCGGAGACGAACTCCAGGTTGATCTTCTTGCCGGCGAGCGCGTCGTTCGTTCCGTAGGCGGAACCCGCCTCGACGATGGTGCGCGCCAGCTCGCCTGCCGCCCCTGCGTCGAGCGTGATGTTCAGGAAGCCCGGACCGGCGATATCGACGCTCTTGACGCCCCCGATACCGGCAAGGCGATCACTGAGGAGCTGAGCGAATCCGCGCGGGCTCATCCCGGCCTTCTTGCCGAGCTGAAGGGCGATGTTCGTGGCCCAGTCGCCGTGTTCCCGGTTCTTCGGTCGTTCCACCCGCACCTCGGAGGGGAGGTCGACGCTGAAGTCGCCAGCCTCGACGGCGGCCCTCAGACAGGAGGAAATAGCGGCAGATAGTTCTTCTGGGGTCACCGCTCAAGCATAGCGGCGTGGCTCCCGGCGCCCTGATTTCCGTGACGTGGGTCAATTCGCGCCTGTGAGCGGCAGCGTGCACGTGTTTTCCCGGCGAACCGCTACCTGCTAAACTCTGTGAGTCCCTAACGGGCACGGAAATCACCGGGTTCGCCTTCGTAGCTCAGGGGATAGAGCGTCTGCCTCCGGAGCAGAAGGTCGTAGGTTCGAATCCTATCGAGGGCACCACAGACTCGCGCAGAGTCAACCGCCGTCGGCCTCCAGGCCGGCGGCGGTTCTGCTTTTGGTAGGCTCGCCAGAACGCGCGGCCCTCGAGGGCTGGAGCGGCACCGAACGGCAGGGGAATCGTGGGGATGACGCGCGGGCCGCATCGCGGCACGGGGTTTCCTGCCATTTCCGGCCTGTTCACGGTCGCCGTCGTCCTTCTGCTGGTCCTGGCGGCCGGTTTCACGGGCGATTTCTCGGCCGATCCAGTCATCGACGGCCCTGTCACCTCCGCGGACGAGCTCACGATCCCGACGGCCACCGCCACGCCGTCATTGGACGTGCTGCCCGACGACGGCGAGCGCCTGGTGATCCCGGGCGACATCGCCGCTGCCGCCCTCGTGATCCTGCTGATGATCGTCCTCGCTCTCCTGGCCCGCTTTCTGGGCCGCCTGCGGTCGCGCCCGGTGCCAGACGGCTCCGCGCCCGAGCAGACCGACCTCCAGGAGCCCGGCACCCTCGATCTCGTCGCCGACGCGTTGCCGGCCTGGGCGCGCGCAGCCGAGACCGCGCTGGCGTCCGATGACGCCACCTCCGACGTCGTCATCCGTTGCTGGCTGGAGTTCGAGCGCCGGTGCGCCCGCGCGGGCGTCGGGCGCCGTCCCACCCAGACGACGTCGGACTTCGCTGCGGCCGCCTCCGCTGCGCTGACGCTGCCGGAACCTCCGCTGGTCGCCCTCAACCGCCTGTACCAGCAGGCACGTTTCGGGCACGGTGTGCTCCTTCCCCGCGACCGGGCGCTCGCCGCAACGAGTGTCGCCGAGCTGGCCGCGGCACTGGCGGCCCGTACGCCGGTGGAGCGGGCTACGCCGTGAGGAACTCCGCCTGGGCCATCACCGGAGTGCTCATCGCGCTGGCACTGCTGGCGTCGTGGTTCTTCGGCCTCGACGGCCGGCACGCCGTCATCCTGGTGGGCGCCGCCTTCGCGGCGGGCATCGCCAACGGGTTCCTCGAGGCCGTCGACCTGCCGCGTCCCGTGCCCCCGGCGCTGAAGGAGACGGTGAGGGGCCTGGACGATCTCCAGGCCCTCGAGTTCTCGTTGTCCTCCGCCGAGCCGGGCGCCCGAGCCGCCCTGGAGATGCACGCCGTGGCGGCGTCCGTGGCCGCCGCACGGCCGGACGTCCCGCGCAGCGCGGCCCTCGACGCCTTCCTCGCGCAGCCCCGATCGACGGCGCTCACGCACCGCGAGATCCGCGCCCTCCTCGGCGAACTCGAGGACATCGCATTCCGGGCCACCGATGCCCCCACGCGCCGCAGCCCGCTACCCCACGCAACACACCATCAGGAGACGACTCCATGACCTTGCCCGACTCCTCCGCCGAGGCAGCACGCATCGGCCGAGAGGTCCTCGAGCGCACGGGCACCGTCGTCGTCGGGGCTACGGATGCGCTGCGCCTCGCCCTTGCCGCGGTCCTCGCCGGCGGTCATGTGCTGTTCGAGGATCTACCCGGGCTCGGGAAGACGCTCGCCGCCAAGACGCTTGCGCAGGCACTCGGACTCGACTTCCGGCGCCTCCAGTTCACGCCGGACCTTCTGCCCTCGGATGTCACCGGATCATCCATCTTCAACCCGGCCACGCGCGAATTCGAGTTCAAGCCGGGGCCGATCTTCGCGGGCCTGTTCCTCGCCGACGAGATCAACCGGACGTCGCCCAAGACGCAGTCCGCCCTCCTGGAGGCCATGGCCGAGGCGCAGGTGTCGGCGGAGGGCAGCACGCTCCCGCTCCAGCGTCCGTTCCACGTCTTCGCGACCTCCAACCCGATCGAGTTCGAGGGAACCTATCCCCTGCCGGAGGCACAGCTCGACCGCTTCATGGTCCGCCTGCGCTTCGGGTACCCCGGTCCGGGCGGTGAGCAGGACATCATCGCGCGCCGCATCAGCCGTCGGCAGGACGAAACCCGGGTGGCGAGCGTCACCAGCGCGGCCGGGCTCCTGCGCCTGCAGGCCGCCGTCGAAACCGTGGACGTGGACGACGACGTCATCGACTACGCCGTTCGGCTCGCCGCTGCGACGCGCCGTCACCCCGCCGTCGAGGTGGGTGCCTCTCCCCGCGGGTCCCAGGCCCTCGTGCTGCTCGGACGGGCGCTTGCGGTGCTCGACGGACGGACCTTCGTCCTTCCGGAGGACCTGAAGGAGGGCGCGGTCGCCGTCCTCGCGCACCGGATCACCCTGTCGCCGTCGTCGTGGGCGCAGGGAGTCCCGACCGAGACGGTGGTGCGGGACGTGCTGGCCGAGGTGCCCACGCCGTCGACTGTTCCGCGTGGATAGGGGTGGCCTGGCCGGTCGCTCCGCCGCCTGGGCCCTGGCCGTGATCCTCACGCTGATCTGCACTGTCGCGGGCCTGATCTCCGGCCGCCCCGACACCGTGGCACTCGCAACCCCGTTCGCCCTGCTTGCCCTCGCGGGCCGCGCGGGCGCTCGGGCCGGCGCACAATCCGGCGCACAATCCGGCGCCGGCCCGGACGCGCGGATCACCACGGAGCGGCGCGGTTCTGGCGGCGATCCTGATCAGGCCGGCGGCGCACGGGGGTCGCGGCTGAGGCTGCTGCTTGCACCGAACCCGGCGGGCGCGAGGGTGGATGGTTCCCGGCTCGTCACCACGACCTTCGCGGCCCTGGGCTGCCCGCCGGATGCCCTGGTGCTCCGCGCCGACGAGGATTGCCCGGTGCTCGTCGATACACCGCCGTCCGGTGAAACCGATGTGCTGTCCTACGGCTCAGCAAGCTTCCGTGCGGATCTATCGGATACCCGGCCGTTCGTGCCGGCGCCGCCGGTGCGGGTCAGCATCCTTCCGCCCGTCGGGCCTGTCCTCCCGCGTCCGGTCTCGCGGCGGCTTGTCGGCCTCGCCGGCACGCACGGGTCGCGGCGGCCCGGCGAGGGCGGTGAGCTCCGCACTATCGCCCCGCTGCAGCCCGGCGACCAGCTCCGGCGGATCGACTGGCGTGCCACCGCCCGCCGCTCCACCGACCAGGACCGGCTCATGGTGCGGCGCTCGTTCGCCGATGCCGAGGCTTCCGTGTTCCTCGTCGTGGACCAGGGCAACGATCTTCCGGCGTCGACCGCGGACTGGTTCGCCGCGGGTCCGCCGCGCCCGGTGATGGGCTCCCTGCATATTGCCCGTGCCGCGGCGACCACCATCGCCGCGTCCTATCTCGCGGTCGGTGACCGGGTCGGGCTCGACGATCTCTCGGGTTCCCGCCGCGCACTCCGTTCCACCGGTGGTGCCCGTCACCTCGAGCAGATCCGCACCCGACTGGCCGGTACCGCCGTGCTGCCACGGCGACGCCGGCGCCGCGATCCGCTCCCTCCGCAGGGCGCCGTCGTCGTCGTACTCTCCGCCTTCCTCGACGCCGAGCCCGGACGCCTGCTGCGCCTGTGGCACGCACAGGGCCACCTCGTGGCAGGAGTCGACTGCATGCCCCCGCTGCTGAGGACGGAATCGACGACGGCGCAGGCCGGCGCCGTGCGGCTCACCCTGCTGCGGCATCAGCTGGAGCTCGAGGACCTGCAGCGTGACGGCATCCCGGTGTTCTCCGGGATATCGGCGAATCCCCTGCAAGCGCAGGCCGACAGCGCGCCCGGCACAGGTTTCGCGGCCAGCACCGATCTCGATGTGGGACTCCGCCTGCTCTCCCGCCAGGCGCTCCGGCGCGGTGGGCAGGCGGTGACGTGAGGAGCCGGCGCCCGGTGGGCGGCGAGGTCGCCCCGGCCGTCCCGGACCGGGACGGACTCATCCCCTTCACGGTGCTGCGGAGCGCTGCCGCGCTGATCGCCGTCCTGCTGGGTGCCGTGGTCTGGAACGGTTCCGGCTGGATCCTCCTCCCAGCGCTGGTGGCCGTGGGCGCCGCGATTCTTCCGTCAATTGGCCTGGCAAGCCTGTCACTGCTGCTGCTGGTCGTGGCGTACGCGGTCAACATGCCGGCGGGGTCCCCGTGGCTCCTGGTGTTCGTGGCCGGGCTCCACGCCGTCTTCCTCCTCTATCTTCTCCTCGTGCCCCTTCCGCTGCGCGGCTGGATCAGCGTGGCCGCCCTCCGCGGGCTCGCCCTGGCCTTTCTCCGCATCCAGGCGGTGGCTCAGCCCGTGGCCGTCCTCGCGCTGCTGGTCGACGACGCCGGCTCCAGTCTTGCCGCGGTCCTCGCGGGAGTGGCGGCGCTCGTGGGCTGGTCCCTGTGGCTGATCGGACGCCCGGGCTCGGCAACCGCCGTCGGCCGCTTCCGGCGCCGTCGAACGCAACCGACGCGCCCATAGAAGCGGACAGTTCCTGTCCGCATGCCGCCGTACCGTGGATGCATGATAGAGACCTCTGCACGACTGCTTCAGTTGCTCTCCCTTCTGCAGCTTCGCCGCGAGTGGACCGGACCGGCGCTCGCGCAGCGCATGAACGTGACAGAGCGAACCGTGCGCCGGGACGTCGGGAAGCTCCGCACGCTCGGCTACCCCATCAACGCCTCCCCCGGGGTGGCGGGCGGCTACCAGCTCGGCGCCGGTGCGCAGTTGCCACCCCTCCTGCTGGACGACGACGAGGCGCTCGCTGTTGCCATCGGCCTTACCGCGGTGACCGCCAGCCCCGTCTCGGGTGTCGGTGAAGCTTCCGTCCGCGCGCTGACCAAGCTCGAACAGGTTCTGCCGTCCCGCCTGCGGCCCCGGTTCTCGGGGCTGCGCTCAGCCGTCACCCGGATGGCCGCCGCCAGCACGCCGATCAACCCGGAAGTCCTCACGGCGTTCTCCGCCGCCATCACCGAGCGGCGTTGCGTCGCCTTCCGCTACGACCGCCGCGACGGCGAAACCTCACGGCGGATCGTCGAACCCTACCGGCTCGTGGACACCGGGAGACGCTGGTACCTCGTGGCCTTCGACCGTTCACGCGATGACTGGCGGACCTTCCGGGTGGATAGGTGCCAGAGCGTCCCGGTCGCGAGGGAAAGGTTCGTTCCGCGTCCGCTGCCGGCCGCGGATCTCGCTGTCTACGTGCAGGAGTCCATCACGCGCTCGCCCTACTCCTACGACGCCGTCATCCGGTTCCATGCTCCCCTTGCCGACCTGCAGTCGCGCGTTTCGTCAAGCACGGGGACGCTCGAGGCCGACGGCGACGGCCATACGCTCCTGCGGGCGGGCTTCGATTCCCTTGACTTCCCGCTGGCCTACCTCGCGAGCTGGGGCATCGATTTCGAATCCTCGAACCGGTGGCGATGCGCGAGCGGGCCGTCGTCGTCGCGGATCGCTTGCGGCGCGCGGGCGAGGGGTCATCGCCAACGCCGTGCAACGGATACAGGAACCCGCCCTTTCTCAGCGTCCGGAGCGCTTGCCAGGCGAGAAGCACCGGCCTAGCCTGAGCGAGGGAGCACGATTCCCGCAGCCCGGCCAGCGGCCCCAACGGAGACAGCCAATGTCGACCAGCTCCACGTCATGCATGAACGATGGCGTTGCCTACGAGCCGTGAGGGGCCCACCCTACAGTGACCGCCGCGACGCCGGTCAGATCCTGGCGACAGAACTCGGACGTAGGAAGACGAAGCCGACGACGTTGGTTCTGGGGCTGCCCCGCGGCGGGGTCCCTGTCGCAGCCGAGGTGGCCAAGGCGCTCAAAGCACCCCTGGACATTGTGGTGGTCAGGAAACTCGGCTTTCCTGGACATCCCGAACTGGCGATGGGTGCGCTGGCCGCCGCCGGCGGAACCATGAAACTGGTGCAAAATCCGGACGTCATCGCCAATCTGGACCGGGTAGAACACGGCCATGACCTCTACCGGGACATCCTGACCCTGGAAGAAAGGGAACTGGACCGTCGTGAGCGCGAGTACCGGGCAGGGAGAACGCCCATGGCAATTCCGGGGCGGGACGTGATCATCGTCGATGACGGTCTCGCGACCGGTGCCAGCATGCGGGCCGCCGTGGCCGTGCTGGTGCCGCTGGCCCCCGAGCGGATAACCATCGCCGTGCCCGTAGGCTCCACGCACGCGGTGCAGGAGCTGGACGAACTCGTCGACGAGGTCATCTGCCCCTGGCAGCCTGCTGATTTCCGTGCCGTCGGTAACGCCTACAGAATCTTCGACCAGACCGAGGATGCCGAGGTCCGGTCACTGCTGGCAGAAGCACCAGAGGCCAGACAGTAATGCCCCAGCCCCCTTCGGCATAGGATCCCTCCATGCCCGAGGAACATGATCGCTCGCTGCGGCCACTGCGTAGTGCCGATGTACGTGTGATTGCAGCGTGGGCCGGTGATCCAGGGTTCTGCCAGGAAGCGGAGTGGACTGCAGACCTGCCAGTTGAAGGACACCGGAGCTTCTGGAGCGACCTTATCGAGCAACCGCCGAAGGACCTGCTACGGCTTGGCGCGGTCCAACAAGCGACAGTAGTGGGGTACGTGGACCTGCACGGGCTCGAGGCTGGCCGTCGCGAGCTTGGCTACGTGATTGGCGATTCAGCGCGCTGGGGCCACGGCTTGGGGGGACGAGCGGCGTCGGCGGGTGTCAGACATGGATTTCGCTGTCTGGAGCTGGACGAGATCTGGGCCGAAGCACTGGACGCGAATGAACTGTCGGTTCGCAGCCTCCAGCGCCTCGGTATGCAGGAAACCGGGCGCGTAAGTGATGGTACTTTTCTGAATGAACCGACCTTCTACCGCCAGTTCACAATCTCGGCAGCAACCTGGAAAGCGTCGCTGGCACCTGTCAGCGGTACGGGATAGACCCGATCGTCACCGCAGACGCAGCCGCTCTCCTCCTTGTGGGCAAGTGACTCACCGCTCACCCCCGCTCACTTCTGCTGGGTCAACTGGTTGCCACCACCAAGGGGTCACCAACGGATTGCGCTGCGGAGTAGGCGAGGGCGCGGTGCCGCACCGCAACTGTCACCCGCTCACCAGGGCGCGGCAGGTGAGGAGCGGCAAGCCGCATCCTGACGGAAGCACCGGAGGCGAGGTCAAGACCGACGAGGGCGTCGTGGCCGCCGTAGGCCACATCTGTCACCAGAGCGTCCATGCCGTCATCAGCCAGGTGCAACCATTCGGGTCGAAGCATCACCGAAACGGGGTGACCCTCCCGTGCAGCGGTGCCGTCGGCCATCTCAGCGTCCAGCAGACCGAGGTCACACTGGACACGACCGTCACGCCAGCGTCCGTCGAGTTCAACCGTGTCTCCCACGAAGGCTGCCACCCAAGGGGTGACCGGATGTTCATAGATGTCCCATGGCGCCCCGCTCTGCAGTATCTTTCCGTCGCGCATGACGGCGACGTGATCGGCCAGAGACAGCGCCTCCTCCTGGTCGTGGGTGACGAGGATGCTCGTATTGCTCTGCCCGCGCAGGACGTCGGCGACATCTCGGCGCAGCGTGGATCGCAGCTGTGGGTCAAGGGCCGCGAAAGGCTCATCAAGCAGGATCAGGTCCGGGCGCGGGGCAAGGGACCGTGCGAGCGCTACCCGCTGCGCCTGCCCGCCGGAGAGTTGGGACGGCGCCCGGTCCAGCAGATCCGTGAGACCCACGAGGGCAGCGAGTTCACCGATCCGAGAGCCTGCGCGCTCGCCGCGGCTTAACCCGAAACCGATGTTCTCGGCAACGGACAGGTGCGGGAAGAGGGAAGCATCCTGGGGAACCCATCCCACTCCACGCTTCTCCGGCGGAACCTGGCCCGCTGATGAGGACAGCAGCGTCCCACCGATCCGGATGGTGCCCTCCGCGGCCGTCAGCAGTCCCGCGATGGCGCGCAACAATGTTGTCTTGCCGCAGCCGCTTGGCCCGAGGACCGCCGTGAGGCTACCCCGAGGGATCTCGAGATGGACGCCGTCGAGCACTGCAGTACCGCCGTACTCGACGCGCAGGCCGTCAATGACTACCCAGCTCACACGCCCTCCTTCGCCACGCCCCGGATACCCGAGAGGATCACTGTCGGAACCGCGGCTACCAGCACCAGAATGGCCGCATAAGGCGCAGCGGCGCCGAATTCGAAGACAGTGGTACGGGACCACAACTCCGTTGCAAGAGTGGAGATGCCCGTAGGACGCAACAGCAGCGTTGCCGGCAGCTCCTTCATGATGGAGATAGCAACCAGCAGCGCACCGACACCGACACCGGGAAGCGCCAGCCGCGCAGTAATCCGCCACCAGGTCCGCAACGGGGACAGACCCATCATCCTCGCTACATCCGTCAGGTCCTCGGGCACGGCAGCAATTCCGCTGCGCGCCGAACCGATGGCCTTCGGCATGAACAGTACCGCGTAGCAGAACACAAGTACCAGGGAGGTCTGGTAGAGCGCCGGTACCGCGGCCAGCGCGAAGAACACCAGGGACAGGCCCACCACGATTCCCGGCAGGGCGTGGCCAAGAAAACCAAGGGCTTCTACCGCGGCTACCAGACGCCCGCGATACCGTGCGGCCAACGCCGCGATCGGCAGGGCCAGGGCAGTGGCGGCCAGCGCACCGACGAGTGCCAGGCCGAGGGTCGCCGCGATCGCTTCACCCAGCCGGGCGATATCGATTTCGCGGAGGGTGGCAGCGTCGAACAGCCGGCTGGTCAGGCCGGCCAGCGGCCCGACCACCCCGACGAGCGGCGCGGTCAGCAGCAGTGCCACGAAGCCCGGCCACCACCACCCGGGGTTTCCACGGGGAACGCGGCTACGGGCCGTCGTCCCGGACGCCCTGCCACGAAATCGCCTCTCGCCCGCGACGACCGTGAGGGCAAGGACCACGAGTACCAGAGCCAGCAGCGCGGCCTGGTTCCGGTCGAAGCTGGCTGCATACGCCGAGTTGATCCCCCAGGTGAGCGTCTGGTACCGCATCATCGCCACCAGACCGAAATCGGACAGCGTGTAGAGCGCGACCAGCAGACCCCCGGCCGCTGCCGCAGGTTGGATCCGCGGCCAGGTCACGGAATGGAAAGCAGCCCACGGACCCCGCCCGAGTGTGCGGGCGACCGCCTCCATGTCCCCCGATGCTCCGCGCAGGGCGGCCGCGACGGGAAGCGTGACGTACGGGGTGCAGACGGCCGTCAGAATCAACCAACTCGGCACGAATCCGTCGAGGGTGGGCAGCCATACCAGCCACCCGTAGGACGCCAGATAGGAGGGAACGGCCAGCGGCAGGGCCGAAAGCAGGAGCAGAACGCGGGGCGCCGGCAGCCGCACCCGGGTGAGCAGCCACGCGCTCACCGTTCCCAGAACCAGGCACGACGCGGTCACCGCTGCGGCAAGCAGCACCGAATTCAGGGTGAGTTGCAGAACCCGGGCACGTAGAACCGTATCGACCAGCTCAGCCGCCCCGGCCTCGGCGGATCTCACCACGAGATACACCAGGGGAATTGCGGCCGAGAGCGCGCACAGGGCGGCCAGCGCCACAAGCCAGGTCGGGGCGACTGCGGGACCCGCACTTGAGGAACGCGCCCACTTCTGGCGGGCGCGTCCCGCCGTGCCTGCGGTCATGTCAGTCGCCGTTCATGGCAGGTCAGATCAGGCCGTGCTTGCTCAACAGTTCCTGGGTGGTTTCCAGTGACTCGAGATCGGACAGATCCAGCTCCGGGTTGACCAGCGATTCCAGTTCGGGAAGCCCCTCGGGTGCCTCGATGCCTTCGATCAGCGGGTACTCGAACGTCTCCTCGACGAAGTACTGCTGCGCGTCCTCGGAGACCAGGAACTCCACAAATTCAAGAGCGTCCGGGTCCTCTGCAGCGCCCGCCAGAATTCCGGCGCCGGTCACGTTCACGATGGATCCAGGGTCTCCGGTCTCCGGGTAGGACAGCTGGGCGCGCATGTTCTCCTCGCCCGTCTCGGCCGCCTGCCGGAACCAGTAGTAGTGGTTGATCAGCCCGGCATCCACCACGCCGTCGTTCACCGCCGTCAACACCGCCCCATTGTTCTCGAAGATCTGAGGATCGTTGGCGGCCAGGGCCGAGACCCACTCGTCCGCCGCCGCCTCACCCTTGATCACGCGGTACGCGGTCACGAAGGCCTGGAAACTGGCATTTGAGGGAGCAAGCCCGACGC
>JAABUN010006216.1_pt1 | contig 13953 bp, 11 predicted proteins | sample 5559311 | NCBI WGS metagenome assembly JAABUN01 (sample SAMN10711877, study PRJNA513370) | rock metagenome | isolation source: Antarctica rocks | place: Antarctica: Victoria Land, Siegfried Peak sud | reverse complement strand
CCACCGCGCGGCACACCCAGACTTGGGCTCACCGTCCACAGACGGCGGAACCTCGGCACCGGGAGTCGCTACAGCGCCAAGGCAAACAGCAGAGGATGATCAACGACGCAGCATGTGGTGGCCGATGGCCAATTGATGGGAGCCGAACCCACCCGTCCAGGTGAAGAACACGTCTTGCAGTCAAGATCAACACCGGCACACTGGGAATGGCCGCTGCCAACGGTGGGAGCCGACCCCACCCGTTCACCAGGAACAGCCATCACGCTAGCCCATGATCACCAGCGCGCAAGAGCGTGCAGACGTTCGCACAGCCGACCGCCAGCACAGCCACTCAGCCGCCCAGGATGGTAGCGATCGCCGTTGGACCGTCTCGGACTTGCATGGACAACCACTCGACCAAGCCCGTCACCCGGACCATGTGACCAACGTCACATGTAGAGCGCCTGTGCCGAAGGTAGTCGGCCAGTCAGCTCGTAAACGGACACCCGCCTGGGTCGACCCTCTGCACTGCTGAATCTGCCTCTACTCAATCAAGGGCCTCGCTCCGCTCGGCCTGGCGGCGCGTGTCCTCGCTCCGCTGCGGGCCGCGCCGCTGGCGGACTCGACTAGGGACCCGCGCCGAACTGGGCTTGAGGAAGTACGGCTCGTGAGCACCTTCCATACTCGTTCAGGCCGCCTCCGGCCGCTCGGTTGGCGAGGGGTGTCCGAATCGATACAGTTCCATGATGGCGGTCTTTGATGATCGGGATCTCGACGCGAGTAGCGGTGCAATACTTTACCTGCAGCAGCCTGCCCGTAAGAATGTCGTGACGGTGCGTGACAACGGCTCAGTCGCAGCGCGTAAAGGATGCCGTGCGCTGGTGGTTGGCGGCTCGAACGCGACTAATAGTGAGTCAGCGCTTGAAGAGGCCGTTGACCTCGCACAAGAGGTATTAGACATTTGGGCGGTGAAGGGCGTGTTCGCGCGCAGCCTAGCGGCTGCCGATGAGGATCACATTGTGTGGTGGGATGCTAGTGATTGCAGCACTCTCAGAATCCACTCGATAAACTTCATCGCCCCCGAGTTCGAGGCTCAGGGCGTGGCTCTCGATGCGGCCGGCAACCGGGTGCCTCAGCCAAGCGAGCCGGTGCAGCCGTGGCATCCAAGCTTCCGCTACTTTAGGCTTGGTCAGGCCTCGGAAGATCTTGTAGAGGCGTTCCGAAACTACTACTTGGCTCTCGAATCACTAATGAGTTCAGCCGAACCCGTGAAGCTTAGGCCAGACGGGAGACCTGGCGAGAGGGAGTGGCAATGGCTGGACCGCGCATTCGCCACCGCTGCAAGGTACGTTAATTTCGCGGACTATACACCTCCGGGTACCAAGGGCGACCCTGCAGCTGAAATCGGCCAACAGATATACGCTTTCGGCCGTACTGGCACCTTCCATGCCAAGTCCGGCGCCTTAGTCCTGCTCCCTCACGAGGGTGCGACCCGACTCCAGCTTCGCGAATCGGTCACGCAACTTCGTCGTCTCTACGTCGATCTCGCCCAGGCGGTGCTCGGCTTTCGGTTCATCGGCGGCGGGGGCCTAGCCCCAGCAGGGTTCGACGCAATGATTACGGCGATAGCGCCTCAACAAATGTATACGACCGACGCCGTCACCAGCCCGGCCGAGCTCGATGCTGGAATCCAACCCGATCTCCTGAGTAAGTTTGAGGCGAAGCGGCAAGCGCAAAACGATGGCGACTACCGCGCAAGAATCGTTGCAACGGTACGGGTGGACCAGTTGGAGAGTCCTCGCGTTCGTCAGGTGGGAGCGTTGCTTAACGACAAGATCGGGATGTACGAGGATCTCGAAGCCGTCCTGGATCTGACGGGATTCGACTTGCTTGAGCTGGTGTTCTCAATACTGGGTCAGGACCCAGCAGCCCTTGGCACGCGATACAAGACCTAGGAGTGGTCCTCGTCCGTCCCGAACCGTTGCGTCAACCGATCGATACTCCGGGCGTGCCGTTCCAGCCCTTTGAGAGTCTTCCCCAGTTCCTCGATTTCACGAGTCACGCCATAGATCGTTCCGGGAACTGCCGAAACAAGATTATTTCTCATGTCCTCTAAGTCGATCGATTAAGTGAGTGGATCTAATCTTCCAAATGGACCTGTCGCGGTGATTGTCACCATGTACGACATAGGGAACTTGGCAGTTGTGAATGGCGTAAAAGCTGCACCGAGGGACCAGCTGAGAGTGCGCCCCGGTGGAAGTGAAGAGAGTCCGGCATTCAGCCGCTGCTCCCCAAGTTGAGCTGCTGTCTGAGTTGGCAAAGGGGCTCTTCACAATTGAGGGTGTAGGCGGGGTCTGAATCCGCCGCTCTCGAGCAGGGATCTGGCGATGTAGTTGGTGAGGTTCCGGAAGCCGAGGGCGCTGCCGCGGAGGTGTTCGAGGCGGCCGTTGATCGCCTCGGTCGGGCCGTTGCTGGTGCCGGGCCGGTCGAAGTAGGCCAAGATGTCGCTGGCACGGCGGTGCAGGGTGCGGCCGAGTCGGCGCAGCTCGGTCAGGGCGGCTGGGACGCCGGTGCTGAGCGAGTCGATCACCTTCTGCATGAGGTCACGGCCCTGGGTGCGGTCGGGCTGGCGGTAGGCGGCGATCATGTGCTGGTAGATGCCCCAGGTGGCTTCGAGGTGCACGTGCTCGTCGGCGGTGAACAGCGTCGTCAGCCGTTGGTGCTGCTTGTCGGTGAGCAGGTCGGCGCCGGTGTGCAGGGTCCGCCGGGCCCGGTAGAGCGGGTCGCCGGCGTGGCCGCGGTGGCCGTGGATGGCCTGCTGGATGCGGCGGCGGCACTCATCGACCGCGTCGCCGGCCAGACGTATGACATGGAAGGGGTCCAGCACCGCGACGGCGTCGGGCAGCTCCTCGGCGGTGGCGGTCTTGAACCCGGTGAAGCCGTCCATCGCGACCACCTCCAGGCCGTCGCGCCAGGACTGGTCGCGCTTGGCGAGCCAGGCCTTGAACACCTGCTTGGAGCGGCCCTCGACCATGTCCAGCAGCCGCGCGGGACCGGTACCCGCGCGGACGCCGGTGAGGTCGATGATCACGGTGACGTACTTCTCGCCGCGGCGGGTGTGGCGCCAGGCGTGCTCGTCGACCCCCGAGCACCTGCACGCCGTCGAGCCGGTGCGGGTCGTCGATCAAGACGCGCTTGCCCTCGGCCAGGACCGCGCCGTTGGCGGTGTTCCACGAGACGTTCAAGGCCTCGGCGACCCGGGCGATGGTCAGGTGCTGGCACACGATCGCCTCCAACGCCCACCGCAGTCCGCGCCGCGACAGCTTCGCCCGCGGCTCGGCGGCCTGGTGGGTGTCTTGGCGCCACACGTGCCCGCACCCGGTGCAGCGGTAGCGGCACAGCGACACCAGCAGTGTCGTCGGGCGCCAGCCCAGCGGCTCGTGCGCCAGCCGCCGGACCACGCTGTCGCGCGGGATGCCCTCGCACCCGCAGCGGCGACACCACCGGTCCGGTTCGACAACCCGACACGCCAGCACCGCGCGATCCGGTTCGAGCCGTTGCCCCAGCACAGCGAGGCCGAGCTCGTCCAACCGGCAAAACGTGGTCAAGTCAGGGCAGGCGAAGGTAGCGTCAGGCATGTCGAGGTCTTCCCGGTGGGCGGTGTGAGAACTCCCATCCTCGGAAGGCCTCGACCCCACCCGGTCACCGACGCGCCGCCCGCGGCAGCCGGGACTACACCCTCAACTGTGATGAGCCGGCAAAGGGGCGTCATGCAAGGGTGGTTGAAACCAAACTACTACGTCTGTTGCAACTGTCGGCCCGGAGTTGCCTACTACCAAAACTAACAATCCCCCTTTCCGGTCGTCGGGGCGCAAGTCCGCCCACACATAGGGCTCCGCTGACCGGCGGCTGAGGGCCTCTTGGATGACAGTCTGCCGCTCGGAAGCGCCAGCGGCACGCTCCGCCGATTCTGAGGATCGGCTGGCGATCGCGTTGGCTCTTCTGGTCTGCGAGACCGCCACAAGAACAGACAGGACGCTGACAAGAACTGCTATCGCTGCGACAGTCGTCTCTGCACTCATGATTCTCCGATGATCAACGCTACAAGGTTCAAGATTCTCGCTAGAACTTTCATCGTTGTCCACCGCTCTTCCTTGCCGCTCGTCTAGTCGAGTCAGCATGACCGCTCGATGACCTGACTACGGACGCTCTTGGAAGAGAAGGTAGCCGACAAGCAATTCAAGCTGAACGGCTGCCGCTCCCGCCTCCCCGCTTGTCCTCGCTCCGCTGCGGACGCTTCGCACCCCTATGTCAGGCAAGTCGGGGCTGCAAGGCTACGGGTCCTCTTGCGCAGAACGCTGGCTTGAACACCACGCCCAAGCCGCGTTTCAGCACGAGTCCGGAGAATTGCGACCCACCGCAGTGGAATTCTCGGTATCCAGGCGCCGATATCCGAGCCCTCCCAGACCCTACTTCAATCACCTCTCCTCGCAACTCGACCTCACCACCGCCGGGCCGCGGGACGAACTGAGTTCGATGCCGATCGGCAACGGAGAAGTTGGCATCCCAACAACGCTGCCAAACTTGGTTCGCAGCATCGAAGTCCTTATTCATGACAAGCATCCCACCCAGCGTCGCGAGGAATCGAGGTTGCCTGCTCCCAGCGAATTCCGCCAGCCTGAGGGTCGAGATGGGCTGGCCGTAATGAGGATCATCTTGGTGTAAAACAAGGGCATAGGCAAGAGCAAGGTGCGCATCCTCCGGCGCTTTCACGAGGCCTTGCTCCAACACCTTTTTAGCCTCCGCTATCTCGCCTTCACGATGAAGCACTACACCGAGTAGATATCGAGCGATGCGGGAGTCTGGCGCTTCGTCGACCGCCAGCCGTAAAGCTTCGACTCGCTCAGGAGTATTTCCCAAGTACTCTTCGATTTCGGCTGATGCAATGTAGAGTCCGTCCGAGTTGTACGCGTAACGCAGGCCTTCTATGACGACATTCTGAGCCTTTGTAGCATACTCAGCGGCCTCGGCATTGGACGTACACTTCTTGGCCCAATCGAGGTATAGATCCGCTAATGAACGGTAACTATAATCATCACGCCTATTGGCCTTGAGTGCCACGCGAAACGCAGCCTCGCTTTGGGCAAGCCTTTTTCGACGGATCTGGGGAGTTGAGTCGCCGATCGCAAGATCGGCCAGGATAACGCCCCGAGTGTGCTCGATCACTTTCGCCGAGGGCTTCAAGCGAACGGCCGTTTCGATTTGACTCAGAGCTAACTCGTACTTGTGCTCTCGGCGAAGCATGCGGGCGTAGTGCTGCCGCACATAAGCATCACGCGGATTCTTTCGACAGGCATCCTCAAAGAATTGGCTCTTAGCGTCGAAGGTATCCAGGCTATCGACAGCCTTATCGTCGCGGGTAAAGGCCTCGAACGCTTTCGCGTCGATCCCGAAGGTCAGGTTGATTTTTGCGAGCGCCCTCAAGGCGTAGTCTCGCCGTTCAGCAGCCTCGAAGCACCGGTACCAGACGATGTCGGCTATCACTCTGTGGCGGCAGGTCAGAGCATAGATTCCCCGCGATTCGTCGACAACTACTGACTGGACGATACCATGCAGGTTCTCGGTGACGAGCTTGTAGAAATCGCTCGTGACGCTATCCAGAGCGTCGATCAAGAGGAAGTCACGCGCCAAGGCTCGCACACGTGAAAAGCAGCATACGAGTCCGTACAATTCCTGTGCAGCAGCGCTTTGAATGCTTCGAAACTCATCTTCGATGATGGCATCGAATCCGCGACCCTCCGTCACTTCACGCATGGTGACTAACAGGTCCTTTTGGTTTCTCTCCTTGACAGCAGCAAACCTTAACTCTTGACTAAGATTATTGAGGTAGCCGAGATCGCCGGTCTTCTCCAAGCTCGCTAGGAGTCGCTCGATCTCGTCATCCGACAGTGGCGATAGTTCGTGCTCCAGTGGCTTGAGTCGAGAGTGCGTTTGACGCCATTCGTTACTCCGCTCTCCCAGCAAAAGAGTTGCTGACATTCGCGAGTCGCGGATGAACTGCCAAACTTCGTCGAGTCGGGCACTATAGTCCGCAGCATCATCGACGACGAGGATGATGGGCCCGGGTAGATGTTTGACGGCGAACTCGACGTCGGCCACAACTGGTTCCTGTCCTGGCCGCAAAAGAAGCGTGGTACTCAAGCGCTGACGCGCGAACCACGTCGCGACGGATAAGAGGAGGGTCGTTATGCCGTAACCAGCTGGACTTAGAACAATCTCACAACGCGGCGCAGCCTCCGGTTCTGTGACAAAGTCGATAAGGCGATCCACCAGGAAGCTTTCGAGGTCGCGCTCGAAACTCAGCCCCTGACCCAGAAGCCCCCAATTCGGTCGGTCCCCTCTCCGGAACTCATAGGTATTTGCATCTTCGCTGAACGAGGCCTGATTGACATATTCCCACGAGTTGAGCAACCGAATCGTACCTGCAGGGTTCTCCTTGAAGATCTCAATGAGTTCAGTCGGGATACGATCGGAGACCGAACTCGACTCTGGGGGTCGAGGAGGAGAGTCATCTCCGAAGTAAGCCGCATAAACTTCCCGCAACTCCGAGATGGTGCCGTCAAGAGCATGCACCCTGGCCGCCTGCAGGACTATCCGCTCGTGATTCGACGTGGTGGGCGTGATTCGGTAGGAAGTCGGTGCCTCTCCGGGAGAGAATTGCGCCTCCACTTCTTCGATGACTGTCCGCCAGTTCGGATCACGGTTGCTATAGCCCACGTAGACGATTGGCGAACTAGCATACTGAAGCCGTAGGTGGTCGAACAACATCTGTCGCCGTTCGCGGAACCGAGAATAATCACTCTGGGTTACAAGAATCGCATCCTTCGCCGCTTCCGACTGGAAACCCCCATGAAGATGGATTAGCGGAACCTCAAAGGGCGGCTGCCAGGTCTTAACTTCTGAGTTCGCACCCATTACGACGGGAACCTGGGTAGGATTGGCATTCAGCTCGTAGCAACGCTCAAGCACATTGTCATAATTTGTGGTGAAGATGGCCTTCCAGGGCAGTGACAGTAGCCATTGCAAGTCATCATCCGGCTGGAGATCAGCCAACAGAGTCTCCAGTGCCGATACGAGTTTGGACCTGTCATGATTGATCTCTATAACCTGGCTTATGATCGCCAGATCATCCGCATCAGTGATCTCAAGACCGAATTCGGCTGCGAGCGCATCTCTTAGATCGACACCGCTACCGACACTATCCCCACTTGCCTTACGTGTGTTGTGGCCTATACCAGCACCCACGAACAACACGCAGTTGCCATCAGCCAGGGCGGACGCGAGACCCATAGGCAGATCCACTAGTGTTTCCCTCCACTTTGACAAGTGCACGCAACTCTAGACCTAACCGATGGCCAAGCAGGCTCAGCGCGCTCGTCGAAGCGGTGGGCTTGACTCGCTCGGCAGGAACAAACGGATGCGTTGTCTCGCTGGTGCTCTGGTCCGCCGCTCCACACACGGACCGACAGAGGCATGGCTCCCATTGCTGCCCAGGGCGCCCTGCACGCCCTGCACGCCCGAGACGCCCGAGACGACCTCAGTGAGTGTCGGCTGCCTAGTCCGGCCAGGCCGCTGCCTCAACGGGGGCGACAGTGTTGACAGCAATTCTGACAGCAACGGCTCCCTCAGTACGAGGACGTGGATGGTTCCCATATCGCTACGACTAGGTGCGATAGACGGCTACGGACCCCTAGCGTCGACCTTGTAATCAGGCGGTGGCGGCGGCCTTGTCGCCTCTGGTTGCGTCCGAGGCCCGCCGCCCCGCCTTGCGGTTAGCGAACGGGCGCGCACCGTGGTGCGTCCTGAAGTCGGCGATTAGACCAGACTCCACATCCTCAGGGTCCTGCCCTGGCGTCGGCTTCCATGCCACGAGCAGTTGGTCGCGGTCTCGGAGCTGCCAGATGTATCGGCCGCCCCAGTGACCGACCGGTTGGCCGGCACCGTGACGGCGGTACTCGTCGAGGCGCTTGCGCAGTCCTCGCCGGCCCTTCAGTCCACCGGACGCCTTACCGATGTAGAGCACAACGGCCGAAGGCACCCAGGCAGCTTCGAGCGTGGGTATCACGACGGTCGGGTTCTTCCCCTTGAAGTGGCCCGCTGTGTTCACCTCCGAGAAGGCCGGTCGGTCGGTGGCGGTGCGGAGGACGATGTAGACACCGGCGTCCACCGGAACGGCTGAGGGATCGAGCGTCGCGAGGGGAACGAAGCCACCGAACCCCATCTGACTCAGATCGGCTTGCGTCCACTCCATGATGTCATGATGTCCTATCCGCCCAGGCGCCGCCATCCCGGTCTTTCGATTCGCCTGGGTCCACCGCCATGGCGCAGGCAAACCGGTCGGTCATTGGGCTTGCGCAACCCTCGGCGGCCCCTCCGTCCAGGCGGAGGCCTTTCCGATATAGAGCACCGCGGTCCCAGGCACCCAAGCACTGCGCAGCAGAGGTGTCGGGACAGTCGGGTCCTTCCCCTTGAAGTGGCCTGCCGTGCTCACGTCCGAGAAGGCCGGCGGATCGCTGGTGGGCCGAAGAATCACGTAGACGCCCGGCTCTGTCGGAACGGTCGAGGGATCGAGGGGAACGAAGCCGCCGAACCCCAAGCTGCTCAGACCTGCCTGCGTCCACTCCATGAGGCGATGATGTCCTATCCGCTCAGTTGCAGCCATCCCTATCGTTCGAGTGGCTCGAACGCCACCGCGCGAGAGGACTCACCAAGCCTCGGGCGGACAGCGGGCCGCTCTGCGTCAAGGCACCCCCCTCAACTCCCTAAAGGTCATCGGGCTCATCAACGAGGGCGGCAAACGCGTACGCCCGCTACGACATCCTGACCCACAACCGTCGGCGAAGGAGATCGCTGCGGCTCGAGCGGTCGAGCAGCCCGGCTCAGCCGGCGTCGAGCCGCGGCTGTGCTACCTCGCGCAGGATGAGCAGCGCGACAGCGGCAACGGGCACCGCGAGCAGGGCACCGACGATCCCCAGCAGGCTGCCGCCGATCAGGGCGGCGATCACGACCAGGGCGCCGGGCACGTCGACGGCCTTCTTGAACACCCGCGGCTGCACAACGTAGTTCTCGAACTGCTGGTAGAGGAGGTAGAAGCCCAAGGCGATGAAGCCCGTGGTCGGGGAGTCGACGAACGCGACGATCACGATGATCAGCGCAGCCAGCGAAGCACCGACCAACGGGATGATGTCGAGGACGGCGACCAGCACGGCAAGCGCGAGAGCGTAGTCGCCCAGCCCGATCGCGAGCAGGAAGACGTAGGAGATGATCCCGGCGATCGCGGCGACGACGAAGGTGCCCGAAATGTAGGAGCTGATCCGGTTGAAGATCTGCTCCGAGAGGTAGCTGGTGCGGTTGCGACGCGACGCCGGGGCCAGCCGCACGATGGCCGCCTTGATCGCCGGCAGCGAGACCAGGAAGTACAGGCTGAGGATCAACAGGGTGAAGCCGGAGAGCAGCGCACCCAGCACGGCGCTGGCCGCACCGAGGACGCCACCGAAGACACTAGAGGCCAGCTTGCCCGAGCTGAGCGCTTCCCGGGCCCGGTCGATCACCCGGTAGCGGTCGTTGAGGGCGTTCACCTGCGGGTTGCGGAGCGTGTCCTGCAGGATGGCGGGGCCCGTCCGCACGAGGTTGACGATCTGGTCGATGAAGACCGGGACGATAGCGAAGGCCGCCAGGGCGAAGACCAGCACGACGCCGAGCAGCACCACCAGCACGGCAAGGCCCCGTTTGAGTCCGGCCCTGGTGAGCATCCGCACCAGGGGGTTGAGGCCCAGGGCGATGAAGAAGGCGACGACGACCAGGATCAGGATCGACTGGGCGCGGAGGACCGCCTGGGCGAGGCCGAACGCGAGCAGGACGCCGATCGCGCCCAGGAAGCCGATCCGGAACGGCGACGTCAGGTTGAGCGGCTTGCGCCCACGGGGGCCCGGTGCAGGGGCTGGGTGCCGACCGGCGTCAGCCGCGTCGGCGTCGGTCGCCTGCGGATCGAACTCGGGTACACCGCCGCCCGACCTGGAGCCGAGCGTGCTCGAACCGTGCTGTTCCATGAGTTCCTGTCCCTGTCCCTCGAGCGGGTCGGACTGTGCGGCCACGCTGTCGTGCGGCCCCGAGACCGCAGGGAAGGTACCCAGGACGGGCAGGGTCAACCGAGCGACTGCCCTCAATGGATGGTGAAGCCGCCGTCGACGAGCAGGTCGGCACCGTTGACCATGGCGGCGGCGTCACTGGCCAGGTAGACGGCGGCGGCGGCGATCTCCTCGGGCCGGGCGAAGCGGCCCACCGGCACCTGCTGCCTCAGCGCCTCGCCGGCGGGGTTCTCCCAGGCGGCCCGGCCGAGGTCAGTCAGCACGACGGTGGGGCTGATGGTGTTGGCGGTGACGCCGCGGCCCGCCCACTCCAGCGCGAGCACCTTGGTCATCCCCACCAGGCCGAACTTGGACGCGCAGTAGGCGACGTGCCCACTCAGCGCGACGGTCGCCGCCTGCGACGCGATGCTGATCACGGTCCCCCGGCCCTGGGCCAGCATCAGCCGGCCGACGTGCTGGCTGACCAGGAACGCGCCGCGCAGGTTGACGGCCATCGTCTGGTCCCAGGCGGCGACGGCCAGCTCCTCGGCGGGGGCCAGCACCGCAACCCCGGCGCTGTTGACCAGGACGTCGACCGCACCGAACTGGTCGGCCACCGCCTGGACGGCCTCGGCGACGGAAACCTCGTCGGTCACGTCGCAGGCGAAGGCCGCGGCCGCGCCGTCGGCGACCTTCTGCTGGGCGGCCTCCAGGGCCCGGTCGAGCACGACGACGGTTGCCCCCTTCGCGACGTAGGCGTCGACGACGGCGGCGCCGATGCCTGAGGCGCCGCCCGTCACGACGCCCACCTTGGCGGTCAGGGAGAAGTCGAGGAGGGGGCCGGCTGAGGTGATGGTCACCAGGGCACCATCCTCTGGCGGCGGTAGGTGCCGCAACCTCCGTCGTCCGGTGTGGGAGTTGGAAGGCACCGTGACACCCTGACGCCGTGGCGCGGGTGCTGGTGACGGGCATGTCGGGGACGGGCAAGAGCACCCTCCTCACCGAGCTCCGCCGGCGGGGGCACCGCACCGTCGAGACCGACGACGACGGCTGGGTGCAGGCCGACGGCCGCTGGGACGGTCCCCGGATGGACGCGCTGCTCGCCCGGCACGACGACGTCGTCGTCTCGGGGACGGTCGAGAACCAGGGGCAGTACTACGACCGCTTCCACCACGTCGTGCTGCTCAGCGTCCCGGCCGAGGTCATTGTCGCGCGGGTGCGGAACAGGACCACCAACCCGTACGGTCAGACGCCCGAGCAGCTCGCGGAGATCCTGGGCTACGTGAGAACGGTCGAACCCCTGCTCCGGGCCGGCGCCACGCTCGAGCTGGACGGCCGGCAGCCGACCGCGGAGCTGGCTGACGTCGTCGGGGAGCTGGTGCGCGGCCGCTGAGACGGCCGTGCCGTCGCCAGGCCCGCATCGACGACTGTCAGTGCCTTCTGCCAGGGTGTGGTCCACGTCACGAGGTTGGGGATCGCCGACCCCGCCAGGCCCGAAGGAGTGCCCATGGATTCACCCCGGCCGCAAGGCCACCCCACCGCCCGGTTCCTCCGCAGGACGGCCGTGCTGGCCGCCACCGCCCTGGTTGCGGCGCTGGCCGTGGTCGTCCCCACCGCAGACGGCGCCGTCTCGGCCGGTCGGAACAGCACGCAGGAGCCCGGCGTCACCGTCAACCTGTGGGAGTGGAACTGGCGATCGGTGGCGAAGGAGTGCACCGACGTCCTCGGACCGGCCGGTTACGACGGCGTCCAGGTGGCGCCGCCGCAGAACTCGCTCAAGCGCACCGAGCTGGGCAACGGGTCCGACACCGTGCTGCACCCCTGGTGGGAGGTCTACCAAGCCGTCAGCTACGACCTGACCAGCCGGATGGGCAGCGAGGCCCAGTTCAAGAAGATGGTCAAGACGTGCCGGAAGGCCGGCGTCAAGGTCTACGTCGACGCCGTGATCAACCACATGACGGGCCAGGGCAGCACCTCCTATGGCGGCGTCGACTACGCCCCCTACACCTACCCGGGCCTCTACGGGCCAAAGGACTTCCACTTCAACACCGGTGAGTGCCCCTCCAGCGACGGCGGCATCCAGGACTTCAACGCGAAGGCTCAGGTCTGGAACTGCAACCTGGTCGGTCTGGAGGACCTGCGTACCGGCACCGCGCACGTCCAGGCCGAGCTGGCCGGCTACCTGAACAAGCTCATCCGCTACGGCGTCTCCGGTTTCCGGGTGGACGCCGCCAAGCACATGCCCCAGCGCGACCTCGACGCGATCTACGCCCGGCTGAACCGGACCAAGGACGGGGTCAAGCCGTACTGGGCCCTCGAAGTCCTCTCCGGTGGGCCCGGGGTGCTCACCCCTGAGGCCTACCTGCGTTCCGGCGACGTGCTCGGCGTCGACGGTGCCCGGCAGATGCAGCAGGCGTTCAAGAGCTACAACGGCACCGGCAACGTCGGCAGCCTCTCGACGCTCGAGGTCTTCGGTCCCGGGGCCGGGCTGACCCCCAGTGACAAGACGCTGTCCTTCGTCACCAACCACGACAGCGAGCGCAACACCGGCGACTACCTCAGCTACAAGGACGGGCCGACGTTCATCCTCGCCAACCAGTGGCTGCTGGCCGACGGCTACGGCTCGCCGCAGGTCTACTCCAGCTTCGCCTGGGACCAGGCGGTCGACTCCCCGCCCGCGACCGCCGACGGCCTCGTCACCGACGCCGTCTGCGGTCGGGGCTGGACCTGCGACCACCGCAACCCCGGCATCGTGGCGATGGTGGGGTGGCACGACTACGTCGGCCGGGCCAAGCGGGCCAACTTCTGGACCGACGACGCCAACGTGGTCGCCTTCAGCAAGGGCAACCGGGGCTGGGTCGCGCTCAACAACGGCGCAGTGGAGAAGCAGATCCGGGTCCAGACCGGTCTGCCGAAGGGCCGCTACTGCGACACGGTCAGCGGGGTCGAGAGAGCAGGCGGCTGCAGCGGCACGGTGGTCAGGGTGAACGGCAGCGGGTTCGCGTCGGTCAGCGTGCCGGCCAAGGGTGTGGTGGCCATCACCCGGGCGAGCCGCCGGTGAGCTAGCCGGCGAGCCGGGCGCCGGCCGGGAATAGCCGTCCCACCCGGGGTGCTGTCCCGGGTGTGACCACACTCGGAATCATCGGCGCCGGCAACATCGGCAGCACGCTCGCCCGGCTCGCGCTCGCCGCCGGCTACGACGTCGTCCTCAGCAACTCCCGCGGACCGGAGACGCTCACCGACCTCATCGCCGACCTGGGGGGCGGGGCCCGGGCCGCGACGTCGGCCGAGGCCGCCGCCCAGGGCGACCTGGTCGTCGTCACCGTCCCGCTCGCGGCCTACCGCGGCGTGCCAGTCGAACCGCTCGCCGGGAAGGTCGTCCTGGACACCAACAACTACTACCCCGAGCGGGACGGGCAGATCGCCGAGCTGGACGACGAGTCGACCACGACGAGCGAGCTCCTGCAGGCCCACCTGCCGACGTCCTCGGTGGTGAAGGTGTTCAACAACATCTACTTCGCCAACCTGGCTGCGCTGCCACGTCCCGCCGGTGCGTCGGACCGCTCGGCGCTGCCGATCGCCGGCGACGACGCGGCGGCCAAGGCCACCGCCACCGAGTTCCTCGACCGGCTGGGGTACGACGTCGTCGACCTGGGCCCGCTGGCCGAGGGGTGGCGCTCACAGCGCGACACCGCCGTCTACGTATCCCCGTACATGGGGGCCGACGGGCAGCAGGCGACGCCGGCCGACGCGGACGTCATCCGCGAGCGGGCGGCGGCCGCGCTCCGGTACCGGGACATGGTCGGCTGATCTGTCGGTCAACACATTTAGTTGAGACTTCAAGTCA